>Ga0209026_1000809_pt1 | contig 16935 bp, 20 predicted proteins | sample AraplaCL_Col_mCL_FD_184262 | JGI IMG/M metagenome (GOLD analysis project Ga0209026, IMG submission 184262) | Arabidopsis root microbial communities from the University of North Carolina, USA - plate scrape CL_Col_mCL (SPAdes) (version 2) | ecosystem: Host-associated > Plants > Roots >... | reverse complement strand
CCGGCTTCCGCTTCGCGCAGGAAGCCGATGATCTGCTCTTCGGTAAAACGCTTCTTCACGTCCAATCTCCGTCGGTTGAGGGATTGGACTCCAAATCGTCGCGCTACTCAAAATCGGGGGGACGTCGATCGCAAACTGATCGCGGCGGCCGATAGTGCGACCAACTTTTTTCAATCGCTATTGCAGAGTAGAGTCATGAAGCATGAAGAACTCACGTATGCACTCTCCAAGCAGATTCCCGAACTGGAGCATACGTGCACATTCCAAACGCACTACGGCGACCTCACGCTGCGCGGCAAGGATGCTGCCCGTGTGGCAAAGCTTTTGAAACAGATGCTAGAGAAGAAGCTGCAGCGGATGGAGAGGGAAATCTCCAGCAGCATTGCGAGCTAACGGAGGCATCGTTTGGGGCCTTGTTACCCAAAACCCGTGGCAGGGAAAATCAGGATGGTCGCTATCCGTGGAGGTCATGGGATGACGGAGACACATGCTGCGCATAAGTATATTTCAGGTTGATAAGCTAAATTGGTGACTTCTCCCTAGTTCAGACTAGGTGGGCTGTTTTAGGCGAATTGCAGGGTGAAGCGTCGTAACTGAAACACCTAAGGCGCATGGCGGGATGGCCACCCGGTGTCATGGTGCGCTTCGGCAATATAGCGACGCAGCAAAGCTCGTTGTGTTTCCTGGAGTTCGAACGGTGCCTCCGACAGGGGGTTGACGATATACGTTTGGTCGCCACCGGTCGCCAGTAGCACTCGTATAGGAACCTGCGTGAATGTGGCTGGTGGCGGCAGGGCATACGTCAGATGGGTTGCGCAGATAAAGAGGGGCACAAACGTCGTGTCGTCGGTTTCGCGCCGCCACTGCACAAGATTGCGTTCTGGTGCTGCACCGCCGGATCACGGCGGTTGCCGCAAGATCACCACGACCTGTTGTTCGCTTAGCTCACGCAAGAAAGCCGCTTCGGCGTTTGCATCGCGGTTCGCCTGGCGCCATAACACCTCCAACCGGTCTTGTAGGTTCCATAGTTGTCTCTGACTGATTCACTTGTTTAAGGGGAACAAGGGGCCAGAGTGCATCGTAAGATGAGCCCGTCGTATCGGCATAGCATTCACAACACTTGTTTTTCAAATGTCGCGATGCTTGCGCGGATCCGAGATCTGTGCGATCAAATACTGGTCGGGAAGTCAGGCGCCGAGATGGGGCTCCATCTCAACATGGATGACCGATATGCCCGACCGGCCCACCCGATGGGCGGCCCGTTTATTTCTTGCGCCGGGGCTTGTCCACGAGCCCGGGTAGCAACTCGAAGGCCTCGTCCACTCGACGCCCGAAATCCTGATAGGTCATCCCACAAACGGACAACCACTCCTTCACTTGTAAAGGATCGAGGCGACGGCTCCCCACCTCACAGGCAGACACAAAGGCCTGGTCTCGCCCCATGGCTCGACCGAGTTCGCTCTGGCTTAGGTTTGCCTTCATGCGAATGGTCTTGAGCAGGGTGAGGATTATCTCGTATTCCCGCTTATCAATTGACTTTTTTGTAGGTTTCGTGGCCATGGACCGCCCTAACGTCAGCGGTCACAAACAATATGCCTCTCGTGAAATAACTCGTTTTTCGAGTGGCACCTTCACTAATTACTTGAAAAGTGCAATACTCGTCACTCGGTTTCCACGTTGAACACCAAAAAAAGAGCGATAAGCCGGCTTAGAAAGCAGGGCCGGCCACCTTGCTACCCACTATGGCAGGACCCAAACGGCATTGCGCATGGCTCGGAACACCACGAAAGAAAAAAATTTTGAGGGGAGGGCGGGGACAGGCAAGCCGGACTACAGGCACGCAGGAGGACGTCCCAGAATTGCACGCCATGCCAGCGAGCATAGCTCCGTTCAATATTAGGAGGCGATCATGGCCCTCAGGCTTGTGGACGATGACCGCGAGGTTTCCCTCAATTTGCCGGCCGACCCGACGGCACTTGAAGCTATCGGCATCCAGATTCAGCGATGCGTAACGACAGGCTCACAGAATGCGTTCGAGTTGCGCTTGGTTCAACGCCTAATCGAGCTAGTAGACGCCGATCTTCAGCCTCCTACTGCCAAACAACTTGCGTATGCCATCAACATAGCTCGAGCACTAGATATTGCCGTACCTGGTGAAGCATTTCGATTCCGTGGCTCCATGATGGCGTTTCTCGACCGATTCTCTGACCTCCATCGAGCGTACCAAGGTGGTATTGGAAGTCATATCACTCTTGAGCAGAGCGAATAAGGATGTATGAAGAAGGCCATGCTTGAATCACATTTTAAAAGTGGACATATGAACAGGCGAATCTGGACCTTGGTTATCTGCAGCGTCCTCATATCGATGTGCCGAGCTTCCGACATTCATCCAAGGACGCTGATGCTATTTGGCGTTCCCCTCAAAGGCCAAACGCGTACCCAGCTTCGCCAGGTCTTCAAAGCACATGGCATGACTCCTACACGCGAAGACGAAAGCTATTGGTACGACGATTACGATCCTCACTCTCTTTTAAAGGGGGCTAGTGAATTTAGAGTGGGTTATGTACACGCCACACAGCGCTTCGCCTTAGCCGAATACACGTTCCCTGGCTCCGCAGATACCGGCTTGGTAGCCAGAATTATTGCTATGGTCCAAGCCAAATACGGGCCTCCGTCAACCATGACCGGTAACGTTGCTGTGGGCGCGGTTCTAGCCATCTGGCATTTTCCCAACGATGTGGGGATTTCGGTGTCTCGCCACTGGCCGGATACAACGACATATCTTGACTACATTGATCGCCCGGCTCGATTAGCCATGGAAGATGAGATCGACGCGAATGAGCGTCGGGAAGCCCAACAAGACGTTAACAGCCAAAACTCCGCGTATTAGGCGACCGAAGTTGAGCTCAATCCGAACCAGTCAGACTGACCCATTGCAGATTGCCACCTTAAATGTTGGTGATCGAGGCGGCGCGATCGGCGTGACATTCGCGCCCGGCAAGAAGCAATCCATCGCAATGACAGGCGCATGGTATCGGGACCTGGATGCGGACCTCGAAGCGATTCGAGCGTGGGGTGCTGGTTACTTGATTACCCTTCTGGAACCTCAGGAGCTTGTGGAGTTATCCATTCAAGCGTTGCCTGAGCGGGCAGCGGCAGCCGAACTTCGGTGGTACTCATTGCCGATTGCAGACGGCAGTGCACCGGATGGACGCTTTCTGGAATCATGGCAAAACCTTGGTCCGTTGTTCGTAGCTGCACTGCAAAACGGTGAACGTTTAGTTGTCCATTGCAAAGGTGGCCTCGGTCGAGCTGGGACTATCGCGTGCCTACTTATCATGAATTCGGAAATTACGACTGACGTGAACGAAGCGATCTCACGAGTGCGTGCCGCACGACCAGGCGCTATTGAAACACCAGAGCAAGAAGTATTTTTGCGAACCTTGAGGAATTGAAAGTTCCGCGGAATTTCAAATTGTAGAACAACGTGACGGGGCGGTGTTCCAGCGAGCCGGTCAAAGAAATGCTCAGACAACTTCGGATGCGACTTAACGCGGAACACGGCGTAAATTTATCCGACGTCAAAATTGTGGATTCGACGCATCGCGAGGAAATGCTCCCCAACCTGACAACGGTGCTGGAGGCTTGGAAAGTTTCGGATTGCAAAAGTAGGTGGCCAAACCTGACGGACTTGCGGATGCGCGCCCTTTTTTTGGCTCCGCGCAAATTGACTCAGGAAGCACAACGCCATGGCAACGAAAACAGGCTCTAGATGGGCGGCAATGCGCGACAAGGCGCATGATATCGTCCTCCACAGCACCACGTGGCTGAGTGCCGCAGACCTGGATGACGCGGACTACCAGCGCTGGATCGAGGAGAATAAAATCTTTGCTATCGATCTGGATGGACGCACCTACTACCCTGCCTATGGTCTGCATGTCGTGACGCGCGACAACGTTCGCACCATCGAACCCAAACCGATCATGGCGGCCGTCATTGCAGCACTCGGTGAGCGCTACACGGGTTTTCAGATGGCCACTTGGTTCGTTTCGGTAAACGGTCATCTCATTGGCGCGGCTCGGCCTGCGGACGTTCTGGATATCGAGCCGACTCAGGTGGTCAAAGCCGCCGAACTCGAGGCGGGGGGAATTCAGCACGGTTAGGCGCTGGTCGGCGGCAGTCATTTCAAGTTATAGGAGGTGGCCAGTGACCCGGACCGGGTCAGCGTTCCCGCTTTACTCTTCTTTCTTGCACCACGTACGGCAGCTGCCCCCAAAGCTTCGCGCGTGGCTCGAAAGAGCTTTTCTTCCGCCGTCTCTTACTGTGGCCCCTGCATGCTGGCCGCCAGTTCGTCGAAATGTTGTGCTAGTCGATCCCTGACAGCTTGTAGGATTTTGGGAGCTGTATTGTCGGACTTCTTCATAAGTGCTCCGTTTCGGAGATGCTGTAGTAGAGCTCCGAATAATAAAAACCATTCATGGCTCCCACCTTGGCCAGCGCCTTGCGCGCCTCGTCAGGCACCCAGTCCACAAAGTCTTTGCGGTGTGCACTTCCTTTCTTACCTAATGGAGCCGTTTCGATCGTGGAATGCCCACATTCAGGCGCCTTCTCCTTGAGAACCTGTTCGGCATATTCCGCTGTAGCGGCGACCACTATGGCAAGGCGATAACCTTGGCTCGTCGCAGCATAGAGCAAGCGGTTAATGTAGAGATCTGCCTTATTTTTTTGGGCATCATCGCGTTCCGACGACATCACGGCATTACCTTCTGCGAGCCGTAACTGCCCAACACCACGCCTTCACGACTGCAACGCAAAAGCAGTTGCTATGATGCAACAAGGACAAGCGACATGACGTTACCGTATGAGAGAACGAGAGCCCTACTTTGGGCGGGTAGTTTCCTGATTAAGTTCGCGCGCGATAAGCGTTTACCACTCAGGGTCAGGCGGGAGGCAGTCGTCATCGCGCGACATTTCCCCACGATTGAAGACATCTCTCTCATGGCACATTTTCGGCTTGAGTGCGGACTCGGTGTCGGACTGGCCGCGCCCGGGGATAGGAGGGCTGCCCCGACGGCCCACTTCGCTATTCCACGCGGTTAGCGTTCCCTGAAGAGTGACCCGGGCCGGTCAACGTGCACTCATTGTGCATCTCATCCCTGACCCGATTCGGGTCACCGGCGCGAAGAGCGAAGTCGAAGGGCGAGGTGCTGCTGCATGGCAAGCGTTGATGATCTCAATGTGCAACGTGTCCTCTGGGCCGCCGAAGCCATTTCGGGCCATCGCGCCCGAGCCGTTGCATGGCTTCAGAAGCCGATTCCGGATTTCAATGGAAAAAGACCAATGGATTTAATTGCTGAAGGCCGCACTGATGCTCTGTTGTGTTACTTGAGCTCCATCAAATCGGGGCCCTCCGGCTAATTTTGGTGCAGACAAAATATTTTGTTGCAGACTCGATGTAATCGCCGAGGGTTGCCATGAAGAACACCCGGACGCGTCACCGAACAATCAGCCCGCGAAGCACCCGTGACCTACGCTCGGAAGTTATGGACCTGGCAGCGACTCTTGCCACCACGACAGGGAAAGGGCTTCTGGTCATTCAAGATCGGCGCATCAGTGCGCAAACGATTCAGTTCGAATGGGACCGGCTCTTAAAGGCTTTTCCGCCGCCGTTGCAGTCGCGATTGACGCTGAAAATTCTGGAGCCCGAGACCGTGGCGCACTTACGGCTTCCGCCGGTCCACCAGGCACGCGGTGTGATGCTTAAGGCGCCTAACTTTCGCTTTGAAGTAGTGCGCCAGTTGATCGGTGCCGATATCGATCAAAGCGGACCTCAAAGCGTCGAGGCTCTCGTTGAGAAGATAGGCGCTTCACAGTTCACCGTGCGCAAGGTACTGGATGACTTGGTCGGCCGTGGCATCGTCAAGCAATCGCGTCCAACAAACGCACGCTTCTCTCTCACGGCGACCGATATCAACCCGGAGTTACTCGGCGTCGCACAGGCCATGCCGGAAATACTGCGGTTTCGATACGCCGCAGGCACCCGTCCGCGATCAATGCAGCAACTATTCGAGCGTATCGGGCAGCTCATGCAACCCCGGCCTCCGGCAGGTTGGAACAACATCGGATTGTCGGGTTCGGCAGCGACAAACCTACTACGCCTTCCGCAGGTAGACCTCCTTGGCGTGCCGCGCATGGATCTCACGGCCTATGTGGGGAAGGCCGCCAAGATGTTCGACCTGTCCTGGCTCAACGAGCTGGATAGTGGCCTTGAATACGTGCCCGACGTGTTCTGGCCAGCATTGCTGGTCATCACGCTCGTACGTTCGAATGTGACATTCAACTGTCCCGCCGGTGGCAACCCGTGGCCTTTTGCGCAAAACAGCGATATTTACCTCGCGCTACTCCATGCAGGCTTGCGGGAGCAGGCGGTACAGTTTGCCGCCGGTGGCAGGGGCTGGTGATGGACGCCCTGGCATTGTCGGAGGAGACGGAAGTCTGAACGCATGTCGAGTTGGGGCGCGATTGCCCGATCGTGTTGCATCGTTGCCAGTGCGCTAAAGTTGAACCGCCTAATCTCCCCACTGTTGCTCAATCCAACCACTTGTAAGGAGAGCCACATGGAAGACGTCGAAGAGCGGCTACTCGCCGCGGAAGCCGAACTTTTGGCGCTGCGACGATATATGCGAGCGTTGATTTCGCTCCTACCCTACTCGCCGAAGACAATTGATGTATCTTCAGAGACGCAGCGCACTCTCGATTCCGATGCGAAGGCCACGGGGGACGAAAAAGGGGCGGCAATTGCTAAGGCGACTACGAGTTTTGGGTGGCATCACCTGCGGTTCTTGGAACTACTTTCAGGCACCAAGATCGACAATGACTAATTGCCGCGACAAGGCATAGTCCTTACATCGGAATCAATGGCAAGTAGCAGCGAGTCAGTTTCCGATCTACCGCGAACATGCCGGGAGGCCAGGCGAGAGGGCGTCGAGTGAGCAAGAAATTTAAGAATAAGTTGTGCGCGTATTGCGGAGAGCGCTCAGAGACGGGTGATCATGTGATAGCACGGGCGTTCTTCCCGGAGAAATTGCGCACCGGCTTGCCACAGGTACCCGCTTGCTTTCGGTGCAATGGCCTCAAATCCGATTTGGAAACGTACCTTGCAGCAGTGCTGCCCGTCGCAGGCAATCATGCGATCACTGAGGACTTGCGGGAACATGTGGGCCGCCGAATCGCCAAAAATGCGAAGCTTAGTAGAGAGATAGTGGAGGGCTTTGAAAAGCGTTGCTCTGTATCAAAGCCAAACGCGCATGCCACGGACTTCCGTGGCCAAGTGTTGCTTGACTACGCAGCCTATGTTGGCAAGGGCCTGCTTTTGCACCACTTTGGCACCGTCCTTACTCAGGATTATGAGGCTCGCGGTCTTGCGATTGATGCTGCCGGACAGAGAGCATTTAACGACATGTTCTCTCAGCTTCGCCAAGTGACAAAATTCGTGGAGGGAATTCATGCGAACGGAGCCCTAACGTACAGGGGCTTTGCAGCAGCGGAGGATTCTTGTGTTTCGTCGTGGCAAGTCCGTCTGTATGGTGGTCTGAACATGGGTGTTTCGTCGTCGAATTATCAGCAGGGGCGATTCGACTTTGCTGCAATGACGATTAGGAAGGAAGGCTATACGGCCGAGCACGAACCGTGAGAGACCCGCACCCGCAATGCTTCCTTGAGAGGGAGTGAGCCCAGATTTCCTGCGCTTATCGGAAGATGACGCAAATGCGAGCGAGTTGAACGACCTCGCCGCAGCAATACGTATGTTTTGGCTTCAGCTCCGCGCAACCGTTTCCACTGATTGAGACTTGAAGAGGTAGGCTGAATTGGAGTCGCTGCTACTTCGAGAGCTGTTGGCGAACACACGAATTTCATGCATTTGCCTTGCAATGCGACTTAGCGCCAGATTTCAGCAAGCCGGAAGGTCAAGGATTGGGCTTCTGGCCAACCAGCGCTGACGAACAGATTGAGGCATGCCATTAGTTCGTCGAGCCGGGCATGGTCGCTGAACACACTCCGATAATCGGCGAGGTATTTCTCAACGATGCGAACAACCGCGTCGGCGCCCATCGATTCGAACGCATAGCCGAATTTGGATGACGCCATAACCGACTTGACGATCAGCCGGAATACGCCGGCTGGATCGGCTCGGATGAAGTTTTCCAAGCCTCGGATCAGGTAGTAAGCCGTATGGACGACGCCGCACTCGGCCACGCGATCAAGCACGGGTGTCAACTCGCGGTAGAGCCGCCAGCGCTGTGTCAACCCCTCTCGAGTGTGTTCTGCGCTGTCACTACCGCCGCTCGCAAAATAAATCCTCATCGCCATGTCATCGATGACGCCAATCAGCGCCTGAGCTGGCGTCAGCACTTCCAGTGGCCATTCAGCAGATTTGGCCGGATCATGCGCGGCATAAATTTTTCCAACGGCATCGGAGACTGCGTCGACGGTGTCCCGGTAGAACGCGATCGTTTTGGCCCGCAGGTGATCTTGATCGGAGTCGGTGTCATCGCCGATCGTCAAATTGTCAGAATACCGCGCGACCCAGACCTGCAAGTCTTCGGCGTGAGCAGACGGATCGCTAAGTTGATCAGCATAGAATTCGTCGGCTTCTCGATTTGAGAAGCCGACGTGGATGTCCATGATGAGCGACGCGGCAGAATGGCAGACCTGCCCAATTCCTAAACCCTGTTGCTCTGCATACCGCTTCAGGACACACTTCGCAATACGTATGGCGCGTGGAATATCGAGATAAGCAATTTTCCCAAGGGATGCGATGGCGGAGGCGACGACCTGACGGGTGTACTCATGCTCAACCACATGCTCAATCTCAGCCCAAACCCACTCCAGATCGCTTTCTCGTAGAACGTACAAGTTCTGTATGATTTGAAGGCGAACATCACAGACAGGATCGCGCGCGAGTTCACGGATGGCGGACTGGATGTCAGGATTGAGGGGATTTTGGGGGCGAGCGAGCGCCATGAGGCCTCCTGCCGACGCGTTGCGCGCCGAAGGTCCACCCCAGCTCGCGTGATCGTGAAAGCTGTCTTCGTGCTCTTGGGAAAATGCAGGGAATGTCGACTCTTTCGCGAATAAAAAAATTCGCTTTAGGCGATCCCGCACGTCCGCCTGTTCGACGACGTCATAGTGCGTGTTGGCCACGCGAAATGCAGCTTCTGCCGCAGTGCCGGTGGCATGTTCGTAGAGCCTTCGGTCTATCTGTCCCGAGGAAGGGGCGACGAGACGATCCACCAATAGATCGATGAGGTCCAATCTTCGGCGGGCCTCATCCAGACTCAGATTAGGCTCCCAGGTGTTTGGGATAGCTTCAACAGGACGCATGAGTTCCCGAATGGCGCTGCTATCTCCGTCCGTAGTGCTGACGCCAACGTCAGCCAGATAGGCATCCGTGTCGTACAACCTACTACCAAACTCGAACTGTATGACTGGGCGGTTCACGGGCACTTCTGCATTTGAGGCGAGTCGGGCCTTGAAGGTCTGCATCTCCAGCGTCACGCAATCAGAGGCGGCAAGACATCCCGCTAGGATTTGCTGGCTGCCGCTGCTCCCTGGCCCGGTAAGGTCAAGGATGACCTGTTCGATGGAAGCCTTTTGCTTGGCGTCCAACGTCGAAAAAACCGCCGCCAGGTATTTGCCGACTTGGAATCGGGTTTCCAGCGAACCCAAAACCGGCTTCGCACTGGCCAGGGCTAGAGTCGCTGGACCAAACACAGCAGGGTGATTCGCCGCCGCCGTCAATAAGCTGGCCCAAAGGACAGCATTGCCTGTTTCGTCGGCTACTGCTTCGACGATCCGACCAAACACCTCTTGTGCGTTATCGCGAGCCGATAGGCGCTCCAGAAACTTGTCGAATTTGTTGAGAAGGACGGTAGCATCTCGATGATGTTGCGTACCTGGGCTATTCCAGCCATAGCTTCCATCATGGACATACCGTGCCGGCTGCCCGTTGAGGTCGAAATCCTCTGAGACATTTGGTTTTTCAAGGTCTGTTTCATGGCGGCGTACATAGCCGTCCAGACCACGCGCAACGGCTTTTGTCCCTTCAACAGGATGCTCATCGAGCAGTCGCGGAACTGCCTCTCCAAGCATCCACCAGGCCATTTGATAGTCCTGGCGCCGTGTGGACGAAAAGCCTAGGATGGCGCTGTTTGAAATGTTGGTTTTCGCATCGCTTGACGATTCTTCATAACCGAAGATCGATGCGTATAAGTCCACTACGAATTTGAGATCGTGAGCCGAGTACGTTCGAATATGGCGTGTGATCCAGTCCACCTCCTCGTAACCGAAATTGCGAAGGTGCTCGGGTTCCAGCGCTCGCCTCAGGAGGCTAACTGTAGCCAATGGGTCAGATGCGATGGTGTTAGCGACGCCGTTGATCCCGGCGATCACGAACTGCTCGATGCGCGGATCGCGATTCCACGCAAAGTCCAGCAACCCACGCGCAGCGACGCCAGCGTGAGCCAACTCTTCGACAGTCAGATCCTCCGGTTTCTCAGTCCCCGCCTGAACTAGAATCCGAACCGAGTTCATTGCGGCATCAGTGGCAATTTGCGATAGCGCTTCTGCAAATGTCATCCAAGGGCCGGCGTCAGGCCCGATCAAAGGAGTGCCGGCCTTGACCAGAGCAAGCAGGGCGCCGATCAAGTGTTGAAGGATCAGCTCGGCTGCGCTTTGCAGGGGTGCACCCGGTTTCAACGCATCAAGAAGTGGTTGTACATCCACCAATGCTCCAGCCTGCTCTGCGATAACGACAGGGCCGACGAGCTGACCGACTGGCGACACACGACCCTCGCGCGCGACCGCAAAGGCCAGATTCCAGAAACGAGGTCGACCAGATTGGCCTTCGCTCCACACTTCGTTGAACGCTAGCGACAGGCTGGGCCTAAGCATCAAGGCTAGCGCTGGCTCCTTGATCAACCTGTCGACGAGGTTCGCTGGGTCCCGGCCGCGGCGAAAGATCAAACGTGCCACGGCGTAGTCAAACAGAACATGGTGGGAGAAAAGAAGCGTGTCCTCATTGCTACTTTGGTTGCCCTCAGCTCGCAGTACATCGAGCCGTTCAAGGTCGACGATGGCTGCTGGGTCGGCGTGCTCCAAGACATCGACGCGAACGGCTTGCAGAGACTTCGACGCCAACATGCGATCAACGACAGTACGGAGCGCTCGCTCACGCCTGTCGTGATTACCATCGTCACGCCGGATGCGATGGTTCCAGTAGGTATCAAGCAACTCAGCCTGGGTCGTGATTGCGTCAAGCTCGTTTGTTACGATGCCATCGTCAACCAATTCGGCAAGGAGTCTCAGATTGAAGATGTTACGCAGCAAGCCACGCAACGGCACCGAAGCACCATCATAAAAACGCTTTAACGCAGGCGAGAACGCCGTGATCTGGGCTAACTCTGGCTCGGTCAGGCGCGTGACGAGGACATGCCGCACACTTGAAAAGCCCGAGTCTGCGTAGCTAGCAGCTGGCGGACGGCCTCTGAAGAGGCGAGGCCATTCTAGGCCGTGGCGAAGGTCGTAGCTTCGCACCGAAGCAACGACATTCCACCTGCCGCCGGCCTGCCTGAGCACATCCTCGATTGTTGTGCGAAGCACGGTTTGGGTTTCGGATTTTCGCGCGGCATCTAGGGCGTCAACGATCAGAAGACCGCGCTGTGCACCGGGCCAGTTCGCGAGAATTTCCGCTAAATCGTGAGAGACACCGAGTTCTGCGCGCAGAGCCGCCAAGCCCTCGACTGTTATCATATCTACGGGAATGAAAATGACGTCACAACCAGCGGCCATCTCGGTCCCGGCAAGACGGTAGGCGACACCAGTTTTGCCTGCGCCCGGCTCGCCGACGAGGAGTAGAGAGCCCTCTCGCGCAGCTTCGACGGTGCTCTGCCAAGCTGCCCGTTCGATGACCGAGGCGGGGTCACTCTCAATAAGGCGCGTGAAGCGAGCAGTTGCCGCCAAACGACGTTGCGTCCATGTACGGAGCGCAGCAATATCGACGCGATAGTCTGGTGAAGCTTGCAAGCACACTCCAGCTTGAGCAAGGGTGCTTAGCAGTGTCGAAGCATCGGCGCCCGATTGATCCGAACGAAGGCGGGCACAGTGAGTGACCAGATGCGAGAACGTCATGTCGGCTTGGTCTGGGTCCATCAGGATTTGGGACCGCAAGTCATCCATTGCTGAGAGCCGATCGCGCTCATTTGGCTCTACGTCGATAAATTGAAGATGGATCAATCGGAGCAGTGCGCCGATGGCGGCTGGCGTTGGCGCAACCCCGTAAGCCGTCAGCCAGGAGCGGCGGATATGGGTTTCTATAACACCAGCCACTTCGCGCTCGTCGTTATTGAGCGCTATGTTTGAAAGCAGTGCCTTATCAGGTTGATCTCGAAGTCCTCGAAGAAGCCGAGTCAACGCACCCCTGATCTTGACCGGCGCGGTGCTCCTGGTCGCTAAGACAAGCCGATCGCGTGCAGGATCTAGGGGCCGCCCGATAACCGCGTTGGACAAGTGTTGAGACGCCGCTTTCTGCTGGCGGACAAACTGATCCAGGGCCTTCGCTAGCGGAGATGTTTCGCCCTGAGTCAGTCGGACGGAACGTTTTACCTGTACGAAGACTACGCCATCGTCACTCGTTCGGCAGTTCACGTCGTCGACTTCCTCCCCACTCTGACAGCGCAACGTGAGGAGACGGGTGTTGGCTGGTAGATCAAACGAAGGGTGTGCGAGACGGTCGAGGAGGATGCGAACGCAATACCAAGCGGCAACTAGGGTTTCGTAACCCCCGCCTGCCGCCTCCGCTTTGCCCCCGGCTGATTCACTCTTCGACGCCATCTTGATCCCCGACTCGATTCCAAGTGGTGTTATGCCGTAGCTTCACACATTTGACGTTTGGTTTAGCAGAGCCCATTAACGCTGCGCGATTCATGCCTCGCGAAGTGGGGATGCCGAAGCGGCAATAAAGAGATCCAAGACAGTTTTTTGATGCGCAAATAGCATAGCGTGCGCTTGGAGCATCATGTGTCGGTTGTATTCCCGAACCTCTTGGTCTGATAGCTTAGAGTTTTCAGGTGGTTCTGAGGCAATCAGCACCGCGCGTTTTGGGGAAACCGGATAGTAAAGATCCAATTCCTTCGGAGCTTCGGTAACGCCAGTAAAGGTGCTGTGGATATTGATAACGGGCTGGTCGCTAGTCACGAAAACCTCTTCGCCATCCGCCTTCAAGAAGTAGAGTTGGTAGTCGCCAGCAATAAGGCTTTGGCCCAGGCTAGTGGCTAAGATGTGGGCCAGAACGTTCCAGATATTTTCGGGATTTACGGTCATGATTCGACCGGGACCCTCCAGTGCACACGTCTTGCGCTTCTTGGTTCGCATGTATTGGACACAAATGTAGTGAAGGAAGCGAACCTTCTCCTTGACCTCGTTATAGAACGAGGCATCTCCAATTTGAAGAGCGTCAAGTTGATGGATCGAAGCCTGTTCAATGTCCCCTTGCAACTGCTCCTCGTAATCGATGGCAGCTTCGTCAATCAGCTGTGCAACTACCTCTCGATCCATCCCCTGTTCGACAAGTGAACGCTGCAAGTCGAATAGCCTTGTAAACACTTTGACCCAGCGCATATTAGTTGTGCGTAGTCTTTCCGGCTGTGGTGCGCAGAAGTCATTCAAATACGTGACCTCATCCTCGCTCAGGTCATGAAGTTTGTAGAAGTCACGCTCTTGCGCGACCTTCATAAGGTTCACCTGAAAAATCCTTCCGTCCCGCAAGCACCAAATCAAATCGTTGGTTGCCCAGGCGCGTAGATATTTGCGCCAGACGTAATGTTGCCTACGGGTGGTCATTGAACCTTCGCCGACTAAATTCGGGCTACTTCCGCCGTCTTTTGTACGCAATCGTTCAGATAGACCACTCTCTTCGATGTATGCGGAAATGCATCAGCAAAAAACGCGATATAGCCAAACATTGACACAACAATGTCGGTTCCTGTCCGAATGGCAACGTGGCACCGCTCAAGTTGTCCTCTTGCCACTTCGTTGATTGCAGCGTCAAGCGGCGAATTGGGCATTAACGGTATCACATGAAAGGCACGACACATATCTTCGTAAGTTTTGCAGCTGGCGATTTCCCCACGATCAACGCAGGTCAAAAGTGATCGAAAAGACTCACCCAAGGCGGAATTGATGTAAGCGTCACCATCTTCAATGCAGGCTATTTCATAGGCAACTTTGGCAGCCTGTAAGAGCAATGGCTCATACTTGCCCTCGAATTTCATCTTGATCAGGCCAACAGGAGTCTCCTGCACGGGTGATGCCATATTGCTTTCGATCGTTGAGCATATGGCATGTTCTTGATCTTCGGCTGACCAATTGATCGCCAAACCCTCTTGAGATTTAAAGAAACGCTCGAATTTACTTCACCTTCCTTGGCGAAGGTTTGTTTCAACACGATGCCTGCGGCCTTGGCCGCCTTGACCACTTTGTACCGCGCGATCTCCAGCAAGCGGCTATCCACGGGATGAGCGATCGCCTTCTTCTGCACCGTGCTGTCGACAATGATTTCCTCGAACTCGACCGGCTTGATCGCCTTGGACGCGACCGCCGTGTCGATCGTGGCCTTCAACAGTTCTTCGACGCCGGCCTCTCCGATCGCACGCCGAAAGCGCCCGATCTGTGTGGCATCGCAAGGCAGCCGCGGCTCGAAATACGTCATGCCGCTGAAGTACTGCCAATAGACGTTTTCCGACCAGCGCGCCACCAGCTCTTCATCGCTCAGATCGAAGGCGTGCTTGAGGTAAAGCAGGCTGAGCATCAACCGTATTGGCAAACGGGGGCGGCCCGCTGCGCTCACGCCCGCACCGGCGATCTGTACATGGGGGCCAAACAGATCCTCACCCTCGCATGCTTCGCCCTCACGCACGCGCCGTGCGAACGACGGTGCCACGACGGCTTCCACGGTGGACCACGGTATGTGCGTTGCCAACACCGCCAGCGGGTGGCGCGGATCGATCATCTGATCCAGGCGGGCACGAAACAAATCCTCGGTACTCATGCGCGGAATTCCCTCAGGAATCGACGTGATAGAAACGATTTTCGCGGGATTGGGCGTGTTTGCCAAGCGGGAAAGTGGCTAAAAATAAGGGGCTTTCCGCATTTCGCAGGGCCGACTCATTACTCTTGATCCATCCTTTTGACAAATACAATACACGTTGTTTGTAATAACGCTACGAAGAGCGGCATAAAGCGCAGTGTATCGCTTTTACTTGCACAAAAATATAATACACAAATCGATCCAATTGTAGACAACCTCCCGGCCTCTGTTAATAATTCTGAATTAAATATATAAGCGTACTTCCCTCTGTTTTCTATTTTAGAGCATACATCTATGCTACGCAAACGGATTGCAACATACACGAACGAATTCAATAAAAATGCAATTTTGTTAAAAAAATAAAATGTAAAGGCGCCAGTTTTTCCTGAATAAATAGCCAAATACATAGCGCCAATCAATAGCGAAGCGATGCTGGCGCTTAATAAATGGACGCGGTGCTTAGGGGCGATATAACGCCCCAACAAATAAATAGGGAGCGTGCTTAGCAAGACGCTGGCCGTCTCCATGAACCCCAATGTGCTTTCCGTTCCGATAAAGGTGAGAAAAAGTAAGGCCGGCATAGTGTATGTCACGCCCTCTACCGATCCCTCGATAAAATTCACCAGGCTTTGTTTTTTCCAGCGCGAGCAATAGTTGAAATATATGAATTTTTGTGAAGTAATAGATTGATAATTCGCTTTTAGAATGGTTCCTGCGGCAATAAAGAACAGCATCGCAGTAAAGAAAAATAGAAATTTGTACTGTGATATATGAGGATGAGGTGAGTCGTTGCTCGATAAAAGACTAAAAGCAAATACTAATGGAGCTAATAATTGAGCGATAGTCATCAGCATTGACTCCATGCCTCCAGCATAATTTCTTTCTCCATTTTCGGTACTCAATAGAGTCATGTAGTGTCGGCAGCTCCAGTACAGACCATTTCCTAAGCCAGCAGCAAATCCACTTAAAACAATATTAATTACAGATGGCGATCTAATATATAGAAGTGGTCCAAATGAAAACGTGCTACTCAACATGCCAAATACGTAAAGCTTATTGACTTTTATTGACGTCAATAATTTCCCTGTTAAGTAAAATCCGAACAAAGTCCCACAGTATGCGCCAAAGCTGTCAATCATATTTAAAAATATATCGCCATCACGCAAATGGAATATGAATGACGCGTTTGCTAGTCCTGTTATTCCTCCTATTAGGAAGTAAAGGAAATTACTTATTAATAATCTTCTATATGCTTCGGTTAACGTGTCGAGTTTGGACTTCTCATTTTTGAGGTAGCGAAAGACGGATGAAAAATTGAGGCTTTTTTCTAAACTCACATTCATGTGTACGCCTTTTTTGTGGGATGTGACACTACGAAATCCGTTCGACTTAATATCGTAACTGATTCTTCCTTCCATAGGCGTCGGTGAATTGATTTAATCCTCTATCGGAAATGGATGAAGCAAAAGGCGTTCGTAAAAATTTGCTGGTAGCACTGCAGCGATCAGTTCAGAGAGTAGCCGCATCACCACTTCGATTCGGCGGCCCTATCCAATACTGCTTGTAAAAATTTCAAGGGTTGCTCAGCAATTCCCTCCGATGGAGCATTAGTGATTACCACACAAGATCACGCGTTGCACATAGGCATAGTGCTCATTACAGTGTAAGCGTCACCCCAGCGCATCTCGCGACGATCGCATGCATCTTGTTTGATATCGCCATCGACTTTCAAGCGGAGCAATGGGATGGCTAACAAGCAAGACTATTGGTACGCGCATCTGGACGGCTGG
>Ga0209026_1000807_pt1 | contig 17013 bp, 17 predicted proteins | sample AraplaCL_Col_mCL_FD_184262 | JGI IMG/M metagenome (GOLD analysis project Ga0209026, IMG submission 184262) | Arabidopsis root microbial communities from the University of North Carolina, USA - plate scrape CL_Col_mCL (SPAdes) (version 2) | ecosystem: Host-associated > Plants > Roots >... | reverse complement strand
GCACCAGCGACGGCCAGCTCGATGACGACAAGCTCGCGGCGATCTGCGCGCACCCGCAGGTGAAGATGGTCAGCATCAAGCTCGGCCAGGGCGCCAAGCCCGGCATGGGCGGCCTGCTGCCGGCGGCGAAGGTGACGCCGGAGATCGCCGAGATCCGCGGCATCCCGGTGGGGCAGGATTCGCAGAGCCCGAACCGGCACCTCGACATCGCGAACGTGGCGCAACTGCTGGACGCCATCCGCCACATCCGCGAACTCACCGGCAAGCCCACCGGCTTCAAGGCGGTGTTCGGCGACATGCGCATGATCGAGGAGCTGTGCGACGAGGTGCACAAGCGCGGCATCGAGAGCGCGCCGGACTTCATCATCGTGGACGGCTCCGAAGGCGGCACCGGCGCCGCGCCGCAGACCCTGATGGAAGGCGTGGGCCTGCCGCTGCACGAGGCGCTGCCCGCGCTGCTCGACACGCTGATCGTCAAGGGCTTGCGCGAGCGCATCAAGGTGATCTGCTCGGGCAAGCGCATCACCGCCTACGACGTAGCCTGGGCGCTGTCGGTGGGTGCGGACTTCGTGAACTCCGCGCGCGGTTTCATGCTGGCGCTGGGCTGCATCCAGTCGCTGCAGTGCAACCGCAACACTTGCCCCACCGGCATCACCACCCAGGATCCGAAACTGCAACGTGGCCTGGTGGTCACCGACAAGAGCGAGAAGGTGGCGAACTACGCGAAGAACGTGATGCACGAAGTGGGCATCATCGCCCACAGTTGCGGCGTGGATGACCCGCGCCAGCTCGACCGCACGCACTGCCGCGTGGTCGGCGACGACGGCATCTCGGTGCCGCTGGTGAAGCTGTTTCCGTATCCGGAAATACGCAAGGCCTGAGTCTGTAGGAGCGCACCCTGTGCGCGATGGTTCTTGCTTCGATCAAGCACCAGAGCCATCGCGCACAGGGTGCGCTCCTGCATCAAGGCATTGCTTTCCAGCCCTCCGCCGTGCGCAGCTGCAACGGCCGGAAGCGCCGCTTGTAGTCCATCTTCGGATGGCCCTCGATCCAGAAACCCAGGTACACCCAGGGCAGGTTGCGGTGGCGGGCCAGTTCCACCTGCTTGAGGATGGCGAAGGTGCCGAGGCCGCGGGCTTCCTCGTCGGGGTCGTAGAAGGTGTAGACCGCCGACAGGCCGCTGCGGCAGACGTCGGTGACCGCCACGCCGAGCAGGCGTTCGCGCAGGCGGAATTCCAGGAACACGGTGGGGCTCCACGGCGCGGTGAGGAAGCGGCGGAAGTCGCTGGCGTCGGCCTCGTCCATGCCGCCGCCGGGGTGGCGCCGGCGCAGGTAGTTCTCGTACAGCGCATGGCGCTCGGCGTTGTAGCCCGCCTGGCATTCGGTCACCACCAGGTCGGCGTTGCGCTTCAGGCAGCGCCGCTGCGAACGATCCGCCTCGAAGTGCAGCGCGTCGATGCGGCAGGGCGTGCAGGCGCGGCATTCCGGGCAGTGCGGGAAGTACAGGTGCCCGCCGGCGCGGCGGAAGCCGCGTTCCAGCGCCGGGCCGTACAGCCGGTCCAGCTGCGGCGCGGCCGGATCGATCACCAGGTTCTGCGCCGTGCGCTCGGCGTAGTAGCCGCAGGCGTGCGGCAGGGTCTGGAACAGGCGGACGTGTTCGGAGCGCATGCCCGATTCTAGGCCGGAAGACACGGCGCGCGCACGCCGCGTGGCGCAAACCCTTGCGAAGGCTCAGATCACGTGCAGATAGCGCAGCGTCATCATCGCGACGATGCCCAGGATGGCCAGCAGCACGATGCGGCGCACCCGCGCCACCGCGTGCCGGCGCCGGGCCTGGGGCGTGGGGCTGCGCGCCTCGGCCAGTTCCTGGCCGTGCCGGATCACCGGTTCGATGCCCAGCTCACGCAGCAGCGCGCGGGCGCGGGTGTAGTCGTCGGCGCGGGCGATCCATACCTGCTCCCAGTGGCTGCGGTCGGTGTCCGGCTCCTGGTAGCTGAAGCGGCGGTGGCCGGGCTTGCGCCAGCTGGAGCGGTTCTCCACCGTGGCCTCGATGCCGTGCTCGGCCATCAGGGCGACCACGCGGTCGATGTTTTCGGGGCGGGGCGAGGTGTAGATCTGGCGCATGGCTGCTCCTTGGCTCCTATTCGCCGCGCAGGCGGATCAGGCCTTCCTGCGCGGTGGAGGCGACCAGCCGGCCGTCGCGGCTGAAAATCTGCCCGCGCGCCAAGCCGCGGCCGCCCTGGGCGGTGGGGCTGTCGAAGGAGTACAGCAGCCACTCGTCCACCCGGAACGGGCGGTGGAACCACAGCGCGTGGTCGAGGCTGGCCATCTGCACATTGCGGGTCATGTAGGAAATCCCATGCGGCAGCGTGGCGGTGCCGATCAGGTGGAAGTCCGAGGCATAGGCGAGCAGGGCGCGATGCAGGATCGCCGAGTCCGCGACCGGCGCGGTGAGCCGGAACCAGATGTGCTGGATCGGCGGCCGCTTCACCGGGTGCATCTCGTCGCGCGGCCACACCAGGCGGAACTCGAACGGGCCGTCGATGCCCAACCAGCGCTGCAGCTTCACCGGCAGCCTGGCCAGCTCCTCCGGCGGCAGCGGGCGCATCGGTTCCACGTCTTCCGGCGCGGGCACTTCCGGCATCGCGGTCTGGTGCTCGAAGCCCTTTTCCGGCACCTGGAACGAGATCGAGCCATTCAGGATGGGCTGGCCGTGCTGGATCGCCAGCACCCGCCGCGACGAGAACGAGCCGCCGTCGCGGGCGCGCTCCACGCTGTAGACGATAGGCGCGTCGATGTCGCCCGCGCGCAGGAAATAGGCGTGCAGCGAATGCGCCTCGCGCGACGGGTCGACGGTCCGCTGCGCCGCCGACAGCGCCTGCCCCAGCACCTGGCCGCCGAACACGAAGCGCGTACCGATGTCGCGGCTCTGGCCGCGGAACAGGTTGTCCTCCAGCCGTTCGAGCTGCAGCAGCTCGACCAGTTCGTTGACGTGTGCTTCGCGCATGGCGGGTCCTTGGCGGGGGATTCGCCAGTATACCGGGGCGCCCGCCGGGGCCGCGTCAGGAGCCGGACGCGGCCGCCTCCGCCCCGGTCACTGCCTCCAGCGCCACCGCGACGCCGGAAGGCGCCAACGCAGCCAGGAAATCGCGCGCGTCGAACGCCTGCCCGGCGGCCAGTGCCCCGCAGCCGCGGACCCGGCCGTCGAGGATACGCTGCAGCGCCTCGGCCAGCAGCGGCGCGGTGACGGCATAGATGTCGCGCCCGCTGGCCGTGGCGCGGCCGTGGTGCGCGCCACGGCTCACGCGCACGTCGACCATGAAGCGCTGCGCGGAGCGTCCGCGGTCGTCGGTGGCGACCGGCGCCAGCGTGGCCGGATCGCGCAGGTCGCGCAGCGGGGCCAGGTTCATCCATGCGTGCAGGTTGCGGCAGGCGACGTGGTGCGGCACCAGCACCGCCTCGGACAGCGTGAGCAGCACGGTTTCCTGCCGTCCGAACGGCACCGGGAAGTCCGTGGTGCGTACTGGCGCCGGGTCGGGCAGGTGGAGCGTGCGTCCGTGCTCGATGTAGCTGCGCGGATGCCGGTTGCGCTCGCCGGTGATGCGGGTGCCGCGCGTGGGGTGCCAACCGTCGAGCGCGACGGCGATGTTCACCGCATCCGCGTCGCTGGCGCCATCGAGCGCGGCGCTGGCCAGCAGGTCGGCAAGGCCGCCGTAGAAGGCCATCGCGGGCAGCACCGTCACGCCCGCGGCCCGTGCCTCGGCGTCGCGCGCGAGGGTGTCGGCCACCGCGCGCTGCTCGGCCGCCACGTCGAGGTAGTGGATGCGCGCGCGCAGTGCTGCGTCGAGCACCGGTGCCGAGGTGTCCATGAAGGGTCCGGCGCAGAGCAGCACGGCGGCGGTGCCGGCGAAGGCGGCGTCCAGCGCGGCGGGATCGTCGACGTCGGCGACGCGGGTTTCGACGCCGGTGGCCTCGGCCAGCGCCGCCAGCTTCGCCGCGTCTCGCCCGCAGGCCACCGGCACGAAGCCGCGGCGGCGCAGTTCGTCCAGCACGAAGCGGCCGGTGTGGCCGTAGGCGCCGTATACCGCGATGCGATCGGGGCGGGCGGCGTTCATGCGTGTTCCTTCCAGAGTTCGAGTGCTTCTTCGGCGATCACGTCCGGACGTTCCTCGGGCCAGAACAGCTTGCTGTCGGGCAGCCGGCGCACGCCCTGCGAGTGGCCGAAGGCACGGTCGAGGAAGCCGGCGTCGCCGGGGGCAAAGATCGTGTCGGCGTCGCCCCAGACGATGCGCACCGGCATGCGGGTGCGCGCCAACGCGGGACCAATGCCGGCCAGCGCGTTGTGCTCCAGCGCGATGGCGTAGGCGTGCGCCAGGTCGCGGCTGTGCTGCGATGCCAGCAACGGCGCAAAATACGTGTCGATGGCCTCGTCGGTGGGATGCGCGGGATCGGCGTAGCACATGCCGCCGATGCCGCCGGCCGAGCGCGCCAGGGCGTGGTCGCGATACCAGTGGCCCAGCCAGTCGTCGACGAAGCGCCCCTGTTTGGCCAGCTCGATCACCGGCAGCATGGCCGGCGGCGGACAATCCTGTTCGGTGTCGCAGTTGGTCAGCAGCAGGCTGCGCACGCGCTCCGGGTGCTGGGCAACCAGCAGTTGCGCCACCGCGCCGCCGCTGTCGCTGGCGACCACGTCGGCGCTCCCGATGCCCAGCGCGTCGAGCAGGGCGACCAGCATCGCCACCTGCGCGGCGGGTGCGCATGACTGCCCCTCGGCCACCCGGGTGTAGCCCAGGCCGAGGAAGTCGGGTGCAATGCAGCGCCGGTACGGTGCCAGCCTTTCCAGCGCCCCGCGCCACTGGAAGCTGTTGAGCGGGAAGCCGTGCAGGAACAGCGCCGCCGGCCCGCTGCCGCGCTCGACGTGGGCGATGTCGCCGAACGGGGTGTGCGTGTAGCGGCGTGCGGCGTGGAACGACGCGGCATCCATCACCGGGGCGTTTGCTGCGGTTGCGCGCGGCCAGCAGGCACAGCCGGCGATGCCGGCCGCGCAGGCGGCCGTGGCCAGGGCGAGGAAGCGGCGCCGGCCTGGATCCGGCGCCGCGGGCTGTGCAGCGGGCGAAAGGATTTCGCCGTTCACGACTGTGCTGCCGCCTCGCGCAGCTTCTGCGCGCATTCTTCGCAACAGACCTCGACGGTGCGGCCGCCGATGGTCACCTCGATGGCGTTGCCGTCGAGCGGGTAGTCGCAGGCGGCGCAGGTGGCTTCTTTCGCTTGCATGGTGGTGCTCCGGTGATGCCCGTGATCGGGCAGGCACAGGAGACCATGGGCCGCTGTCGGCGGCTGTCAGGATCTTTAGCTCTTCGCGGCGCCCGGGGGCAGCGTGGTCTCAGAGCCTGTTCAAAGTCTCCCCGTAGCTCGCGTTGCCTTGCCCTGGTCGTCAGGTGGTAGTGCGTGGCGCAGCGCCTGCCTGGCTGGCAGGCCAAGTCGCGCGCTGCCGCATGGCGGCCAGGGCAAGGCAACCCCTGCACCCATCAATTCCGGGGCCGGGTCTGTTTGCCCGCATGCCTGCGTCATCGCTCAGTCGTGAACAGACGTCCACTCCTTCGCTCTTCCTTGGCCTGCGCGCAAACAGCTTCCGGCGCGGGCCACGGGGAGACTTTGAACAGGCTCTCACGGAACTCGCTGGGCGTGCGCCCATAGGCCTGGCGGAACGCGGCGCTGAAGTGGCTGTGGCTGGAGAAGCCCAGGTCCAGCGCCAGCGCGGCGACATCTTCGCAGTCGGCCACCAGGTCCAGCGCGCGTGCCAGGCGCAGGCGCAGGTGGTAGCGGTACAGCGGCAGGCCCTCGACCTGCTGGAAGGCCTGGGTGAGGTAGACCGGCGAGCCGCCGACTTCCGCCGCGATCTCCGCCAGCGTCCAGCGCCGGGTGAGGTCGCTGGCCAGCAGCAGCTTGGCCCGGTCCACCAGCCGTTGCCGTGCGTGGGTGGCGCCGGGCGCGCGGGTGGTGCGTGGGCCGAGGCTGCGGCATACCAGGGTCAGGGCCAGGCTCTCGGCTTCCAGTGGCTCGATGGCACCGTTGTGCAGGCTGTGGCGCAGCAGCGCCACCAGCACCTGGGCGCGCTCGTCGATGCGCAGCGACTGGCCGTGGAACACGGGGATGTCACGCCGCTGCAGCAGCTCGGCCGGCGCCAGTTCGCGCAGCAGCGGCTGCGAGATCGACAGCGACAGGCAGGCGTCGCCGCCAGTCGCGGGATGGCTGACCTGATAGCCCTGGCCGGCATTGAAGAACAGCACATGGTTGGCGTCGGCCACCGACTGCGTGTTGCCCACGTGGCGCAGGAACAGGCCGCGGTAGGGAAACACGAGCTGGGTGGCGCTTGCGCATTCCTCGGCACTGCGATGGCGGCACTCGCCACGGCAATGCACGTCGTGCGCCGAGACAGTGGCCGACTGCAGCAGCGGCTGGACGGTGAACTCAGGCATGCGGCGCGAGCCGGGGCGAGTTCGGTGCGGTCTGGCGAAGCCGCTCCAGGCCGCAGGCGGGGACGATGGCGTCCCACGGGAACAGCGGGCCGGGATCGAGCTTGCGCGGCACGGTTCGCGCGGGGTCGTCGCTGGCCGCCACCCGGGCGGTGTCCAGGTCCTCGTGGCCGGCGATCTCGTGCAGGCCCGGGAATTCCTCGCGCAGTTGCGCCAGCAGCGCGCGCAGGGCATCGATCTGCGCGGCAGGGTAGGGCTCGGTCATGGTCTGCCGGCGCGAGTCGAACCAGTCGGGGTAGCGGCCGGTGTTCACCAGTTCGATGCCGATGGACTGCGGGTTCCAGCCGCGCACGTGGTGCGCCACGCGGGTGCCGGGCACGTAGCGGTACGTCGTGCCGTCGCGGTCGACGTAGTAGTGACCGCTGTTGCCGGCGCCGCTGTCGTACAGCACCTTCTCGCCGTACTCGCGGGCCGTCGCGAGGTCGGGCAGCTCGGTGCAGTGGATCACCACCAGGGTCACCGCGGCGGCGGGGCGCTCGGGCAGTTTCGCCGCGTAGGGCAGGGGCTGGTCATGGATGGTCGGCATGCGCGAAGTCTCGCACGGTGGCCGGTTATCATGGGCGCCTTGCAGCCCGTACCGGAGACCGCCATGCGCGGCCAGATCATCCTTTCGCACGGTTCGGATTCCGGTCCGGGCGCCACCAAGATCAGCGCGCTGGCCGACTGGGCCGAGGCGATGGGCTGGCGCACGCAGCGGCCGGATTTCCGCGCGCACGACGGCCACGGTTACGCCGCGGCGGTCGCGCCGCGCGTGGCGCAGCTGTGCGAGGTCATCGCCGCCTGCGAGGCGCCGCCGGTGCTGGTGGGTTCCAGCATGGGCGCGTTCGCCTCCGCGCTGGCCTCGCTGGAAGTGCCGGTCGCGGCGCTGTTCCTGCTCGCCACGCCGCCGGCGATCCCCGGCTGCGCGCAGGCGCTGGAGCTTCGGGCCAACGTGCCCACGCTGCTGGTTCACGGCTGGCGCGACGAGCTGTGTCCGGTGGAAGGCGTGCAGGCCTTCGCCGCGCGTCGCCGGCTGCCGCTGCTGCTGCTGGACGACGACCATCGCCTGCTGGCCAGCATGGACACGATCGCCGCGCAGTTCGGCATCCTGCTGGGGGCGCTGGCATGAGCCGTTGGTTTGCCACCTGCCCCAAGGGCATGGAATACCTGTTGCGCGACGAACTCGTGCAGCTCGGCGCGACGGAGGTGCGCGAGGCGCTGGCCGGCGTGCATTTCGAGGGGCCGCTGGAAACCGCCTACCGCGCCTGCCTGTGGTCGCGACTGGCCAGCCGCATCCTGCTGCCGCTGGCCGAGTTCGATGCGGCGACGGACGAGGCGCTGTACGCCGGCGTGCAGGCGATCGACTGGTCCACGCACCTCGCCGCGCATGCCACCCTGGCGGTGGATGCGCACACCGCGCTGAGCAAGCTCACGCACAGCCAGTTCATCGCCCAGCGGGTGAAGGACGCCGTAGTCGACCAGTTCCGCCAGCAGGGCGGCACCCGTCCCGGCGTGGACACCGACGAACCCGACGTGCGCCTCAACCTGCGCCTGAAGCGCGATCGCGCCACGCTGTCGCTGGATCTCGCTGGCAGCCCGCTGCACCGCCGCGGCTGGCGCGAGGTGCAGGGCGAGGCGCCGCTGAAGGAGAACCTCGCCGCGGCGATGCTGCTGCGTGCGCGCTGGCCGGAGGTCTACGTGCAAGGTGGCGCCTTGCTCGACCCGATGTGCGGCTCCGGCACCTTGCTGGTCGAAGGCGCGCTGATGGCCGCCGACGTGGCGCCGGGCTGGCGCCGCGACTATTACGGCTTCCTCGGCTGGCAGCAGCACGACCTCGCGCTGTGGCGCAGCCTGCTGGACGAGGCGCGCCAGCGCGCCGAAACGGGGCTGAAGGCCTTGCGCCCCTGCTTCTTCGGTTCGGACGCCGATCCGCGCATGGTGCAGACCGCCAAGCGCAACGCGCAGGAGGCCGGCGTGGCCGGCTTCCTCGTGCTGGAGAAGCGCGACGTGGCGCATGTCGAGCCGCCGGCCGGTGTGGAGCGCGGCCTGGTCATCACCAATCCGCCCTACGGCGAGCGGCTGGGCGAGCGGGCGCAGATGCCCGCGCTGTACCACGCGCTGGGCGAGCGCCTGCGCACGCAGTTCCCCGGCTGGCGCGCCGCCGTGCTGGCGGGCGACGCGGAACTGGGCCGTGCGCTGGGCTTGCACGCGGAAAAGAAGTACGCGCTCTACAACGGCGCGCTGGAAACCCAGTTGCTGACCTTCGAGATCCGCGCGCGCGACGCGGCGCCACGCGAGCCGAAGCCGCTCTCCGCCGGCGCGCAGATGCTGAAGAACCGGCTGGAGAAGAACCTCAAGCACCTGCGCAAGCGGCTTGCGCGCGAAGGCATCGCCTGCTGGCGTGCCTACGACCAGGATCTGCCCGAATACGCGGCCGCCATCGACGTCTACGCGCGCGAGGGCGAGGCGCCGTGGTTGCACGTGCAGGAATACCGTGCGCCGGCCGAGGTGCCTGCCGAGACGGCGCGCATCCGCCTGCGCGAGACCGCCCGCGTGGCCGGCGAGGTGTTCGCGGTGCCGCGCGAGCGCATCGCGATCAAGACTCGCGAGCGCGGCAAGGGTGGCTCCAAGTACGGCCAGTTCGACCAGCGCGGCGAGTTCGTCGAAGTGGACGAGGGCGGGTTGAAGTTCCTGGTCAACCTCACCGACTACCTCGACACCGGCCTGTTCCTCGACCACCGCCTGGTGCGCGCCAAGCTGCGCGAGCTGGCCGCGAACAAGCGCTTCCTCAACCTGTTCGCCTACACCGCCACCGCCAGCGTGTATGCGGCGGCGGGTGGCGCGAAGGACACCACCAGCGTCGACCTGTCGGCGACGTATCTCGACTGGGCCTCGCGCAATCTCGCCTTGAACGGATTCACCGGCGCGAAGCACCGACTGATGCAGGCCGATGCGCTGAGCTTCCTGCGCCAGGACCGCGCGCACTACGGGCTGATCTACGTCGACCCGCCGACCTTCTCCAACTCCAAGCGCGCCGACGACTTCGACGTGCAGCGCGACCACGCGGCGCTGCTGGACGCCTGCGGCGCGCGGCTGGCGAACGACGGCGTGATCGTGTTCTCCAACAACTTCCGGCGCTTCAAGCTGGACGAGGCGGCGCTGGCGGAACGCTTCGATATCGAGGACTGGAGCGCGGCCAGCATCCCGTTCGATTTCGCCCGCCGCGCCGACATCCACGGTTGCTGGCTGTTGCGGCCGAAGCGGGCGCCGGCCGCGGCCAATCCATGGGATGCGTCACGGATCAAACGCTGAGGTTTTGCTTATAGGAATCGCTTCAGTAGGCATTAAGTGCCTCGGACTCAGCATCCATGCCGCAATCAACGGAGGTGCATCTCATGTCCAAGCGCAATGTCGGCAAGTGGATGGCGATCGGTCTGGCCGTGGCCGCCGCGGTGGCGATGCCGCTGAGCGCCTCCGCGCACGATCACGATGGCTGGGGCCATGGTGGCGGTTGGGGCCATCACGGCTGGCACGACGGCGGTTGGGGCCGCGGCGGCTATCACGGCGGCTACTACCGTCATGGCGGTGGCTACTGGAGCGGCGGCCGCTGGATCGCCGGTGCGATCGTCACCGGCGTGGTAGCTGGCGTGGTCAGCGACGCGCTGGCGCCGCGGCCGGCTTATTACGCCCCTGCCCCGGTGGTCTACGGCCCGCCCACGGTGGTTTACGAAGACGCGCCGGTAGTGACGCGCCGCGTGGTGACCCGTACCGTGATCTACGACAACGGCTACCCCACGCGCTATGTGCGTGACGATGGCGACGACGGCGATTGATCGTCGCCGACCGCCCAAGCCAAAGAGCCCGGCAATGCCGGGCTCTTTTCGTTTGACCGGGCGTAGCGGATTCAGGGCTTGAGCGGCTGGTCGGCGCCGCTGCCGCTGCGGCTGGCGTGCGCGCTGAGCTTGTCGAATTCGGCCTTGTCGATCTTGCGCACCGACTGGATGGGGCAGGGCGGCTGTTGCAGCGCGCGCACCGATTCGCCGGCTTCGCCGCAAATGCTGAACGGGATCACCGCCTGGTTCGCGGGATTGGAATGGAACAGTAGGGTGGGCGGCCCGTAGCTCAGCCGCGGGCAGGCGACCTGCAGCTTCACCAGGTAGCGGTCGGGGCCGGTGCGCACGGTGACGGTGCGCGGATCCACGATGTGCCACTCGTTGATGCGGTCGGTGCGCAGGCAGTCGGCGACCGGGCGCAGCGGGGTGTAGGCGGGGGCTTTGGGTTTCGTCTGGGCGGACGCGGCGTTCGCGGCGACCGCGAGCGAGAGCGCGAAAAGACCGGTCAAGGCGGATTTCATGGGTACACCTCATCAGCGGATGTGGCGGGTCGCGGTGGTGCGCCATGGCGACACCGTGCGCAATCATCGGCCGGTTGGGTGGCACGGGATGTGAACGAAAAGCGGCCCTCTCCCCCGGCCCCTCCCCCGCGAGCGGGGGAGGGGAGAAAGGCTCAGTGCACGCCGTACAGGCTCTTCACGTCGCGCAGCAGGTCGGCCTGGCTGTCCGGGCGGGCGTAGAACATGTGGCCGCCGGGGTATTCCTTCACCTGCACACGGGTGGGGTCGCCCATCGCCGGCATCTGGTCGACGATCAGCACCGAGGCCATGAACGGGCAGGAGAGGTCGTCCCAGCCGTGGGCGATCAGCACGCGCAGGCCAGGGTCGTTCGCCACCGACTCGCGCAGCTGCTTCACCGAACCCAGGTTCGCGTCCTCGTCCTCGTGCCACAGCCGGCCCACCTCGTAGCTCAGCGCGTTGTAGCGGCCGTCGTATTTCCAGCCCACGGTCCGGGTGACGAAGTTCACCATCGCCGTGGTGGTGGGGGCGATGATGCCGTTGAGGATGGGGTCGCCCGAGCGCTGGTGCGGCGCATAGGGGAACGGGTCCCAGGCGGTGACGTTGGAGTCGTAGCGGCTGCCCAGCTTGCCCTCGGCGCGGTACACCTCGCGCAGGTAGGCCTGAGTCTCGATTCGGCCGCCGGAGCGTTTCACGAACAGCGGGTCGAGGCCGGTGAGCTCGGCGACCTTGTGGATCATCGCCTCGGTGGCGGCCGGGTTGGCGCGACCCTGCATCAGCGTGGTGGCGTAGGTGGTGCGGGTGTAGTCGATGATGGTCTGCATCGCCGCGGCCGTGAGCTTGTGTTCGCGTTCCAGGTGGGCGGCGGCGATCGAGGGCAGGGTGAGCATCCACGGCAGCGGCGACACGTTCTCGTCGTCCGAGGCCGCCGGGTCGAGGTAGGGCGACAGCAGCACCACGCCGTTCATCGCCACGCCGAGCCGGGTCTGCAGGTAGTCGGTGATGCGCGGGCCGCGGAAGCCGCCGTAGCTCTCGCCCACCAGGTACTTGCGCGACTCCATGCGGCCGTTCTTCACCAGCCAGTCGTAGACGATGCGCGAGAGGTACTGGATGTCGCTGTCGGTGCTGTAGAACCGCTTGGTGGCCTCCTTGTCGTCCACCAGGGCGCGGCTGAAGCCGGTGCCGACCGGGTCGATGAACACCAGATCGGTGAAGCCCAGCCAGGTGCCGGGGTTGTCGTGCAGCACGGCGGGGTCGGAGGGATTGTCGCCTTCCACGCCGAACTTCACCTTCTTCGGGCCGATCGCGCCGAGGTTCAGATACACCGACGAGGCGCCGGGCCGCCGTTCAGCGCGAAGGTCACCGGGCGGTTTTTGCCGGGCATGGTGTAGGCGGTGAACATCACCTGCGCGATCACCTTGCCCTTCTCGTCGCGCACCGGCAGCGAGCCCACCGTGGCGGTGTACTTCAGCGTGCGGCCGTCCGCGGTGGTGGACTGGGAGACATGCGTGTCGGCGGGGAAGGGCGGCAGTTGGAAGCCGTCGCTGACGCCCGGTGCCTCCGCCGCGACCGGCGGCTTGCTGTCGGCGGCCAGCGCCGAGTGGTGGAATCCGGCCAGCAGCAGGGCTGCCAGCAAGCTCGTCTGCAGCGGCTTGCGCACGGGTCTTTCCTCGCGGGGGCAAAGCCCCAAGCCTAGCGAGCCGGGGCAGCGTGCAACCGTGCCTGAAGGCATGGATTGGCACGGGGCGTGCTTCCGGTGGTTGCGGATGCGGGCGGGAATTTCGTTCGACGGGCGCTGGCGCCGCCCGGACTTGCCCTATCATCGCGCGATGCCATCAGCCACCTTGCCATCCCTGCACGACACCCGCCGCGGCAGCCTGAGCTGCGTGGGCCTAGGCATGACCCTGGGCTCCCACCTCACACCGCTGGCGCGCAGCCATATCGAGCAGGCGGATGTAGTGTTCGCCGCTCTTTCCGACGCCATCGCGGAGGAGTGGCTGAAGCGCATGCACCCGGACGTGCGCAGCCTGCAGCCCAATTACGCCGAGGGCAAGCCACGCATCAAGACCTACCGCGAATGGGTGGCACTGATGATGGCCGAACTGCGTGCCGGCAAGCGCGTCTGCGGCGTGTTCTACGGCCACCCCGGCATCTTCGCCTGGTCGCCGCACAAGGTGATCGAACAGGCGCGCGCGGAAGGCTACGAGGCGCACATGGAGCCAGGCATCTCCGCCGAGGACTGTCTGTATGCCGATCTCGGCATCGATCCCGGCACTTACGGCTGCCAGCACTTCGAGGCCAGCCAGTTGATGTACTGGGAGCGGCGCATCGACCCCGCGGGCTACCTGGTGCTGTGGCAGGTAGGGATCATCGGCAACCGTTCCGTGGGACGCTTCGACATCGGGCCGGCCTATCGCGCCTTGCTGGTGGAGCGACTGGGCCAGGACTACCCGTCGGATCACGAGGTCATCATCTATCGCGGCGCCACCCTGCCCATCGAGCACCCGTGCATCCAGCGCATCACCTTGCGCGAGCTGGCCGATGTGCCGTTGACCGCCGAGGAAACCGTGGTGCTGCCGCCGGCTGTGACCTTGCAACCGAACCGTGCCATGCTTGATCGGTTGCAAGCACTGGATGCGAAGGGGCGGGAAGCTACGGCGGCCTGAAGCAGGACGATGCGGCACATCGGTGCCGCCCGAACATGGGGACAAGGGGAACAACATGAGCGATACGATCAAGTTGCTGGAGACCATCGGCAGCGATGCGTCGCTGCGTTACGCATCGCCCGACGAGCTTAAGGGGGTGCTGAAGCAGGCGCAGGCGAGTGTCGAGCTCACGATGGCGGTGACGACAGGCGACTGTGCGACGTTGCGTGTGGAACTGAAGCTTCAGGGGGTGCCGCACATGCCCCAGACGCAGGTGCCGGGCCACGACGACGAAGAAGAAACCGACGTACCGCAGCCGGAGCGGCCTCAGCCTACCCCAGCTCCGTCGCCTTCTTCCGCAAAGCGGGGCTCGTCGCGCTGATAGCCGATTGACATAACGACATGTCGTGGGAGTCGAGCAACCTGCAACGATGGGTCGCATGCGCGACCCTTGTTGGTTGCTTGTGCTGCAAGGTTGGCTTTGCAGCAACGCCGACAGCCGTCCCGAATGCCTTCCTGACGCAAACCGAGGCGCTGCAACTCACGGATCATCCGCGATTCCTGCAACAGCTGGCTCAGCTAAACGAGAAAACCACCCAGCTGACGCCGGATCAGCAGTGGCACCTGCGCTTCATGAATGCGTGGGAGGCCATGTACGAAAGCGAGTACGCCAAGTCGGAGGTGTTGTTTCGGGACATCATCCAGCACTCCGACAATCCGCTTTGGGTTGATCAAGCGACCGCCCTGCTGATGTCCCAGCTTGGGCTTACCCGGCATTACACGGAAGAGTTCGAGCTGGCCAATCGCCTTGCGGCACGCTTGCCGCAGGTTACGGACGCGAAGGTTCGCTTCAGGCTGCTGCTGAACCTGTCGGGATCACTTGGTCTGGCGGGGCAGACCGATCTGGCCATCCGTTACGCGCGCTTGGCGATGGAGGCGGTTCCAGCGGGCGGAAGTCCGTGCCATCCCGCCTCCATACTGGTTGCAGCGCTCTACAACGGCCATCGGCTCAAGTCGGACAGCCCGGAGTTGCAACAGGCCATGGCGGCCTGCCCCGCGGTCAATGAGTCGGTGTACAACGCAAACCTGCAACTCACGCTTGCCGACCTGTACCTGCATGAAGGGCAGCCTCGCAAGGCGCTTGTCCTGCTCGACCGGGTCGAGCCCACCCTTGATGTCCTGGGCGATGTTTCCTACCAGCGGACGGCCTTGGTGAACAGGGCGCAGGCGCTGGCGGCCTTGGGTAACGATGACGCTGCCCGGAAGGCGGCTTTGGCTGTCGTCACTGCAGGGCAATCAGGCTATCTCGGCGCTTGGTTGAAAGATGTGTACGAGGTGCTTTACCGCATCGAGAAGAAGCAGGGCCACGCTGCGGCCGCGCTCGACTACTACGAGAAATACGCTGCGCTGGACAAGGCCTACCTCGACGATGTCAATGCGCGCGCGATGGCCTACGAGACGGTACAGCAGCACGTGCTGGCGCAGAAGCTGGAGACGGAGAACCTGAGCCGGCAGAACGCACTGCTGCGCATGCGGCAGACGCTGGATGCCAAGACGGCCGAGACCAACCGGCTGTACCTCGCCCTGCTGCTGATGGCGCTGGTCTTTGCTGGGCTCTGGATGTTCCGGATCAAGCGCTCGCAGCTGCGTTTCAAGAAACTGTCCCACCTCGATGGCCTGACCACGGTGTTCAACCGCCAGCACTTCATGGGCGAGGTGGAGCGCACGCTGCACCTGCTGGAGAAGCGCGCCGGCACGGCTTGCCTGGTCTTCATCGACCTGGACCACTTCAAGCGCATCAACGACACCCACGGCCACGCCATGGGCGACGAGGTGCTGCGTCAGGTGGTGGCGGTCGGCAAGCAGCAACTGCGTCCGGCCGACCTGTTCGGCCGGCTGGGTGGCGAGGAGTTCGGCATCCTGCTGGTGGGCTGCTCGCACGGGCAGGGCATGGCCATCGCCGACCGCATCCGCCACGCGGTCGAGGCGACGAAGGTGGAGTGCGAGGGCACCGTCATCGCGATCTCCACCAGCGTGGGCCTGGCCTGCACCGGCGCCTGCGGCCACGACCTGCGGCGCCTGTGCCGGGAGGCCGATGCCGCGCTGTACCGGGCCAAGCGCGGCGGGCGCAATCGTGTGGAAGCTGGCGCCGAGGACAGCATTCCCATCGCGATCTGAGCGGCGCGGTCGCGGGGCGGCGGGTGCGTACACGCTTGCCTGTCGCCGGCGTTATGATCGCGAAAACGGGGGGCATCATGGACACGATGGAATCGCCGGAAGTGATCGGCGTCGCTGGCTTGCAGGGCGGCGTTGCGGGCGGCGTGACGGCGAGCGCGCCGATGCCGACCGATGTCGTGTCGCTGCCCGGGGACCGTAGCGCCCAGTCGGTCGGCCGTCACCGGATTCCGGCGCAGGGCGACCCGGCGTCCTGGCATTAATCCGGACGGCATGTACTCGCGATGGGGCAGCTTGCGGTCATGGCTCGCTTGGGCGGGCCTGGCGGGTTGCGTGTTCTGGCAGGCCGGGCTTGCCGTCGCCGCCGTCGCCGATCCCTCCGCCTTGCTCAAGCAGACCTGGCCGTTGCCGGTGACGGATCATCCGCGGTTCGTCCGCCAGCTGGCCCAGCTCAATCAGGTGGCTTCCCGGCTGGCGCCGGACGAACAATGGCAACTGCGCTATCTGGACGCGTGGGAGGCCATGTACGAAGGCCAATACGCCAAATCGGAGGTGCAGTTTCGCGACATCATCCAGCACTCCAGTGATTCGCGCATGGCCGACCGTGCGGCAGCCATGTTGGTGAGCCAGTACGGAATCACCCGGCACTATACGGAGGCATTCGAACTGGCCAATCGCCTTGCGGCGCGGTTGCCACGGATCACGGATGCCAAGGTCCGCTTCATGGTGACGCTGAACCTGTCGCAGTCGCTGGGCCTGGCTGGGCAGACCGATTTGGCCATCCGCTATGCGCGCATCGCGATGGGTGCCATCCCGGCCGGAGATGGTCCGTGTTATCCCGCCGCCAGTCTGGTCGTGGCACTCGAGACCGGCCATCGGCTCAAGTCGGGCAGTCCGGAGTTGCAGCAGGCGCTGGCGGCGTGCCCGGCGGCCAAGGAGCCGGTTTACAACGCCAACCTGATGCTCACGCTCGCCGATCGGTACGTGCATGAGGGCCAGTCGCACCGGGCGCTTGCACTGCTCGACCGGATCGCGCCCAGCGTCGAAGCCAACGACTATGCCCCGAACAAGCTGTCGGCCCTGATAAGCAGGGCGCAGGCGCTGGTTGCTCTTGGCGACGACGATGGTGCCCGGAAGGCGGCCCTCGCCGTGGTCGCCGCGGGAAAGCCGGGCGATATCGACGACTGGCTGAAAGATGCCTACAAGGTGCTTTACCGCATCGAGAATCGGCAGGGCCACGCCGCCGCCGCGCTCGATTACTACAAGAAGTACGCCGCGCTGGACAAGGCCTACCTCGACGACGTCAGTGCGCGTGCGATGGCCTATC
>Ga0209026_1000806_pt1 | contig 17016 bp, 10 predicted proteins | sample AraplaCL_Col_mCL_FD_184262 | JGI IMG/M metagenome (GOLD analysis project Ga0209026, IMG submission 184262) | Arabidopsis root microbial communities from the University of North Carolina, USA - plate scrape CL_Col_mCL (SPAdes) (version 2) | ecosystem: Host-associated > Plants > Roots >... | reverse complement strand
AAGGATGGTACCGGTGCGGATATCCATAGCGGCAAAGGTGTCGTAATTAATATTTTCCTTTGCCGGGATGATAGTTGTCTCTTCCAATGTTTGTACGGCTTGTTTTTTATCCGCCAGTTTTTGTATTTGTTTTTCAATCACCTCGTCCTCTACTTTTTCAAACAGCAAGGCAGCAGGGTTAAGCTGGTGCCCGTTCTCAAATTTAATCTGAGCATCATAGGGCACGGTATCTATGCCTAAGTTCAGCATGCCAAAGATCTTTTTAGCAGTTGCCGGTAAAAACGCCTGAGCGCAGGTTGCCAAATGCGCTATGATGAACAAGCAATTGTGTAATGCCTCTTTAGCCTCTTCAGGGTTGGTTTTAATGGTTTTCCAGGGCTCTTTATCAGTTAGGTATTTATTGCCCAACCGCGCAATATCCATCACTGCTGCCATTCCCTGGCGAAAGCGGAAATTGTCTAAACTGGTCTCAATGGTATCATATAAAGCACCTATTTCGCTGCTGATATTATTGTCGGACAGCTGAATATCACCTTCGATCTTACCCTCGTAAAACTTGTGCATCAAAATCATCACACGGTTTACAAAATTGCCCAGGATGGCCACCAACTCATTATTTACCCGTGCCTGATAATCGCGCCAGGTAAATTCGCTGTCGCTGGTTTCCGGCAAGATAGAGGTTAGCACGTAGCGCAGTTCATCCTGCTTGCCTGGTAATTCTTCTAAATATTCGTGCAGCCAAACAGCGTGATTGCGCGAGGTGGAAAGCTTGTCGCCTTCCAAATTTAAAAACTCGTTTGCCGGTACGTTCTGGGGCAAAATATATCCACCGTGCGCATGCAGTATAGACGGGAAGGTAATGCAATGGAAAACGATGTTGTCCTTGCCAATAAAGTGCAAAAGGCAGGCATTGTCGGCTTCGTTAGGCTGTTCTTTCCAGTAAAGCTCCCAATCCTTGCCATTGTCCATAGCCCATTGGCGAGTAGCAGAGATATAGCCTATCGGCGCATCCATCCAAACGTAAAGCTTCTTGCCTTTGGCGTCGTCTAAAGGTACATCCACTCCCCAATCCAGATCGCGCGTCATTGAGCGCGGCTGCAGGCCCGATTTTAACCATGACCGGCATTGTCCAAATACGTTAACCTTCCATTCGTTTTCTTTGCCATCTACCCACTCCTCTAACCAGGGCTGATATTTATCTAAAGGCAAGTACCAATGTTTGGTTGGACGAAGCACCGGAGTCTTACCACTTAAGGTTGATACCGGATTGATCAGATCTGTTGGACTTAATGATGTACCGCAGCGTTCGCACTGGTCGCCGTATGCATTCTCGTTTCCACAATTTGGGCAGGTGCCGGTTATGTAACGGTCGGCCAGAAACTGGTCGTAATCCTCATCGTAATATTGCTCAGAATACTTTTCGATGAACTCCCCTTTATTGTATAAATTTAAAAAGAAATCTTGCGATAACTCATGGTGTATTGGCGATGATGTGCGATGGTAAATATCGAACGCAATGCCAAAATCCTCAAAGCTTTGTTTGATTTGGTTGTGATATTTGTCGATGATCTGTTGCGGAGTGATGCCTTCTTTTTTTGCCTTGATGGTTATTGCCGCACCGTGCTCGTCCGATCCGCAAACGTAAACTACATCCTTCTTTTTTAAACGCATGTACCGCACAAAAATATCGGCAGGCAAATAAGCGCCCGCCAGGTGACCGATGTGCAGCGGCCCGTTTGCATAAGGCAGGGCCGAAGTAATAGTATAGCGTTTAAAATTATCCAATTTTGACATATTGCCGCAAAGATAAGGTATTTTGCACTGCCAATTAAGTTTGTTATGATTTGCCAAAAGGCTTGAGTAATTTTAAATATGTCGCAAATAACCTCGCTTAAACAGCCGCCATTCTTAAAAAAAGGCGATAAAGTAGCCATAACCTGTCCGGCTAAGAAATTGCCAAGGCCAATGGATGACGCGGTCGCTTTATTACAAAAGTGGGGATTAGAAGTTGTGTTAGGCGAAACCGTTAACGCCAGTTACCATCAGTTTGCCGGCGACGACGAGCTGCGGGCCAGAGATATGCAGCGATTTATTGACGATGACAGTATCAATGCGATCATTGCTGCACGCGGCGGCTATGGCAGTATTCGAATTATAGATAAAGTTGATTTTAGCAACCTTTCCAAAAACCCAAAGTGGTTGGTAGGCTTTAGCGATATTACAATGTTCCATTCGCATTTGCAGGCAAATTACGCGTTGCAAAGCATTCACGGGCAAATGCCCGTAAATATACCCGACGCATCTGCCAGGTCGCTTGAAACGCTTCGTATGGCTTTATTTGGCGAACATTTGAAATATGAGGTTGCCCCCAATCCGCATAACCGCACGGGCATTGGCTCCGGTATTTTAACTGGTGGAAATTTAAGCTTGCTGATTGCCTCCCTTGGGTCAATATCTGACGTAGACTATAACGGCAAAATTCTTTTTATTGAAGACGTAGGGGAATATCTATATTCGATAGATCGGATGATGCATACGCTAAAACGTGCAGGAAAACTGGAAAAATTAGCCGGTTTAATTGTAGGTGGCTTCTCAGAGATTAAAGACAATGATATTCCTTTCGGTCAAACCGTAGAAGAAATTGTGATCAATGTGGTGAAAGGCTATAGCTATCCGGTTTGCTTTGATTTTCCAGCGGGGCATATCCCTAATAATGATAGTTTGGTATTTGGCAGGGTAACAAAATTACAGGCGTCTGAAAAAAAAGCTACCGTTACGCTCTAAATCAAAATATCTTAAATTAAAAAAGCCGCCTCACATTGAGGCGGCTTTTATTTTTAAAGCATTAAGCTTACGGTTGTAACTGGATTAAATAAGTGATCCAGTTATAGTTGCTAAGCTGTACACTTCCAGAGCTAATTACTAAACGCAAAGCGTAGTTTTTAACAGAGCTACCGATGGCAGTTGTGTTTAACACTACGTTTACAGTAGCAGTACGCTGACCTGCAGGAATAGTTCCTGATGCATTTTGCAAAGTATAGTCAGCTGCAGGCAGCGGATAATACGTTGGGATAGCCGTAGTAGAAGATGCTGGTGTTACCCTTGAAGTTGTTGTGGTAACTGGTGCAGGAGCTGTTAGCACACTGTTATCAACAGTTACAGTAAAGGTAGTAGCAGAACTTAAAACAGCTGGTGATGCTAAGTTCACTGTTACCGGCAATGTAAAGGTACCACCGCTTGTAGAAACCTTAACAGGGATTAGGTTGTTACTAGGACCTACTAAAATAGCCTGTTCAGATTGATAAGCAGCCAATGGGAACTCTAATATTGGCGGTGAGCCTGCGAAATTGATATATCTCGGATCCTTCAAGCATGAGCTCAAAGAGAATGAAGCCAATACCATAACTGATAGGGCAACACTTTTTATTAAGTTTCTTGTTTTCATTTCTTTCTAAATTATTTCCTGTCCAATCAATTAACGGGTATAATAAGTAGTCATCCAAAATATTAAGCTACCGAAAACGTTAACTGCAGGCTCCGCGCCAACAGCAGCAGCATTCGTATTGAACTCTGTACTTGGGAAGAATATTCTACTTACCACCGGACCAGTTCCTAAAGCACCTGGCTCAACAGAACGTGCGGTTTGACCGTTCACGCCCGGCTGTTGGTTAAGCAAAGGATAACCTGTTCTGCGGTATTCGTTGAAAGATTCGAACGCGCCGTAACCAAAGTTAGCAATATACTTTTGAGTAATGATAGCTTTTTGCTGAGCAGCAAATGAACTAGTTGGCCATGCAACGCTTGGCTGGCTATAGTAAGCCACCGCCTGTTGTGTAGCAGTACCAGTGCTGTTAGCTGGAGTACCTAAAACATTAAATGAAGATACGATACCACGTTGGTAGTAATCTTGAGCTGTACCAGCGCCGCCAGAAACAGTACCAGTGATCAAACCGTCAGCAATAGCTTCAGAAAGCAAGAAACATGCTTCAGCACCTTGTATGATTGGCATTGGCTGGGTAGGAGACTGGATCATACCAGGACCAATAGCGCTGGTTAAAGCGTTAGTTTGGTTAGTTGTTTCTGCACCTAAAACGTTACCTACAATGTGGGCAACATTATTTGGGTGTACAGAACCCGCTGGATCTGTTTTTAAAGCAGTTGGTGCATAAAAACGTTTTAAACGGGAAGTATCATTCAGGTTAACCAGGAAGTTGACAAAGAATTGATTAGCAACAGTTTGTAACTGGTATGGCTCTGTAGCGCCTGCTGCTGTGGTACCCCAAAGTTTCCAGAATGGATTTTGCTGACCACCATTTGCATCGTTATTGATGTAACCAGGCTGTGCGTAAGCGCCTTGAGTATCATCTAAATAATTAGCAGTGTTTTGATCTAACTCTGTATGCAATGATGCAAAGTTAGCTGTCAGATTAGACTGGCGAACTGCTATTCTTAATTTCAAGGTGTTAGCAAATTTTTTCCAGTTGTTCATATTACCACCAAAGATGATATCCGAAGAGCCTGGATTAGTAGCGCCGCTGCTGGCAGCGATAGTTGCAATAGCAGCGTCTAATTGCTTTAACAAATCATCATAAATAGCTTGACCTTTATCATAAGCAGGGAACAAGTATTTGCTACTGTTCAAAGCCTGGCTGTAAGGAACATCACCATAGTTATCTACCAGCATCTGATAATCATAAGCTATCATGATCTTGGCAATTGCGCCAAAATTAGCATACGCCGGATTAGCAGCCGCCTGAGTTAACAGGAAATTGTAGTTAGAAATGTTGCTGTAAATACCGAATGCACTAAACGAAGTATTAGTAAAGTTATAGGTAGTGTAGGCTGTTGAAGGCACGTAACTACCGCTTGGTGCAAAATACCCTACCCAATATTCACAATACAAATACTGGCTTCCTGCTTCGTATGTGGCCGTTACTTCTTCTGCACCACTCAATACGTTTTGAGGCGATGCCAAATTGGTAGACGGCGCGTTAGGGTTGTTTTCCTGACTCAGGAACCCTTTTTTACATCCGGCTACCGCCAATGCAAAAATTGCTATCGTTGTTAATAAATATATCTTTTTCATTTTCTTAAATTTCTTAAAAATTTACAGGGTTACGTCAAGCTTAGCACCAAATACTCTTTGGCCCGGAATGTTACCACTAACAGGGGTACTACCTGCATTAGAAGTATCGCCACTAACCTCCGGATCACCCCAGAAATTGGTTTTTGGCACCCACATAAACAGGTTTCTTCCGGTTAATGATACTTTTAAGCCTTTGATGTATTTGTTGTTTTTAACAAACTGATTTAAGTTAAAGCTTAAATTAGCCTCCCTGATCTTCCAGAACGCACCGCTTGTAACATAAGGGCTGGTAGTGGTATTGATGGTAGAGTTTTGCCAGAAGCGATAGTTACCGTCAATAGTAGAGTAACTTGTGTTAGGCGAATAACCGCCAGATGAGTTTACATACACAGAGTTAGGGTAGATAAAGCGTTGACGGTCTGCTTGAGTTGTAAACGCTGAGTTACCACCAAATATATAAGTACCTGAGTTGCTGAAGTAGTCAACATATCCGGTTCTGTATTCAGCAGTTACGTCAAACGAGATGAATTTATAGTTAACTGCTGCACGTAAACCTAACATCCACTCTGGCGAAGTACGGCCTAATACTGTTGTAGTTTGGTTTGCCAGTGGGTAGCCTGTATTAGGGTTGATGATAGTATGCCCCTGAGGATCTTTTTGGAAGTCTGTACCCTTAATTTCAGGATATGGATCGCCAACAATTGCATATTGGTTACCAGAACCACCAGAAATATTAAACTGAGGAACGTTTGGTAATAATGAAATTACTTTTGATTCTGTATTAGTTAAAGTAGCACTAAGATCTAAACCAACTTTGTTTTTAGCTTTTGTTAACGGAGATACAGCTAGCACTGCCTCAAAACCGCTTGATTGTAACTCACCAACGTTGGTTAGGATATTGCTATAACCGGTTGATTGAGATACACCAACACTCAAAGTTTGGTTACGGTCATTTTGTTTATAGTAAGTAAAGGAACCGTGGATCATGTTATCCAGGAAACCTAACTCAGCACCAAACTCAACTTCTGTTGCTCTTTCAGGTACTAATTGCGTATAGTTGGTTGTACCTAATGATAAACCACCCAATGTACCATAAGGGAAACCACCACCGGTTACACCTAACACGTTGTTAATTTGGTAAGGACCGATGTTCACCTGACCAGTGATAGAGTACGCAGCTCTTAATTTACCAAAACTTATTACTTTGTTATTTTTCAAAGCTGGGATCGCATCAGTGAATACAAATGAACCAGATACACCCGGATACCAGTAAGAACGAGCAGCAGCAGCTAAACGAGAATCTTGTTCGTTACGGATTGAACCGTCAATAAACAGGAAATCTTTATAACCAATGGTTGCATCAGCAAAGTAAGCAATCTGGTTGATCTGTTGCGTGCTTTCAGATGCTCCGGGAGTACCACCATTATAAGCAAGGTTATATAAACCAGGGATCAATAATTGGCTCGCGCTGTTAAATACTGATTTATAACGTTGGTTCCACCAGGTGTTACCGATCAATAAGTTGGTTTTGAAATCTTTTGATAATGTTGGATGTAAGTTAATTAACAAGTCACCTTGCAATCTACCTAAACCACCGTTACCATCGCCAGATTGGGTTTGATCTGAAACAGTACCCGGAATTACCCCGGTAGGGAATCCACTTGGTACGTTACCTACTTGTTGCGGGTCACTAACAGAATATGGTGTAAAGTTAACCTGTGCAGTAGTGTTATGTAACTCATTGTAACCAAAGTTATCTGTCAACTTGTAAGTAATATCCAAATATTTGGTTGGGTTCAATGTCAAGTTAATACCAGCCTGAAATACGTTTCTGTCGTTGGTATTTCTTGCATTATATACGTTCCAGTAAGGGTTGGTGGTATATGCTTCGAAGAAATCGCTTGGGTTGCCAATAGCGCTGTTTGGATCTTGATAATCTTTCAGATTCAAGTTACCTGGTAACTGCGACAGGATAAATGGGACACTACGATTCTGGAAGTAGGATCCGCCAACTTGAGTAATTGCGGTGTGGGCATAGCTAAAATTGTATTCAGCTTTGAAGATTCCATAACGCTTACCTGCTTTAACAGCTAATGAGTATTTAGTGCTGGCATCCAGAGGGGTGATACCGTGATTAACCACATTCAGGGCACTCATATTAAAGTAATCATCAGAATTACCTGAATTTACGCCAATAACGTTTTGCTCAATAACGCCAACGTTGTAAAACTGCTGGAAAGCATTTTTACCAACCGGGCTGTAAACACCTGTTTGAGCAGGGCCTGAAGCGTTACCCAAGTGTGGGTTTAATACGTAGGTTTGGCCATTGTAAGCCGGACCGAACAACTGGTTTTCAAACGGAACGATCAGGAACAAACCACTTAATGGATCAACACCACCTTGCGCAACGTTCTCACCACCGTTAGAACCAAATTTATTTTGGATGCTTGGGAAGTAAGCAGCTTGTGCAGCTTGGATAGAGTTTGAATAAGTTACGTTTGGTTTGTTACCGGCAGCACCTTTTCTGGTTGTGATCACGATAACCCCGTTAGATGCCTCAGAACCGTATAACACACCTGCAGAACCGCCGTTCAAAACGTCATAGCTTTCTATAGTGTTAGGGTCAATTGCAGAGATATCGCCACCAGGAAGTGGAACACCGTCTACAACGATCAAAGCCTGGTTGTTACCGTTGATTGAACGCTCACCACGAAGAGTTACTCTGATACCCGCGTCAACACCTGTACCGGTTGTGCTAACATTCAAACCAGCAACTTTACCGGTTAAACCAGTAAGCAGGTTTGTTTCAGCACTTTGATTAACGGCGCTTGCATCTAAGTGAGTTTCATTGTAACCTACCGCTTTTTCAGAGGTTTTTCTGCCCAATGTACCTGTTACTACAACCTCACCCAATTCTTTGTATGAAGTTTCCAGGGCAACATCTACAGCTCCAACGCCCGAAACAGGGCGTTCTGTAGTGACAAAGCCGGTAAACGAGAACACTAATGTTGCGTTAGCCGGAACATTTGGTAAAGAAAATTTACCGGAAACACTGGTTTGGGTACCTTGTCTTGTACCCTTCACTGTAACAGAAACTCCAGGAATAGGTAAACCATCATCCTTTGAAGTAACCGTACCAGTAACTGTTCTGTTTTGTGCATAGATCTGAGTCACAAATAGACACAGAAAACACAAACTTACTAGTAGAAGTTTTTTCATGTTTAAATAATAAGATCAGTTAATACTTAGTTAATTAATTATAAAAGTAGTGTTACAATATCAGATTGTCAAATAAAAAGTATAAAAACTCTTTATTTTTTATGAAAGAGGCCATTCTTATCTCTTTGTAAGAAAATATTTAGTACTATGTATTGCATAATACAATATTAAACATATATCTTTGCGTTATGATCGTAGAAAACACACAAACGCAAATGCGCAAGGGTATATTAGAGTTCTGCATCTTATCCATCATTGGGCGGGGTGAGATCTATGCTTCTGATATTATAGCCGAGCTTAAGAAAGCACAGCTCCTTGTGGTAGAGGGTACCCTTTATCCCCTGTTAACCCGCCTTAAAAATAACGGCTTACTTACTTACAACTGGGTTGAATCTACCTCTGGCCCGCCACGAAAGTACTATGCACTATCGCCGGCTGGTCGTGATGTGCTGCAGCAATTGGACAAAACCTGGAATGAGTTGGTATTTGCAGTTCAAACTGCGGTAGGTAACCCTAATGAGCAATAACCTTTATTAAACTTTAGTCATGAATAAAACTATCATCATCAACATAAATGGCTTCGTCTTTCATATTGAAGAAGACGCCTACGAAATATTAAAAAATTACATGACGGATGTAAAACGTCATTTCTTGAACTCGGCGGATAGCCTGGAGATCACAACCGATATTGAAAACCGCATTGCCGAAATGTTTACCGAAATATTGGCGCAAGAGGGGAAACAGGTTATTGTAGAACAAGACGTTACCGCTGTGATTGGACAAATGGGCCGTATTGAGGATTTTGAATATGCCGAAGAAAACGATGGTCCGGCTTTTCAAAATGAATATGCCTACACGGGTTCACGCACGTTATTTCGCGATAGCGAAGATCACCTGGTAGGCGGTGTATGCTCTGGCCTTGCTTATTATTTTGGCATTCAGGCTATATGGGTACGCCTGCTTTTTGCTATATCATTTGTATTTGCAGGCACCGGCGTAATACTATATATAATACTGTGGGCCGTTATTCCAAAAGCAGCTACGCGGGCGGACCGCATGGCAATGAAAGGCCAAAAACTCAATTTACAAGGGTTTAAGAAAAACTTCGAAGAAGAGTTAACCTCTGTAAGAGGCAATTTCAATGATTTTGGCAATGAAGCAAAACCCTTTGTTTATAAAACACGTGATTTTATCGGCGAGTTTTTCCACCATCTGGGTAGTTTCTTTTCGCAATCGGGTAAAGTGCTGGTTAAGTTAATCGGGATAATATTATTATTAGCCTCGTTAGGGTTTCTAATAGCATTGGTTATTGGTATGGTAATGGCCGTAGCTTATGGCCGTGTGGGTTTGTATCATGTGTTCCCTTTTAATTTAATGGAGCATCAGGTTAATTCCATTATTCTTTGGGCAGGATTTTTATTATTAGCTATACCACTGTTTGTTTTAATGATGGTAGGCATTGGGTTACTATTTGAAAACTACCGACTGCGCCGGGGGCTTGGCTCAAGTTTACTGATCATTTGGATGTGTACTTTATCGGTAGTTATTTATTATGCTGTTAAGATCGGTTCAGAGTTTCGTCACTCGGCAAGCTTCACGCAAAATGTGAACATTACGCCAACCGGCAAAAACATCTACTATTTGAAACTAGACGAGATCAAGTACCTAACTGCCGAAGACAGCGCAAGGCTGCGTATTAAGGAACGGTTTAAAAACTCGACTATTTTAAACGAAGATTATGATAACTCGGATGATTTTGATTCACCATCAAACGTAAGCATCAGTATAGAAAAAAGCGATGTAGCAACCCCTGTTTTAGTAGAGGCATTTAGTGCCCGTGGGATTGATTACGAAGACGCCCTTACCAATGCACAAAACACCAGCTATCATTTTACGCAAAAAGATTCTGTATTGCAATTCTACCCACGATTGGAAAAACCTGTCAACCGCCTATGGCGCAATCAGGAGGTACACTTAATACTAAAAGTACCGGTAAATGCTACCGTGATAGTTGAAAAGCGCCTGCAAAATCGCATTGAAATGCATAATGTAAATGTTTATGAGTGTAATGACATGAACAAAACCCCTGATGCTAAATCGGCCATGTTTATCATGACTGCCGATGGTTTGCAATGCAAAGTAGATTCTGCCGCGGTTGCCAAGCGGGAGGCGGCCATGAAGAATGATGAATAATCAATATTGCTTTACCTATATATTATGGTTATCAAAGGGCCGTTTATTCGGCCCTTTCTTTTTTACCGAGAAATTCAGGGTATTCGCCGAAAAGGATAAAGGCTGTTGTAACGCATCGGGGTAAACTTGCGTCATATTACCAAATCGCAAGAATTACAGAACTAAAACCAATATGAAACGCACAATTAAATCTCTACTGTTAATGATCACGTTCGGGCTGTCGGTAACGGCAGCTTCGGCTCAAAATAAAACTGCTGCTAAAGTTACCGGCAAAGTTGCCGACGCTAAAGGCGCACCAATGGAATTCACTACGGTTAGCCTTTTAAGAGCAAAAGACTCGTCTGTAGTAAAAGGGAGTCTTACTACCGAAACAGGTGCTTATGCATTAGATAATGTAGCTGCCGGCACTTATCTAATTCGTGTTACCGCTATGGGTTACGGTAAAGCGGTAAGCGCGCCGTTTTCGGTTGCCGCAGGCTCAACAACGGTAACCGGGCCGGACATGGTTGCACAAGAGAATACCAAAAGCCTGAATACCGTTAACATCGTTACTACCAAACCGCTTATTGAACGCAAGGTAGATAGAATGGTAATGAACGTAGAGAACAGCGTGTTAGCGGCCGGCAACTCGGCTATGGAAATTCTGGAGCGCGCACCAGGCGTAATTGTCGACAAGGACGACAATATCAGCCTTAAAGGCAAACAGGGCGTTACCGTAATGATCAATGACAAGTTGACCTATCTTTCGTCAGCGCAACTGGCAACCTTATTACGCTCTACCGATGGCACGACGATCGAATCGATCGAATTGATCACCAATCCATCAGCTAAATATGATGCTTCAGGCAATTCTGGCATCATCAACATTAAGCTAAAAAAGAACAAACAGGCTGGCACCAATGGCAACTTAACACTGGGTGCAGGTTATGGTTATTATTTTAGGGACAATCAAAGCCTTTCATTAAATCATAAAGAAGGCAATCTGAATGTGTTTGGCAACTTCAGCCGCAATGATGGGCAATTCAACCGCTTGCTGGAAATTGACCGTGTAGTAACAGGTGGTACAAATACAACCTACTTCAGCCAGAAAACATCTATGCCGCAGCTGCGCAACAATAATAGCTACCGTTTTGGTGCAGATTATGATCTATCACCAAAAAACACATTAGGATTTATAGTAAACGGTTATTTTAACCAGGAAAAAGATTTTAACTTCAATCCAACCCATATTGGTTCAACACCGGCGGCTCTTGATTCATCGCAGTTCACAGCTGCATCTATGAAACAAAACTACAATGATTTTGCAGTGAACCTGAATGACCGTTACCAGTTAGGTAAAGACGGCGAAGTGCTAACTGCCGATTTGGATTACTCTAAATTTAATAATACGAATAACGCGCAATACCAAACCGATTATTTTTTACCGAATGGCGCAACCAAACGTCCTTCAACATTTTTAAGAAACCAAAGTCCGTCTACTATCGATATCCGCACAGCAAAAGCAGATTATGCTTTGCCGATAAACAAAACACTGAAATTTGAGACGGGTGTAAAATTCAGCGATGTAAAGACCGACAATGACCTGGAGGCGCAAATTCAAAGTAACGGCGTATATGTGAATGACGCAACCCGCACCAACCGCTTTATTTATGACGAAAAGATATCTGCCGGATATGTAAATTTCAATAAAGAATACAAGAAAACCCAGGTGCAGTTAGGCTTGCGTGGCGAATACACCAGTTCGAACGGTGACTTGATAACAACGAATAATGTGGTTGCCCGCAGCTATTTTGACTTGTTTCCAAGTTTATTTATTAACCATACTTTTTCGGACAAACACGAAATGGGCTTTAACTACAGCCGCCGTATAGATCGTCCGGGATATGCCGATTTGAATCCGTTTGTTTATTATTTGGATAACTACACTTACCAGCAAGGTAACTCCTTCCTGAAACCACAGTACACCAATAGCTTCGAACTGAACTATACTTACAACAAAACCGTCAACGTAAGTTTAGGCTACAGCCAAACATCTGATGTAATTACACAGATCATATTAACTGATACTGCGCGTAAAGCATCCTTCCAAACCAATTTGAACCTGCAAACGCAGAACTCATACAACATCAACATAAATTCGCCATACACCATTACCAAGTGGTTTACAGGCAACATTAACCTGATTGGGTTTTATAACCAGTTCAAATCAACCGGGGTATTAGGTGCCGATTTAAATAAAGGCCAGGCCGCGTATGTTGTTCGCGTTACCCAATCTATTTTATTCGCAGGTTTCCGTGGGGAGTTATTAGAGAACTATCAATCGGCACAAACCTATGGCTTGTTTGACATTAAACCCCAGTACAATGTCGATCTGGGCATAAGCAAATCATTCGCTAACAAGAAAATGAACGTGAAGCTGGCATGCAGTGACATATTTAATACGCGAACTAATAACGTTAATGTGAACTATCAGGCTGATCAATTACAGATCCGTCAGAAGAACGATACACGCGTGGTGCGATTAACCTATACCTACAATTTTGGTAACAACAAGATTAAAGCACGCAACCACCAAACCGGCTTGCAAGATGAAGCGGGCCGTGTGAAAACCGGAAATTAGTCAAAAGTCGGGAGTCTTGAGTCCTTAGTCCTAATTTCGGTTTAGACTAAGGACTCAGGGCTAAAGACCTTAGATTAAATTACTGTACCATAAACAAGGCGTTGCTAAATAGCATCTTGCCATTTTCCCAGAAACTACGAAACAGCGGATCATCAGCCATATAAACTACCGAGCCGCGGCCCACGCGCTGTACGCCAAGCAGCATACCGTCTTTAATTTTCTCTTTGGCTTTCTGGCCCACAAAACCAGCCACATAATTATCCTTTTTGATAGTGCCAACGTTCCAGCCGGCCTGATCGCTTAGATAATCATAAACGTCATCGTTTAACTTAAGGGCGTAGTAGCTTTTACCTAAGCCAAATGCCAACGGGTAAGTGCTATCCAGGTTTACTTTGTAAATAGCTCCCGGCACGGTATTGCTGGTAGCCTGCCGGTCGCGCTCATCATAAACACGGTTGCCGTTTGGCTTTTTGTCGTCTTTCTTTTCCTCTTTGGTTTTTAGATCGAAGCCTTTCTTGCCTGCCAGTTGCGAAAGCGCCCCCTCAATAGCAATGAGCTTACCGCCATCGCGCAGCCAGCCCTGAATTTTATCCATAGGGAAGTCGGAGTAACGCCCGTCAGGCAAAATGATAATGTCGAAGTCGCTTATTTTGGTGCGGTTGATATCGCTGTATTTGATCAGTGTAACCGGATAGCCCAACTGCTGTTCAAAGAAATGCCATATCTCTCCTTCGGCTTCGCTGTTAACGCCATCATTGCTGGCCAGCATAACGCGCGGCGGCGCAATGTATTTGATATGGTCTGACCCTATGTCCATACCCTTATCTACAAAACCAGTAGTCAACGGCGTTAGCTCGCGATTATAGGTTTGGGCAATACGCGCAACAGCAGCATGAAAATCTGCAAAATCATTTCCAGCGCGAGTGATGATCAACGATCCGGGTGCAAAACGTTTGCCACCCGCTTCGAAAGCGGTTTCGGTGTAACGCACTTTTATCTTTTCCTTCATTAGAGCCGCTAAAAACCTGGCATCCTGCAACGACTGCCACGCACATACATAGGCGTAAGCATTATTTGATACCACCGGCGCGGCCTTAACGGTTGTATAGCCCATCGTGCCTGGCTTCAATGATTCCGTAGTACCATAGGCGTTTAATCCGTAAACATAAGGTAGCGCCCAGGCGGTAATATCATAGGTGATAGAATCGGACATGAATGTTTTGGGCTCCATCAGCACATTTAACAATACCGATTTTGGCTGATGCGCCGGGATCACCATATCTTTTGCGTTGATATTAAACGGCTCGGTTTTGCCATTGCCATAGTTTACGCCATTGGCATCGCTTTTTAAGCCGAAGCCATATTGAATGCCATTACGATCTAACAATTTGGCCAGCACAGCCATTTTATCCGCGTTATCATTTTTAACTACGTAAGTTTTAAACTCGCCCGGAGGATTGCTTTTGCTGTTATCAAAATACTTCTTGAACTCTTCCAACACCTTTTGTGCGTTGTTTGAGGCAACCTCGACGGTACTTAAGCTATTTGATAGGTGGTGCGCAATACGGTCTGACAATTTCAACGTATCGCCCGTGCGGGTAACAATAGCCAGACCGGCACCAATGCCACCCTGCTCGTAAGTCATACCGATAGAGCCGTTATAAAGCGGATAGGTGTCTCCATAAGATGGATACAATAAGTCAAACTCCTGCTTGGTAAAATACAACCAACCATTTTGGTCGAAATATTTGGCGTTGTTTTTACCAATGGTAGTTTGAAACTCGCGCTGCCACGGCGTAATGTCTTTGTGAAAAGGTTCGGCAGCCGGCGCGAAATAATACGGCGCGTTAGGGCCCTGCTCATGGAAATCTACATGCACCTGTGGCAACCATGAATCAAACAGCGCAATGCGTGCCTGGGTTTCTTTTTGTGTTTGCCAAGCCCAATCGCGGTTCAGGTCGAAATAATAATGATTTACACGTCCGCCCGGCCATGGTTCGCTATGCTCACGCGCCGATGGGTTAGCATCCGGTTTTTCTCCTTTGGCACCATTATAAAAGTTTACATAACGGTCGCGACCATCGGGGTTCATACATGGGTCAATTACCACAACTGTATTTTTTAGCCACGCTTGTGTGCGGGTATTAGCCGGGTTGGTAAACTCATATAAAGCCTGCATAGCTGCTTCGCTGCTGCTGGGCTCATTGCCGTGCACATTATAGCTTAACCAAACAATTACCGGCGCTGCACCGGATGCAGCCGCCGAATTTGGCATACCCGCTAAATGCTGGTTATTGCTGCGGATATCTTCCAAACGGCCAATGTTTTGATCGGACGCAATGAACATCGCCAGCAATGGGCGACCTTCATTAGTAGTACCAAACTGCTGCAGCTTCACGTTCTTTGAAACCGAAGCTACATATCTAAAGTAGTCGACAATACGCGAATGGTAGGTAAACTGGTCGCCCAGTTTATACCCTAAAAATTCGGATGGTGATTGTAGTTTTTGTGACGATGCAGACAGGGCAAAACCTAAAGCTGCGATAGCAAGGCAAAGTTTTTTGAGCATAATTAGTTTGTAGAAAGGCTAATGTAGAAAATAATCAGGGAAATACATTTACCTTAATTATCCTCATCCATATGTTTTTGCCAAAGAGTCCGGGCGTATTTTTTGAAGGATTCCGGTGCATCGCTATAATTATCTTCAAGTTTATAGTCACCCCCGGATACATGTGTTTTTTTATCAGCATATTCCATTGATTCGGTTCGATCCACGAACAGCATATTTTTTATTACCCTGATGCATTATTATTTTCAAGCTGCCTGGGCTGGGGTCGCCACGGCAACCCGTAAGATACATTAACCACACCTCGGCGATACCATTGTTATCCAGATCGGCAATAGCAAATGTACCTTTGAGATAGTTAGCTGTAACATGTACCGGGCATTCGGCTGCGAAATCATGCATCTGCCAGTATAATGTTGATTTATTGTCGACAATTTTATAACAATATGCATAAAGATCAGCCTTTTCGAACTCCATGTCTGCATCTCGATCTTTAACTTTTACGAGCCCTGTTTCGGTAGTAATTACCAAATAATCGCCTTGCTTATCGGTAAATTTTACCGCGTTAATGACATGGCCTGCATACTTTATCGATGCGGGAATATCTTTTGCAGCAACCGGAGTTTGTTTGATTTGCGCGAAGCTGCTTCCTGCAAGAATCAGCAATAAAAAGAGGTTGAATAATCTCATGTTTGCGAACGTTCTGTTTAACAAATATATCGCTTAAAAAGTTACCTTTTCTTCATTTACAGCCACCAAATAAAACCCTACCTTTGCTGCGCAAAAACATCCATTAAACCATGAGTTTCAGAATTGAACACGATACCATGGGCGAGGTACAGGTACCTGCCGACAAATACTGGGGCGCACAAACCGAGCGCTCACGCAATAACTTTAAAATTGGACCAGAGGCTTCTATGCCAAAGGAAATTATAGCAGCATTTGCTTACTTAAAAAAGGCTGCCGCTTATACCAACACCGACCTGGGCGTATTGCCAGCCGAAAAACGCGATGCCATTGCTGCCGTCTGCGATGAAATTTTAGAAGGCAAATTAGCCGGCGAGTTTCCATTAGTGATCTGGCAAACAGGCTCGGGTACGCAATCAAACATGAACGTTAACGAGGTGATCGCTAACCGCTCGCACGTTAATGCCGGCAATAAACTGGGCGAAGGCAAAACCTTTATCCACCCGAATGATGACGTGAACAAATCGCAATCATCAAACGATACTTACCCAACCGCTATGCACATTGCCGCCTACAAAATGGTAATGGATGTAACCATTCCGGGTATTGAGAAATTACGCGATACTTTAAAGGCAAAAAGCGAGG
>Ga0209026_1000805_pt1 | contig 17035 bp, 17 predicted proteins | sample AraplaCL_Col_mCL_FD_184262 | JGI IMG/M metagenome (GOLD analysis project Ga0209026, IMG submission 184262) | Arabidopsis root microbial communities from the University of North Carolina, USA - plate scrape CL_Col_mCL (SPAdes) (version 2) | ecosystem: Host-associated > Plants > Roots >... | reverse complement strand
TGCATAATCAACAAACAATTAAAATAAAAACCTACAAACAAAAAGATCAAACATCTTTGGTGGATGTTTGATCTTTTTTATCAATAATTGTATCACCAAAACAGTCAACCTTTTTCAGGACAAGACATGTCATCAGCTCATTAGTCTGTTATGGCAATGAAATATAGTACATGGGTGTACCCATGAATACCAATCACATACCCATGTGTTTTATGGGTGCATTAATTAAAAAAGGCGGCTCTGAGGTTGATTCTGAAAGATTTGATGAATAAACTTGTTAAAAACACTCATAAATACCCACGTGTTTTAGTAGAATCAAGAGTTAAGACAAGAAAGTAATTTGAAAATACCGAAGAATACCGATGTGTTACTTATGTGGTTCGGTTAACACTGTATTTTGCTCGCCAAAAAGAAAAACAGCACAACCGCTAAAATGAACGAGCTCAGTGAACCCCATAACAAACCGTGGCCCAGGTCTTTGTTATTACTATTTCCGTTTGACAATACAAAGCCCATAACTAATGCACCCAAAAAGCCGATTATACAAGCCATTGGTTTGTTAGACAGTCCCGATATCATCATACAAACAGCATTGAATACTACTGTTAGGATGGGATACAGAAGTTTTTTAGACATATTACTTCGGAGCGAAAATAACGTGAGTGATCAGCTTATCGACCAATACAAGCGCCGCGATAATGAGGGCGATACCGGCTATTTGGTTTAGGCGGTGAACTGATTTTTCGGAGATTTTGTCGCGTAGTTTATTGGCGTAAAACGCCTTGGTGGTATCTAAACCGAACTGTACGGTTAGGATAGTAGCAAACATGATGGCTATTTTAAGCTGGCGGTGCGGTACATCGTAATGGTAAAAGGTACTTGCCGCGCCGATGACGGTTATCCAATGGAAAAGCAGGGTAGGGTTGAAGATGCACATTAAAAAACCCTTTAAAAAGTACCCTGCCCGGTTAAACTTGGCGGTGGTGCTTTTATAAGTAATATCGGCTTTTTTAAAGATGTAATAAATACCTATAGTGAATAATATGGCGCTGCCTACTATACCTAATATGGTGGTGTTTACTTTAAAATCAACCAGTTGCGAACCGAACAGGATGGCGCCGATAAACACCATATCGCTGGTTACTACGCCCAGGGCCATAGCTACGCCGGCATGAAAACCTTTTTCAATACTGGTTTTAATTAAGGCGAAAAAAACGGGCCCGGTTAATACTGATAGCACTAATCCAAACCCAATGCCGGTAATAATGGCTTCTATCATTAATTATAGCCTTGTGTTCATTAATGCGAATATGCAACTTTATATTAAATAGAAAGAAATTTTAAAACAATGGATTTAAAAATTTAAAGTTAGATAATTATAAAATTTAAAGTATGTTTATAGCGTAAAAAGTACACTAACCAAATACTATACTCAATTTCATGGAACAAACTAACGCTAAAAACTACGGTGGCGCTCTATTAACATTAGTAACTGTTTTTTTCTTTTGGGGCTTTGTTGCTGCAAGTAACGATATCCTGATCCCTGTTTTTAAGGAAAAATTACACCTCGAGCAATGGATGTCGCAAATGATTTCTTTTGCATTTTATGTCGCTTACACCGTAGGCTCTATTATTTACTTTTTTGTTTCGAAAGCGATAGGGCAGGACGTACTTAATCGTTATGGTTATAAGAATGGTATTGCCGTAGGTTTGATCATATCGGCATTGGGCACGTTATTATTTTACCCTGCTGCAGAAGATGCCTCGTTTGTGCTGATGATCAGTGGTTTGTTTATTGTAGGATTAGGATTTTCACTTCAGCAGATTGCCGCCAATACACTGGTTGTTGCTTTGGGCGATCCTAAGACAGGTTCGCAACGGTTGAGCTTAACAGGCGGGGTAAACAATTTTGGTACTACTATCGGTCCGCTATTGGTTAACCTGGCCATTTTTGGCAGCGTTACCGGAACCAAAAGTGTTGCCGATATAACCGCGGTTAAATTTCCGTATCTTATTTTAGGCGCTTTGTTTATTGTAGTAGCCATCATATTCAAATTTTCAAGTGTTCCTAATAAGATCCACGGCGTTAATGACGACGACATCGTACCTGAATCGGATGTTACGGCTACGGTAAAACCTTCGACAACCAGGAGCAGCGCTTTAAGCTTTCCGCAGTTAACATTGGGTATGATCGCGATCTTTGTCTATGTAGGTGTTGAAGTATCTACAGCAAGTAATTTACCGGCGTTTATGAAAGATAAGCTGCATACACCTACTGATATGATCGCGCCGTTTATATCGTTATATTGGGCAAGCTTGATGATCGGCCGTTGGACAGCTTCGGTAGGCGCTTTCAACTTAGGCGACGGCATCAAAAAGGTACTGGCCCTGGTTACCCCATATATTGCTTTTGTAGTTTTCCTCATCGTTAATGCTATCGCACATAAAGATATCGCTCAGTTTTATGTTTATGCCATTGTAATTGTTGCTTTAATTGCCGCTAACTTTTTAAGCAAAGGCAACCCGGCACGCCAGTTATTGATATTTTCGGGATGCGCTATTACCGCCTTGTTTGTTGGTATGCTTTCGAGCGGCATGGTGAGCGTGTTTGCCTTTATTACCGTAGGCTTGTTCTGCTCTACCCTATGGCCTTGTATCTATACACTTGCCGTTACGGGTTTGGGTAGCCATAGCAACGAAGGTGGCAGCTTCCTGATCATGATGATTATGGGTGGTGGCTTTATCAGTTTGCTGCAAGGCTTTTTAGCCGGCGAACATTTATTGGGTATCCAATGGAGTTATTTGGTGGGTGTAGGCTGCTTTTTATACCTGGCATTTTACGCTATTAAAGCCAAGAGCGCGTTAAAGGAACAAGGAATTGATTTTGACGCCGTTGTTGCCGTTAAAGGAGGCCACTAATATTTACTGATGAAAACCAAACCCGGTTTCGATGATATTTTTATGAACCTTGCCCTCGACCTGGCCAAACGCTCCCACTGCGTTAAGGCACAGGTTGGGGCGGTTTTAACCAAAGATACCCGCATCATCTCGATAGGGTATAACGGTCCGCCTGCAGGTACGCACAATTGCGACGAAGAATGGCCCGAAACCGGCTGCGCACGTGATGCCAAAGGCAGCTGTTCGTTAGCCCTGCATGCCGAGGAGAACGCCATATTGTATGCCTCCAAGAACGGGACAAGGTTAGAGGGAGCTACTTTGTATACTACGTTGTCGCCATGCCTGCCTTGTGCAAGGCTGATCTTTTCGGCAGGCATAACCAAGGTATATTTCCAAAAATCGTACGCGGCGTACAAAGGTCTGCCTTTTGATGAAGGCGTTGAGTTTTTGAGGCGTTTCGGGGTTACTGCCGTGCGGATGGAAGAGTAGCAGGTGTCGTTATTCTTAACAGTATCTTAACTTTCGTAATTAGTTCTTTTTTGGTATCTTAAGCATGTTTATTACGCAGCGTAAATAACATGGCCGATAACTCTGTACAGCAGCTTAAAAAAGTTTTAAAACCCATACATCTGTGGGGAATTGCCGTAAGCCTCGTTATCTCGGGTGAGTACTTTGGCTGGAACTATGGCTGGGGCGTTTCGGGTACTGTTGGTTTCCTTATCGCCACGGTTATCATCACCGTAATGTACATTACCTTTGTGTTTAGCTATACCGAGCTCACCACGTCTATACCTCATGCCGGGGGAGCTTTTGCCTATGCTTACCGGGCTATCGGTCCGGTTGGTGGATTAGTTGCCGGGTATGCTACGTTGATTGATTTTTTGCTCGCGACGCCGGCCATTGCTTCAGCATTGGGCAGCTACGTGCATTTTTTATATCCCGGAATAGCTGTCATACCCTGCGCATTGTTCTTTTACGTAATTTTTATAGGCATCAATATAGCCGGGGTAAAGGAGTCGGCTGTGTTTTCCATTATCATGGCTGTTTTGGCTGTAGCCGAATTGGGTTTGTTTATGGGGGTAATAGCGCCATCATTTAAAATGCAAAACTTTATGACCGAGCCTATACCTTTTGGCTGGAGCGGCGTATTTGCTGCTCTACCATTTGCCATCTGGTTCTACCTGGCAATAGAAGGTGTAGCCATGGTTGCTGAAGAGGTGAAAGATCCCAAAAAGGATATCCCGAAAGGTTACATATCTGGTTTGGCAACTTTGGTTCTTTTAGCTTTTGGTGTGATGATATTAACCGGTGGCGTTACCAACTGGCATAAGCTCAGCAATATTGATTATCCTTTGCCCGAAGCTATCGGCATGGTATTAGGTAAAACCAACAGCCTAACCAAAACATTTGCCGGCATTGGCTTATTCGGACTGATCGCGTCGTTTCACGGTACGATTTTGGCTTACTCGAGGCAGATCTTCGCTATGGCTCGCAGCGGTTACCTGCCACGGTTTTTAGCTGGGGTTAATAAACAGTTCAACACCCCACATTGGGCCATTATTATCGGCGGGATATTGGGGTGCGTGATTATGATCACCGTTAAGGTGGAGTACATTATTACGCTATCGGCGCTTGGCGCGGTGTTGATGTATATGATGAGTATGTTGAGCTTATTTATATTGCGGACGAAGGAACCCACGTTAGAGCGGCCCTTTGCATCGCCGTTTTACCCGGTTTTTCCGGCTATAGCTTTATTGATATCTGCCATCAGTATTTTTGCCATTATCTGGTATAACCCGATGAGTGGACTGGCATTTTTCGCAGGTCTGATTTTCATTGTCATTGTTTTCATGTTGATGGGCAAACACAAAGTGCGGATAGCAGGTGAAGAGATGCTGGACCGCCCGCAAGTAATCATCAATAGTTAGTAAATATGGCCTACCAGCACACCATCAGGGGGAAAGTTTACAGGTTTAACGACCTGAAGACCCTGCTGGCTAAAGCCACGCCTTACCGCTCAGGCGATGCCCTGGCAGGCATCAATGCCGATAGTTACGAAGAGCGAATCGCGGCCCAGATCACACTGGCAGATGTGCCGTTGAAAGTATTCCTCAACGAGGCTGTTATCCCTTACGAGAGCGACGAAATAACCCGGCTGATCATAGACACCCATGACGCAGTTGCTTTTAATGTGATCAGCCATTTAACGGTTGGTGGTTTACGCGACTGGTTGTTATCAGACGATGTGGATGGCTTTGTGTTACAAAAGCTTGCTCCAGGTTTCACACCCGAAATGGTTGCCGCCGTATCCAAACTCATGGGCAATCAGGATCTGATAGCGGTAGCTAAAAAGTGTGAGGTGGTTACCCGTTTTCGTAATACGATTGGTTTACGCGGCCATTTTTCTACCCGTTTGCAGCCCAATCACCCAACCGACGATGTAAAAGGCATCGCGGCAAGCATAATTGACGGTTTGCTGTATGGCAGCGGCGATGCTGTAATTGGTATAAACCCGGCAACGGATAGCCCGACAGCGGTTACGAATTTGCTTAATTTGATCGACTATTTGCGGCAACAGTTTGAGATACCCACACAGTCCTGCGTGCTGTGCCATGTTACTACTACTGTCGATATCATCAACAAAGGCGCGCCGGTCGATCTGGCTTTTCAATCCATCGGGGGCACCCAGCAAACCAATACCAGTTTTGGGGTTAACCTTAATTTGCTCGAAGAAGCTTACAAGGCGACGTTGTCTCTCAATCGGGGAACGGTAGGTAGTAATGTGATGTATTTTGAAACAGGGCAGGGTAGCAGTCTTTCGGCGAATGCCCATCATGGTGTCGACCAGCAAACCTGCGAGGTACGTGCTTATGCGGTTGCCCGTAAGTTTAACCCCTTGCTGGTGAATACCGTAGTAGGGTTTATCGGCCCGGAGTATCTGTACGATGGTAAGCAGATCATCCGCGCAGCGCTTGAAGACCATTGCTGTGGCAAGCTACTTGGCTTGTCGATGGGTGTAGATATTTGCTATACCAACCACGCCGAGGCTGATCAGGACGATATGGATAACCTGCTTACCTTGTTAGGCGTGGCCGGCTGTAATTTTATTATGGGGATACCGGGCTCAGATGATATTATGCTGAATTACCAGTCGACCTCGTTTCACGATGCGTTGTACCTGCGCAAGGTACTGGGATTGAGGCCCGCGCCAGAGTTTGAGCAGTGGCTCATGAAACAAGGGATATACAATAAAGACGGGCAGCTTAACCATCATAACGATCCGGCTAAACTGCTGAAAGGATATGGCGCGTCATGGATAAAATAGAACAGGAACAATCAAATATGTCCGATCCGTGGGCATCGCTTCGTGGCTTTACCGCCGCGCGGATAGCCATCGGCCGTACGGGCAACAGCATACCCTTGCAACAGGTATTGGAATTTAAACTGGCGCATGCCCACGCCCGTGATGCGGTATATTCAAAACTCGATATTGATGCTTTGCGCGATAGCATGGCACAGTTTAACCTGCCCGTACATCAACTGCATAGCCGCGCTATACACCGCGAAAAGTATCTAACACGCCCCGATTATGGCCGCAGGTTGGATGAGCCATCAGCGGAGCAGTTGCGAAATCAATTACCGGTAACCGTAGCGCTTGTTATTACCGACGGTTTATCGGCGACAGCCATAAACCAGTACGCGGTGAGCTTGTTGCAATTGCTTATCCCAAAACTCCTGTTCGCAAATATGGGTACACTAAACATTACCATTGTTGAGCAGGGGCGGGTAGCTATTGCCGACGAAATAGGACAAGCCTTTGCGGCGATGTTATCGGTAATACTGATAGGAGAGCGCCCCGGTTTAACAGCGCCGGATAGCATGAGCGTTTATTTAACGTATCAACCTAAAGTTGGCTTGACGGATGAACTGCGTAATTGTATTTCCAATATCCGGCCTGATGGTTTGGATATTCCCGCTGCTGCAGATAAACTATTTTACCTGATCGCCGAATCGCTTCGCCGGAAATTATCGGGAGTGGGGTTAAAGGATAACTATGGGTTACTGGAAGAATAAGTAAAAAGCCTATGCTTCTTTTAAAAACGGCGTTATCCTATCTATCGCGAATTGTAATTGCTCGTCTGGTGTAAGGTCGGTATTATCCAAAATAATCGCATCGTGTGCACGGGTAAGCGGGCTTTCAGCACGGGTAGTATCAGCATAATCACGGTGGGCAAGATTTTCGAAAACATCTTCGAGGGTCAGGTCGGGATTTTTGGCTGTCAGTTCTTTAAAACGTCGTTCGGCGCGTACTAATGGATCGGCGGTCATAAACAGTTTAACCTGCGCATCAGGAAACACTACGGTACCAATATCGCGGCCATCCATAATAATGTTCTTTGATTTACCCATGCGCTGTTGCTGTTTAACCATTTCAACCCGCACGGCATGTATAGCAGATACCGCGCTTACGTTTTCGGACACCGGCATCTGGCGGATCTCTTCCGATACTTCCTCATCGTTGAGCATAATGTGGGTCTCGTAATCACGCGAATGAAAGTTGAGATGAATATTGTGCAGAGCGTTTATAACTTGCTCATGATCTTTTAAATCGATATTATTGCGCAAAAAATAGAGCGTTACCGCGCGGTACATGGCCCCGCTATCAATATAAATAAAGTGAAGTTTTTTGGCTAATGCTTTGGCTATGGTACTTTTACCACACGAAGAATACCCATCAATAGCTACTACGATATTATTACTCATACAACAGCGAAGATACGAATCAAATGAACTTTACTAAAGCCGATCTGCAAAGAAATGTATACTATAAAACTTCGCGTAGCGGGGGCAAGGGCGGTCAGAATGTAAACAAGGTATCGAGCAAAGTTGAGCTGCTGTTTTCTATTAGCGATTCGGAACTGTTTACCGACGACGAAAAGCAACTGATGCTGGGTAAATTGCAGTCGCGGCTAAATAAGGACGGGCTGCTGCAAATTGTATGCGACGAAGAACGCAGCCAGTATCTGAATAAGGAAATAGCTTTGGAAAAACTGGCCGAGATATTGACCAAGGCGCTGCATCAACCTAAAAAGCGTAAAAAGAGCAACCCATCAAAAGCATCCATAGCGGCAAGGCTTGACAATAAACGGAAAGCTTCATTAAAAAAGATAAGCAGGAGCAGGAAAGATTTTACAGACTAAATCACCGTAATCTTTAATTGAATCGATATAGGACGGATAACGTACCCCACTGTTCTGTTCTAACCATATTTTTTGTTGAATGCGATTGAAATATGGCCGAAGCATCAGCCACCCAATGCCCCATTACCAGGTCGCCTCCGATCTGTTGACTTAATACAACTGGTTTAATCGCGCTAATCACTTCGCTTTTTGCTGCATTACTCATAAACATGCTGCCTTGTATGGTTGCATCATAAGCTACCACATTAACCAACGGTTTGTAATATAAAAACAGTTCGCCTTTGGTATTTAGCTTGCTTTTGGATACCGTACTTGATGTGGATATTGAATTATACAATGGGCCAAGCATTCCTAAACGGATAGTACCACCGGCGCCCAAACCTGTAAAACCTGTACCCAGGTTAACATAACTGTTAAAGCTCATATCCACATTATCAATGCGGAAAAGTAAATGATTGTATTGAGCGGATAAGTTTAATTCAAAATCGTTCTGAACCTGGTATTCCCAGCCATCAGGGGTGTAAAAACCAAAAGTTTTGTGGATCAGGTCCTGCGTTTCTTTACCGTACGCGTGTGGCCCCACAAAGCCAATTTGGACTTCTAACTTAAGATTACTTTCATTTTTGTAGAGCCGGTTTAGTGATGAGCCTATATAGAGGTAGCCTGCAAAAGGGCGGTCAATGTACGAGGGATCAAGGATAAGGCCCGACTGCGGAGTGTATATTTTTTGACCTATTTCAAAACCAAGCACCTTGTTTGCAAGGTTGTTAGTGTCGGTTAGGTTGAGCGCATGGTTGAAATATAAAAAATTACCAGCGGTATAGTATCTGTCTTGTCCCTGTCCCAAAAAACCATCGTTGTCGGTTTGAAAACCGATTTCATTTTTATAGGTTTTATTTTGAGCCATTACCAAGCAACTCAACAACAGCGAAATACTAAAAAGAATTTTAAATTTCATTAAAGGGTTATAATCGGAGGCAAAAATAAAAAAAGCCGGATGATTATTCCGGCCTTTTATTAACAGTTGTATTGATCAGTTTAAAACAGGCTTCAGGTCTTCCTTAACCGTCAGATCCAAAGGATCTTTAACTTTTTGCGTCATTAAAGCCAGGTCAATTACCTCACGCATATCGGTTACGTAGTGAAACTGCATATCTTTAATGTAATCGCCTTTTATTTCGTTAATATCCTTCTGATTTGATTTGCAAAGGATAACTTCTTTAATGTTGGCACGTTTGGCAGCCAGTATTTTTTCCTTGATGCCGCCAACAGGTAATACCTTTCCGCGAAGGGTTATTTCGCCTGTCATTGCCAGGTGGGGTTTAACCTTGCGTTGTGTAAATGCCGATGTCAGCGCGGTTAGCATAGTTACACCGGCCGACGGCCCATCTTTTGGTGTGGCACCAGCAGGTACGTGTATGTGAATATCCCATTGATCAAAAAGTTTTTGATCGATCTTGAAATGAGCCGCATGCGAACGCAGGTAAGCAAGGGCAATAGTTGCCGATTCCTTCATTACGTCTCCCAAGCTACCAGTTAAGGTTAATCTACCTTTACCGGGGCTTAAACTTGCTTCAATAAACAAAATATCGCCGCCAACCTGCGTCCAGGCAAGGCCTGTAACCACCCCGGCAACATCGTTATTTTCGTATTGGTCTTTATCAAAAATCGGCGCGCCCAAAATGCGTTCAACATCATCTTTGGTAACAGCGGTATTATATTCTTCTTCCATGGCAATGTTTTTGGCAATGCCACGTACCAATGACCCTATTTTCTTCTCCAATGCCCGTACGCCCGATTCGCGGGTATAATCTTCAACTACCTTTTCGAGTACGTTGTTCTTAAAAGTCACGTCTTTGGTTTTTAAGCCATGTGCTTCACGTTGTTTCGGTACCAGATGCTGTTTGGCTATTTCAACCTTTTCTTCAATGGTATAACCATTAACTTCGATGATCTCCATCCTGTCGAGCAGGGCAGGTTGTATGGTACTCAATGAGTTTGCTGTAGCGATAAACATGACGTTCGACAGATCGAAGTCCATCTCTACATAGTTATCGTAAAAAGTACTGTTCTGTTCAGGGTCAAGTACTTCCAGTAAAGCAGATGAGGGATCGCCACGGAAATCGCTGCCAACCTTATCAATCTCATCTAAAATAAATACCGGGTTAGCTGCGCCGGCTTTTTTGAGCGAGGTAATAACCCGGCCTGGCATAGCGCCAATGTAAGTTTTACGATGGCCGCGTATTTCAGCTTCGTCGCGGATACCACCCAGTGCCATACGCACGTATTTGCGACCCAAAGCCTTAGCTATTGATTTACCTAACGATGTTTTACCCACACCCGGAGGGCCAACCAAACACAGGATAGGAGCTTTCATATTGTGCTTTAATTTAAGCACAGCCAGGTATTCGATAATACGTTGTTTAACTTTATCCAGTCCAAAATGGTCCTTATCCAAAACCTTTTGGGCGCGTTTTAAATCAAAATTGTCTTTGGTAAACTCGTTCCAGGGTAAATCGAGCAATAATTCGAGATAGTTGATCTGTACTGAATAATCCGCTGCAGCGGGATTAGTACGGGTCAATTTTTCAAGTTCCTTTTTAAAATGTTCACCAACCTCTTTACTCCATTTCTTTTTTAACGAGCGGGTACGCAGGTTATCTATTTCCAGGTCGGGCGAGTTACCACCAAGTTCTTCCTGTATGGTTTTGAGCTGTTGATTTAAAAAATAATCGCGTTGTTGTTTATCCAGATCGGTACGTACCTTGGTTTGTATCTGGTTTTTGAGCTCAAGCATCTGTATTTCTACAGTGAGGTGTTCCAGTACATTTCGGGCACGGTCGCGCAGGTTGTTCATCTCCAGCAAATGTTGTTTCGCCGCCATATCGGCGTTCATGTTGCTTGATATAAAGTTGATAAGGAACGAAGTGCTTTCGATATTGCGGATAGCAATGCCCGCCTCACTCGGTATATTAGGCGAAAGTTGAATAATGCTCATGGCCATGTCTTTAATAGACGATACCATGGCTTTAAACTCTTTATCTTCCTTTAACTTAACTTCCTGGAAAGGTTGTATGGTGGCTTTAATATAAGGCTCGCTTTGTACCTCGTCTTTAAGCATAAAACGCTTTTTGCCTTGTAGGATGACAGTAGTATTGCCATCGGGCATCTGCAGCATCTTAATAATTAGAGCGATGGTGCCTACCTGGTTTAGCTGATTAAAAGTAGGGTCTTCAATCCCCACATCTTGTTGCGAAACTACCCCGATCATGCGGTTGCCTTTATTGGCATCACGTATCAGTTTAATGGATTTATCACGACCAACGGTAATTGGTATGACTACGCCGGGAAATAAAACAGTATTGCGTAGGGGTAGGATTGACAAAACTTCAGGTAGTTCTTCATTGTTCATTTCCTCCTCGTCCTCGGATGACATGAGGGGGAAAAACTCAGAATCTTCGTTTATAATCGGTAGGGCACTTCTAAAATCAAATGGATCAAAACTCATGGAGTAGTATCTATATAAATAATAACGTCAAATTGTCAGCCTGTTTTTAGTAAACGGCGTCTTATTACCGGATTAACCGATAGCATGATTATATTTCAAGAGCTATGCCAAGCTTGTAATAATTGGTAAAAAATATTTTGAGGCAGTAAGCTAATGGCGCGAACAAACAAAGTACGGAATATATTACATCAATCTCAAAACTTTATTCAGGTACGATGTTTGTTGATAACTTTCTGTTAATGATTTGAATTGCGTACATAATAATTTAGATACAATTGAGTTATTAAATATGTTACTTTGATTAGTTTAATGGATATCCCCTCCAAATGAAGTTTTCGGTCATCGTGTCTTTCCTGATTATATCCTCGGTTGAGAGTTTACTGGGGCAAAGCGCGTATATTAAAATGGGTCAGCAGGCTTTGATGGATGGCGATTTTAAAACCGCTGTAAATCATCTTGAAAAGGCCTGTGTGGTCGATTCAACCAATGCTAATGCCTTGTGGATGCTGGGCTATTCTTACTATCATGATCAGAATTATAAAAAATCGATAATCACCTATACACGTTTGCTCGAAATAAAACCCGCTGACGAATCGGCGTATTATTTCAGGGCTTTGTCTAAAAGTTTTTTAGCTCGCGATGCGCAGGCTTTGCCGGCAGATAAGGAGAAAAACCTGCTCGGCGCCATAATAGATCTTACTAACGCCATTTCTATCAATCCGGCGGACATTAAATTTTACCAGAACAGGGGCATATTCTACCGTGAATACGGCGTATTTAAATTACAAAAATCCACCAAGTTTTACGACAGGAACCGTGGCCTGAAATCGTTAAAAGCCTCGATAGCCGATTTGGAGAAGGTATTAAACGAAAACCCGGATCGCAAAGATATTGCTTCATTGCTCGACTTGTCAAAGCAACAACTCAATGCTGCCAATCTTATCGCAAATAAGTAATTAAAATTTCCCCGTTATTTGATAGCTATTGGTACCCAGTAGCTTAACATGCTGATGCTTCTCAATATAATACAGTGAATCTGGGTGATAGATCAACTTTTCACTCGTTTGGTAAAGCATATTTTTAGTGAAGTTGCTAATAATGATCCCCTTTACCCGGCTGGCTTTTAATGAAATAACTATACGGCGCGAATGCAGATTTGTGTCTATAGCAGTATAAACAATAGAATCGTCGCTTTTGGCGATCCGGTAACTGTCTTTCCAAGCGGCCTTATTGATATCCGAGCTTGTGAACAAATCAAGCTCGCGTGTCCAGTTTTTGATCAGGATGTTCTTAGTTTCGGGCTTACCGTTATAGCTTACTGTTTTTGTGATAGGCTTATTTTGTTTGCCTAACCGGGCAGCCTCGGCTTTAAAATATCCTGTAAGATCGAAATACTTTAAAGTACCGTTGCTTTCTTTTACTTCGGGCCTGCAGCCGGTAAATATGGTTGCAAGCAAAGTAAATAATCCGATTATGCCATAACGCGTTGCCTTACACCAATACATTATCACTCATTTCTTTTGGAATAGGTACGCCTAATATTTTTAATATGGTAGGGGCAATGTCGCCCAGCTTACCATCTTTTATTTCGTGGTAATCGCTGTCAATTAAAATACAAGGTACCAGGTTAGTTGTGTGTGCCGTATTTGGTGAACCATCATCGTTGATCATAAATTCGGCGTTGCCATGATCGGCAATGATAATGAACGAATATCCGTTTGCCAGGCCGGTTTCAACAACAGCCTGTGTGCATTTATCTGCGGTTTCGGCGGCTTTAACAACAGCGCTAAATACGCCTGTGTGGCCCACCATATCGGTATTGGCGAAGTTTAAGCAAATAAAATCGGCCCAGCCACTTTTTAGCTCAGGTAGTATAGCGTCAGTTATGCCTTGTGCGCTCATTTCGGGCTGCAGATCATATGTAGCAACCTTTGGCGATGGAATTAACAAACGTTTTTCGTTCTCAAATTCCTTTTCGCGCCCGCCGGAAAAGAAGAAGGTCACGTGCGGATATTTCTCAGTTTCGGCAATACGGATCTGGTGCTTGCCTGCGTTCTGCAATATCTCGCCCAACGTATTCACCAGATCATCTTTAGTGAAAATAACTTTAACATTTTTAAAGGTCTCATCATAAGTTGTCATGGTGATATAATGCAGATCCAGCGGGTGCATATTTTGCTCGTGGAACGATTTCTGAGTTAAGGCTACAGTAATTTCGCGGCCACGGTCGGTTCTGAAATTAAAGCAGATCACCACATCGCCGTTTTTTATCACAGCTACCGGTTTGCCATCGGCTCCGGTTTTTACTATCGGTAGAATAAATTCGTCGGTAACACCTTCGGCATACGATTCGGATATAGCCTGTTGAATACTGTGGGTTTCTTTGCCTTCGCCGTTAACCATTACGTCGTAAGCCTTACGTACACGCTCCCAACGGTTATCCCTGTCCATGGCGTAATAACGACCTATGGCAGATGCTATCTGTATATTCGATTTTTTGCTGATGTAATTCTCCAAATCGGTAATATAACCGAGGCCACCATTCGGGTCGGTATCGCGGCCGTCTAAAAAAGCATGAATATATACGTGCGGCAAGCTAAAGCGCTCGGCAACATCGCATAAACCTTTTAAATGTTTGATGTGCGAGTGCACGCCACCGTCGGATACGAGGCCGATGAAATGCACATCTTTGTTATTTTGCTTAGCGTAATTAAATGCATCTTTAATTACAGCGTTCTCATCAAATTCGCGGTCTTCTACCGCTTTATGTATGCGCCCAAGTTCCTGATAAACCACACGTCCGGCACCCAGATTCATGTGTCCAACTTCGGAATTGCCCATCTGCCCGGCGGGCAGGCCAACAGACATACCGGATGCTTCTAATTTCGAATGCGGATACTTTACAAGCATCGAATCGAAAAACGGTGTGTTGGCAGCCAGTATGGCGTTTGATTTATCATTACGGCCGTAACCCCAGCCATCTAATATAATTAAAGCGACTTTTTTATTTTTATTTTCCACGGTGCAAATATAAAGTGATATGTTAACTTTTTGTTATATTTATATGGTTAAACCATTGTAAAGTATAAGTTAAGTTTTTTAATAGAACCAATTGCTTATTAGGTAATTCTTGACGATTAATATGAAATTATTTCTTTTAGCTTTTGTTTTCTCAGTTTCTGTGTTTCAGCAAAAAGCTGACCCGGTAGAAAAGACTGTAGCCTTGATAAAGCAAAGCAGTATAAAAGAATTGGTAAAAACCTTTGCTCCTAACGTCGAGATGACGGTACTAACCGAAGAAGGTGTATATTCAAAAGAACAGGCCGAAACCATACTCAATAATTTTTTTGCTAAAAATCCTATTGTATCCGTTAAGATTATCCATCGGGTCGACTCAAACCCCGAATACAGGTATGCCGTTTGCACCCTAACTACTAAAAATGGTAACTTCAGAACCTCAATCTCTTTGCGGAGCAGTAGCGGCAGCTTTGTCGTAAGCGAGTTTCGCATCGAAGAAGAAAAGGGAAAATAGCCAAAGTATTTTTTAATTTTGTGGCTTAATACGTACACATTGGATCAAACTATAGTCCACGAATTTATTGTGAAAAGCCTTGCCGAAGATGTTGGCGATGGCGATCATACCTCATTGGCAACCATACCTGCCAATACGCAAGGCAAAGCCAAATTATTGGTCAAAGAAGATGGTATTTTGGCCGGAGTTGAACTCGCTGTTGAGATATTTAAGCAAATTGATCCGGAGGCCAGGATCAGCTTGTTGATGCACGATGGCAATACCATTAAAAAAGGCGACATCGTTTTTAATGTACAAGGTAGTTCGCACAGTATTTTAAAAGCGGAGCGTTTGGTGTTAAATTGTATGCAGCGCATGTCGGCAATTGCCACGCAAACGCACGCAATAGTCGAATCGCTAAAAGGCACAAACACTAAAATATTAGATACCCGAAAAACAACGCCAGGCTTCAGATACTTTGAAAAATGGGCGGTTAAAATAGGAGGAGGGGTTAATCACCGCTTTGGGTTGTACGATATGATATTGATCAAAGATAATCATGTTGATTATTCCGGTGGGATAATGAATGCCATTGCCAATGCCAAAAACTACCTATCGCAAAACCATAAAACACTGGATATTGAGATTGAGGTACGCAATTTGCAGGAGCTTGACGAGGTTTTAAAAACAGGTGGCGTACAGCGCATTATGCTCGATAATTTCTCGCTATCTGATTTGAAAAAAGCGGTAAATATTATCAATGGCCGTTATATTACGGAAGCATCAGGTGGTATTACGGCGCAGAATGTTCGTGATTATGCGGAGTGTGGGGTCGATTATATTTCGATAGGTGCGTTAACACATTCAGTTAAGAGCCTCGACCTGAGCCTAAAAGCGGTAAACGATTAAAAATATTAAATAGTACAAAGGCAAATTACTATTATTGTGGTGAGATGATTTCTATATATTCGATTTCAGCGCTCATACTGGCCTATTTATTTGGATCAATACCCACGGCTGTATGGATTGGGCAGGCTTTTTATAAGGTCGACGTTCGCGAATACGGCAGCGGCAACGCGGGCGCTACAAATACATTCAGGGTACTGGGCAAAAAAGCGGGCATACCGGTTATGCTTATCGATATTTTAAAGGGCTGGAGCGCTACAAACCTGGCGTACTTTATCGGCGTGTCTACAACAGGCTCATCTCATTCGGTCGATTTTACAAATTACCAGCTTGCTTTAGGCATTACCGCTGTAATGGGTCACTTATTCCCGATTTTCGCAGGATTTAGAGGCGGCAAGGGCGTAGCAACCCTTTTCGGGATGATATTGGCGGTACATTTGCCGGCTGCTTTGCTTTGTGTGTTGGTATTTATTATTGTATTGGCTATTACACGCTACGTGTCTTTAAGTTCCATCATAGCCAGCTTTACTTACCTTATTGGCGTTACTTTTATTTTTCCGCTACATAACAAATCGGTAATCATTTATGGTATGTGCATTTGTGTGCTCATTTTGGTTACTCATCAAAAAAATGTGGAACGCTTATTGAACGGAAAAGAATCTAAAGTGAACCTATTTAAACGTAAAACAGCTTAACATGAATTTAAGAAACATACTTTTAGCAGCTGGTTTTTCAGCTGTTCTGTTTTCGTGTGCCACAGTTCCGTTAACTGGCCGCAAACAATTTAATGCGGTGAGCGATGCGGAAGTTAACCAGTCGGCAGCCCAAAGTTATACCCAGTTATTATCAGACCCAAAGACCACTGTGATCAGAAATGGGAACGATGCCCAGCGCGTTAAAAACATCGGGTTTCGCCTGTCATCGGCAATTGAAAAATATTTAAAAGATAATGGCTATGGCAACCAATATAACTTTCAATGGGAGTTTAACCTGATACAAAGCAAGGAAGTA
>Ga0209026_1000804_pt1 | contig 17050 bp, 12 predicted proteins | sample AraplaCL_Col_mCL_FD_184262 | JGI IMG/M metagenome (GOLD analysis project Ga0209026, IMG submission 184262) | Arabidopsis root microbial communities from the University of North Carolina, USA - plate scrape CL_Col_mCL (SPAdes) (version 2) | ecosystem: Host-associated > Plants > Roots >... | reverse complement strand
TAGGTTTTGTTAAACAAGACCCGGAGTTGAAGCATTTGGTCGCCGGTGTGATCAATCATCAAACACAATGCATTCTTAAAGACCCTTACGCCAACGCCTTTTATAATGACCCAACCAAGGTTGGCGAATGGGCACACGATGTAACCAAAATGCAGCCGGGCATTCACGAGCGGAAATGGGAGATCGATTCGCTTTGCTACCCCATCCGCCTGGCGCATAAATATTGGAAAGAAACCGGCGATACTTCGCCTTTTGACGCACAATGGCGGGAAGCGATCATCTTAACACACAAAACCTTTAAAGAGCAACAACGCAAAACAGGCGACGGTCCCTACTCTTTCCAACGCAAAACCTCATGGGCTACGGATGGTGTACCGTTAGGTGGTTATGGTTACCCGGTTAACCCGGTTGGGTTGATCTGCTCCACGTTTCGCCCTAGCGATGATGCCACTATCTTTTCCTTTTTAATTCCATCTAACTTTTTTGCCGTAGTAAGCTTGAAGCAAGCCGCCGAAATGGCGACTGCAATTTATAAAGACGAACCCCTGGCTGTTCATCTTACCTCATTGGCAACCGAAGTGGAAGCAGCGTTAAAGAAATATGCTACTGTTACCCACGAAAAATACGGTCGTGTTTATGCATATGAAGTAAACGGCTTCGGCAGCTTTAATTTGATGGATGATGCCAACGTGCCGAGTTTAATAAGCTTGCCATATCTGGGTGCAGTTTCGGCAAGCGCAGCGATTTATGAAAACACCCGCAAAATGCTATTATCTGCCGATAATCCTTTCTTCTATAAAGGCACGGCGGGCGAAGGTATTGGCGGCCCACACGCAGGCAAAAACATGATCTGGCCCCTGGGCATTACCATGCGCGGCTTAACCAGCAACAACGATAAAGAGATCAGGCAATGCCTGGAAATGTTAAAAGCCAGCAACGCCGGTACCGGCTTCATGCATGAATCATTTAATAAAGACGATGCCAAAAAGTTCACACGCAAATGGTTTGCCTGGGCCAACACGTTGTTCGGCGAGTTTTTATGGAAGATTTATAAAGAGAAGCCGCATTTACTGGCCATGTAACTTAATCGTTATTTGACTGCTTATCAAACTAAAAATCTTCGAAAATTTAGAATTATCTGCCCTATTTGATCCTACTCTGAATGATTCCCAGATTGCCTGGTTCAAAAAATCAGGTTACTTAAACGCCGGCCTCAAAACCCACGAAGTGGTGGTGCCTAATAAGGCTCCGCCAAATACATCACTCGGATAGTGTACTCCAAGGTACATACGAGAGTATGACACCGAACCTGCCCATAAATAGGCAGGGGCTATCACGTACCATTTCGGGTAAGACCTGGATAAAGCTGTTGCAATGGCAAAACTTGTTGATGCATGCCCCGAAGGAAAAGAGGTGCTTCCGGCATTATAAACCGCGACGATCTTTAAATTCTGTACAAATGGCCGGCGTCGTTTAAATATGGTTTTAATTAACAAGGTAGTGCCCAAAGTTATGGCGGCGCTGCTCCCTATATATAAAGCATTCTGGCGCATTTGGGCATCGTGCCGTATTGCGCCGTCGGCAAATAGTGCTACAGGTATGCTATAAGATATGTACCCCAGCGAATTTGACAAGAACAACATATCTTTTGTTTCGCTCTTGTTTCGCTCGAGTGCGAGGTTAATTAAAAACTTGTCATCAAACCGCTGGACGAAGTTATTTACTTGTGCTGCCTGTACCTTTACTTCGGTAGGGGTTTTCGTTTGCTCGGGCGTTTTTGGCTGTTCTTCTGTTTTAACCTGCCCAAAAACATTTTCCCCAAAACATATGGCTGCCAGTAATTGCAGCGTAAAAATCACTTTAATCAAACTTCGGCACTTGTCTTTTGGGTCCATTTCTTTGCAGCTTATCTACAGATGATTTAAAGTCTGTTGCGCAATAACAGCTAATCAGTAAAATTGTTGATTGCAATTGATGGGACGCATTGCAATTCAGCCCGCATCGGAATAGTAAAGGTATCAAACTTTGGCAGCGGATATCGAAAGAAACTACTTAGTGAATCTAAGAGACTTTCTTCACGACCACAGAGTCCTAAAATTAAAGCAAACCCTCCCGTTCAAAAAAGTTAATTATGTTATCAGGTGCTGTCAGCAGGTGGGTGTGAATGCCTAATTTTTTTGCACCCTCAATATGCTGCGGGCTATCGTCAATAAATAGTGTCTCTTCGGCTTTCAAGCCGTTTTCAACCAGTACTTGCTGAAATATTTCGGGCTCGGGTTTTCTCTTACCCACCAGGTGTGAATAATAAACCTTTTCAAATAGCGGATCATTACTATTTAGGTTGAAGTGCTTTTTGATGTAATCTGTAAAAAAGATCTCGTGTATGGCATTAGTGTTGCTCAGCAAAAAAGTGCGGTATTTTGCTTTCGCTTCTTTTAACAGATGGATATATGCTACCGGTGTATCAATAAATATCGAATTCCAGGCGTTGTCAATTTGCTCGTCGGTTAAATCAGGCCTGTTCACTATTTCACGCACTTTGTTGCGAAAATCCGCGTTGGTTATCTCACCGCGATCAAGCAGATCAAAAACAGGGTCTTGTTTTCGGTGCCCGAAGAAATCTTCCACGTTCTCGATCCCCAGATCGCGAAACGCTTGTTGCACCCGTTTAAAATCAATATGAAAAATGACGTTACCGTAGTCGAAAATGATGTTTTTAATATTTTGCATGAGCATTTGGGAATTCCGCCGCAAATATGTAAAATTGCAGCCTGAAATTTTAACAATTTCTGCGCCTATAGCTCAGTCGGTTAGAGTAGAAGACTCATAATCTTTTGGTCCCTGGTTCGAGCCCAGGTGGGCGCACAAAGTTGGATACATTCCAATTTTAACCCTTGTAAACCACTGGTTTACAAGGGTTTTTGTTTAAATAATACTTTCAAATATGCCATTAGGACCACGATTCGGCCAACTAAAATAAGCTTTTCAGGCGCTCAAAGTCGAAACCAGGCAACCTAAAAACCAAAGTTTGAATATTTTCGATCATTAAACTGACATGTCCAAGTTACCGTTGTTTTACTTTAAATAATTAACGTAGCCGGTCATATTGGTTTTGATCTTGTACACCTTATTATAACTCACTATAACGAGTGTTTTCATGTCGGCGCCAGCAAAACAAACACTTACCGGGAACGACGGCAGGTTGATCATCCCCACAAATTTGCCTTTGTTGTTAAATATCTGTACGCCATAATAAGTAGCCACATAAATATTGCCTTGCTTATCTATCGCCATACCATCAGCGCTTGATGATTTGGCTTTTCTGTCAAGCACGTTTTCTGTTAGCAGCATTTGCGCAAACTTGCGGCCGTTGCTTATGGTTCCATCAGCAGCAACATCATAAGCCCAAAGGAAGTTTAATTTATTGCTCTTAACCGGATAGGTTGAGTCCTGGTCGTAGGTATTATTGACATACAGCGTTTTACCGTCCTGCGACAGCAAAATTCCATTCGGCATGGCAAAATCATTTGGCGGTACCAGCCTTGTTACCTTACCTTCTGGTGATACGTAATAAACCGTACGGCCCGGCTGAAACTTGACCTTATCCATTGTAAACTGAGGGTCGGTGAAATAAACCCCGCCTTTAGCATCGGTAACAAGGTCGTTCGGGCCGTCAATAGATTTGCCGTCATATTTATCGGCAATAACTTTTACCACGTCGCCGTTTGTGGTCATTTCAACCACGCGGTGTCCCATCATATCGCAGGCAAGTAAATGACCGCTTTTATAAGGATACAGCCCGTTTGTTTGCATCTTTCCGGCGGTAATATAATGGTAGTTACCATCTAAACTGGCTTCAACTGTGGAACTTTTTTGAGGGCTGCCGTTAAATGCCTTATCAAAATACATGTTAGAAAAATACAGTTTGCCGTTCATCCATTTAGGGCCTTCGGTAAAGGTAAGGCCCGGTTTGGTGTTCGCGCCATCAATCAGCAGTTCTACTTTAGCATCCTGTGGAATAATGGCGTTATATGCAGCCATTGCTGCTTTTTGCTTTTCCAGGTAGTCGGTGCGCGCCGGCCAAAACATGTCTATCGCATCACAACCCAGGTCGCTTATTTTTGCACCATGTACCATGTTAGATGGTAGCCTCACTACATCGTTAGCTTTCATTGCCTGCTCGCCATCAAGAATTACCTCGTTGCAAGCGCCACGTAAAACAAACATCATTTGTTCTTCAGGATGGATATGGTTTGGAAAAACCGACCCCGGATCCATCGAGATAAAGCTTAACTGCGTGTTTTTCCCTGAAAGCAAGCGGGTATGTGCACCATTAGAAATTTCGGTAAGCTGGATATCGTACAGGTTGTAAACCTTGTTAGGTGTAACATTTGGCGTTTGTGTGGTAGTCACATCGGCAACGGTAGACGGAAGATTTTTTACTCCCGCCTTTTGCAGATAATCCAGGCGCATCGGACTGTATACTGCTAAAATTTTCGCCCCGGCTGGCCCCGCAGTGACAGAACTTTTACTGCCTTTTTCCAGGTATACAAAGTCCGTTTGTGGGTTCGCGCTATGATTGCCATCCGGCGTTTCTCTTTTCCTTGAAATCATGGTAACCGCCGCACCATTGATCGATTGACTAATTTCGCCATCCATCACTACAACAAACCCGTCGGCCGGTAATGTTTCTTCCGGAATTTTTGCGTTTGCATCAAGCTTTAATACACAAGCCATGGTACCTGTTCCCCAAAAAATCCTGGCGCTGACGCCGGGGTAAAGCTGCATACTATCTAAAGTTTGTACACTGGTTACCTTCCCGGCCTCTAATTTCGGTTCGATCGTATTTTTCGGAAGTCCGGCCAGTGCTTTTTCAGACAACCCATATTTTGTAATAAGGTCTTCATTTGTTCGCTGCCAGTCGGATGACTTGGGTTGACTACACTGCAAAAGCCCGATTGAAAGCACCGACAAAAGGCCCGTTAAGGCAATATGATAATGTGATCTTGATTTCATTATTTGGTTAGTTGTTTTATTAAGTTGATTACAATAGCTGGTGATCGTTATTTTTTGATAGGTTCTGGCGTTACCACCCAACTATCTGTTCTGAATGGTGTAACAGGCAAACCTTCCTTGTTAAACAAATTAGACATCCCCGTATTGCTGAATGAAAACCTCACAGCTATAGGGCTGGCAACCTCTTTGCTCCAAACTACAATACGGTTCTTTTCCAGTTTTACATCAGCAGGCATAAAGTTTTGGTCGGCCCCGGCAATTAAAAATTCTGTGGCTTGTTTTTCAGTTCCCTTCAGCATAAATCCGTTTGGCGCATTATCAAAATAAAGGGTGACTTTCCCGCCCGAAACCTCCATGTGATTAAACATTGGGTTTTTATATTCACCCACCGGTATGTTTTGATGGTAGGTTTCGGCTAAAGCCAAATTGGCAAGCCTTATGCCGACGTCCAGTTTATCGTTAGGGTGCTGACTTTTGATGTTATCCACCAGATCGGTTATTACCACCATGCCTGTTTTTGGATACGACAGCGATTTGGTTTGCTGCTCCATCAGCAGCGCTGCCTCATAGGTATTGTCGTAAGTAAATGGGGCAATTTGTACATAGTAAAATGGAAATTCGGTTCCGTTATGTTTGCGCCAGTCCCCAATCATGCCGGTAAACATTTTTTGGTACGTATAGGCTCTAGGCGTATTACCCTCGCCCTGGTACCAAATAGTTCCGGCTATGGAATAATTAATAATAGGGTAAATCATGGCATTGTAGATCAAACCCGGCTTATTTGGGCGGTAGGTAACGGCCTTTATTTTAGTAGCAGCCTCGATCATAACAGGGTCGCTTTGAATAACGTCGTTTGATTCCCAAAGCTCTACCGGCGTACCTAACCATGCCGATTCGATCAAGCCCACCGGAGTATTGAGGCTCTTATTCAGTTTTTTGCCAAAAAAATAGCCTACTGCGGTAAAGTCTCTCAACGTTTCTGCATTGCATACTACCCATTTACCGTCGGCATAATCCTGCGGGTATTCTGAGGTGGTTTTAGCCACTTTAAAAAAGCGGATATTATTATTGGCAGCCGTAGGCATCTCGTCGCGTATCTGCTGTGTATTGCTTGATTCCATATTCGACTGTCCCGAGCAAAGCCAAACCTCACCGATCAACACATTTTCCAGAACAATTGTATTTGCGCGCCCTTTTATAGTGATAGTATAAGGGCCACCAGCGGCCGGGGTATTGATGCTGGCTTTCCATTTGCCGCTATTGGGTCCGTTTACGGTATCGGCAGTTGTCTTCCATGAACAGGTTATTACAAAGCGTTCGCTGGCATCGCACCAACCCCAAAGGTTGGCTTTGGTATTTTGCTGCAACACCATATTGCTGCCTATAATAGGCGGTACACGGATGATTGCAAATGAGTTAAAACTAAATGACAGACTAGCCAATAAAAGCAACAGCCAAAACAACTTTTTCATGGTGGGACTATGTTACCAGGTACGTTTACTCATCATTTTATCAACTTCGGCTCGTGTCATTTTGCCCAGTTCGGGATGGCCCGCCAGCCATTTAACAAACTCATCTTTAATTTTGTCTGTCCATTGGCTGTCTATTTCGCCCGTGCTGAATTTGCCTGTACGTACCATCTCAAAACCAAATTGATCTTTACGCACCACAAACTCGCCGGTGCTTACCACTTCCTCGGCCAAATGCGCCGGAATGAATAATACGCCTTCTTTCTCCACAAGTACCAAGTCGCCGGGTAACACTATGGCATCACCAATACGTATAGGACCATTCAAACTCATCAACACCATATCTTCGGTAAATGAAGGGTGGAAATCACGCACCAACGCATTAAAGTTTTTCATCAGGCTAATTTCCTGTAAATCGCGGGCGGCACCATCAAACACAACTCCATTACCCGATTTGGCATAGATGGAGTTTGCCAACGTTGAACCCATAATACCGCCGCCGCTTATCTTGCCAAACGCATCGGCCACATACAGGTCGCCTTTTACTAATACATCTATGGGCCACGAGTTAGTGTTGCCTTTACGGCCTTGTTTAGCACCGCGCTCTTTAATATTTTTTTCAACATCCGGACGGCTCGGCATATACATAGCGGTAACGGCGCGACCGGTCATGGTGATATCGTTAGAATGTTTAAAATTACCCTCGTACTGATGCAGATAGCCTGCATTTTTAAGCACCGTCCAGGCATCATCAATCATGATATGCTTGGCACGTTCCAACAGGTCATCAGGTATCTTTGGCCGGCCATCCGGGAATCGCTCGCCTTTCCATTCCGAGGTAAGGAACAGCATTTCTTCTTTTGATATGGTTTGTGCCAATGTGGTTTTAATTGCTGCGAAGCACAACAGCAACAGTACGATCAATCCTTTTTTGTTCATCTTTTCAATGAGATATATTTTACTATTTCAGTTCATTATCAGCGCCGTGTACCATGGTGTTGTTAACGGCTTCCATGCCCAGGCGTTCTTTCAATTGGGTAAGGTACAGACTCCTTGGCGTTACGTGCTTGTCTAACGATTCGATAAATCCTCTTGGTTTGGTTAGATCCTGTAATGGTGCATTATAAATTACCGAAGCAGTACCAATGTGACCAAAAGAATAATTTTTTGCCCCCGGCGGACTTTGGATCAGGAAATCGCCCTCGCAGTTCCACATTACGATATTGGCGCCTGCCCAACCGATGATATAATCCCAGAAACGGGCGGTTAAAGGCGCTTTAATATTATCATACAGTACGCCGTTAACCCAATGGTTGTGCGGTTCGCTGGTTGAGTATGGGTTGATAGCCTTGCAGTCTAAAAACACATTGCCGCTTGCTTCTGATTGTTGCAGCACAAACGAGTGCCTTCCTTTTTGAGAGAAGCAACGTTGCACCAAAGCCAGTTGCCCTTGTAAATGAAAAATAAACCTGCGTGCGCCCTGGCGTACAGATACCGGCTCCCACGATTCTACATCCTGAATAGTTACCCATTTGGTACCTGCATTGGTTTGCACCACGCTGTTAACAAAGTGATAAGCCGACATATTGCGTACCCATACGTTTTTAGCGTTAGAGATGGTTATCAGGTTTCTGTAATGGTTCTCGTCAGAATAATACTCCTCCCCCTTATAAGCCGCGGCGGGTTTATTATCAGGCCTGTCCATGTTGTAATATTGAGAAGTACGTACGGTAGGGTCATATTCTGATATGCCGCGCAGGTTCTCTACAGCCACATTTTCAATACGATTATCATCATATTTTACCAGGTCGCCGCCGCCCCATGGGGTTTCAATAGCCGTAAATATAGGCGCATCAACGGTTATGGTATTGCCTTTAACTTCGGTGATCACCCGGTCGTAGGTAATTGTAAATGGCCGCCATCTATTGTTTTTAACAGTAGCACTGTCAAGGCCGATAAATTTTATCCAGTCCTGGTTGCCATAACGTCGCACCAAAACCTTATCCCCTACTTTAAAACCTTTGCCTGATGCTACATTGAACGATTTTGCACCCACAGGTACATATTTGTCAGTAATGGTTTGTTTGGTGGTTTCGACTACTGCAATGCCCTTCTCGCCGGCAAGGTTTATTAAAGCAGCCCCGGCAGCTGGACCAGTTGGACGTGGCTTAACGGTACGGCCAAATAGTATCGTGCCGATTTCTGTTGTTCCTTCACCACGCAATACAACGCCCGATGCTTTGATGTATAACGGTTTATCCAGTGGATATTCACCTTGTTTTAATAGTACAGCGCCTCTGAAACCTTGCGCGTCTAAAGGCATAGCAGATACTTTATCGATAGCTGCTTGTATAATTGGAGAGCAGTCGCCGGCAACCGGCCAAACGGTAACTTTGTTAGGTATATAAGGTATAGCCGAACCGCCGCCCCGGTATCCGGCGTTAGAAAAATCGGGAATGCGGTTGCCTAAACTGTCGGCAATGTAAACCAATTTACCGTCAATGCCCGGATAAACGAGTGAAGTAGCCGGCGGAATATCTTGTGCTATGCCGGTAAATGAGTTAAAACACAACCCCAAAGCAACAATAGCGTAAAATTTAATCTTCATAATAAGTAGGTTATTCTTCTGATTGGTTAGCCGGCTACAATGATTAGTGATTGGTATGTTGTTGGAAAATGAGTGCCGGTAGATTATTAATCCCTATTATAAACAACGTGAACCGGCCATTTTACGACCGGTTCATGCTGTCTGTTTTTATTTCACGTTGTCGTCGGCCATTACATCATAAGCGCGCCATTTGTATGATTTGGCCAAGGCTGCAGCGGCCGGCCAGGCGGTTTTTACGTGTATTTCGCTGGCTACCCATTTTTGACGGCTGGCTTCGCTATCAAATCCAAATTGGAGCTGATAGTTATAATCGGTCGCCTCTCCTTGAATTTTTTTCTCAGCGTCTGGTGGGAAAATACGAATTAATTTAGACCACTGATAACCCGGTTGGGTGCGCATTGCGGGTACATAAACGTTTTTGTACATGTTTTCAAAAGCTTCGGCGTTCTTAGCCTCTACTACGAAATCCATTTGCAGCGACATTCCCTTTGGTTGCGCAGGAGTAGCGCCGGGAATTGCAGCACCTGCATCAGGTGCAAGCGGGCCGCCTGGTCTGCCAAGTCCACCAGGTCCTGCCGGGCCACCGGGACCGCCCGTGCCAAACGGCCTTTGTACCGGCATCTTGCTCTTATCAGCAGCTATAGATACCACTATTAACTCAAGTTCCTTGTCAGTACTTGCAATGGTTACTTTTTCGCCAAGCAAACCGCAAAATGCGTCATCTTGTGTAACCGGTAGTTTGTTGCCATTTAAATCAACAGTACCCGAGCCGTTCACGACATAATAAATATCTTCAAAGCCATCCATTGAACGCGCCCCCATTGTGGTTCCTGCAGGGATAACAACGTGGTCAACGTTGTTCCAGTTGGTTGCAAATACTTCAGGGCCAAATATGCGTCGCGCTAATACGCCAGTACCGGTGTAGTTAGGATTATTGCCACGTAATTTATCGCGATCCAACCTGCCTGAAACAAATTGCGGATATTTGTCAAGCGGCACAGTTCCCGGTAAACGCGGGTCGCCCAGGTTGAAAGCTCCCTGGCTGCCTTTTATTTTACTTACACCAAAGTTTAGCCATTTAACGGTTTTGCCGGAAGTGTTGTACATGCCATGCGCATCGCCTAAACGGCAAGGCACTAAAGCCGGCGCTTTGATCAATGAGGTACGGCCATTGATTGTAAATTCTGCTTCGCCTTCCAGTAGCACATACATTTCTTCCATATTGAGGTGAAAATGTTCGCCGATGCTGGAGTTAGCATTCATCGCGCCAGCATGCAAATAGGTAAGATTGGTGCTTACATCGCGGCCGCCAAATAATTGCCTAAATTCCATAGTGCCGGCACCATCATGTACTAAAGACTGTGCTTTTAACTTTGATGGATCGTTAAGCATAACCCGGCTTGGGGCTTGCGGCTGCGCTGTCGCCGCCGAAACTGTTGCCAGTGTAAATAAGGTTAAAAGCAGTTTATTAAAAGGTCTCATATTCTTGGTCATATTGTATTAATAAGATTTTTAATTTTTTAGGCTATAGGCTATGATAGACCCGTTAGGGTGATCTTTGTCAGGGCCAATGGTTATAGCAATATATTCCTTGCCGTCTTTTCCCTTATAGATACTTGGCAAAGCATTTTGCGAGCCAGGCAGTGTAGTTTCCCACACCACTTTGCCTGTTTTTGAGTCGAAGGCCCTGAACTTTCGGTCAGAACTACCACCTAAAAATACCAGATTACCTGCGGTTGCAACTGCACCGGCGTTCCCGGTTAAACCGGTTTCAGGCTCGCCCGGTTTCTGGCGGGTTGGATCGTTACCGGCAGGCACCCTGAACACATCTTTACCAGTAGCTAGGTTGATAGCAACCAGGCTGCCCCAGGGCGGAGTTACAAATGGATTGCCGTCCATGTCATGTATAGCCCTGTACGCAACAACATTGGTATATCTTACTTTTTGACCAGGTGCTGCCTCGCCATTTGAAGAAGCAGTTCTGGTTTTATTATCAACGCCACTTATATACGATAAAATTGCAGCTTCTTTAGCTTTATCGTTTATCACCGATGCAAAGCCCGGCATTTTACCGCCGCCAGCTTTAATTTTTCCAATGATCTGGGCGTCGGTCAATCGTTTTTGAACGTTAATTAAAGATGGATAGCTCTGCTCATCGCCCAATTTATCGGCGCCGTGACAGGCAATGCAATAAGTAGTATAAATACTCTTACCCACTTCAAAGTCGGTTTGGCTGGTTACCACTCTGTTTTCAATCTTTTGCATCTTAATAATCTCAGGCGCATCATTTGTTTTGATGTAGATGATGTTGGTACGAGGATCAAACGAGCCGCCGCCCCAATCAGGCCCGCCGTTTGAGCCGGGGCTGTGGAAGGTTCCGCGTACAGAAGGTGGCGTAAACAAACCGTCATAACGCAGGCTTCTGAACAACCTTACTGACGAATCATGCGCAGCCTGCGAGAAATTGCTGATATCTTTTTCTGTGATTATCTGGCGAGCAACCGGTTTAGGCAATACCGGTATAGGTTGGGTTGGAGAGGTGATCTCTCCCGGAATGTCAGATTTTGGTACGGGTGTCTCTTTGATAGGGAACAACGATTTACCGGTTACCCTGTCAAGTACGAAGACAAACCCGCTTTTAGTTAATTGTACAACCGCATCTCTTTTTACGCCGTTTTTGGTGATGGTCACCAAGTTAGGCGGCGAGGTCAGATCCCAGTCCCAAAGGTCATGGTGAATGGTTTGGAAATGCCAGATGTACTTACCTGTTTTTGCATTTAATGCCACCACGCAATCGGCAAACAGGTTGTTACCCGGGCGGTCGACGCCATAAAAATCATACGATGTGCCGCCGGTTGCTATGAACACCATACCGCGTTTTCTATCCAAGCTCAGGCCGGCCCAATCATTCGCGCCCCCAAACTCTTTCCAGGCATCTTTGGGCCAGGTTTTATAACCAACCTCGCCAGGTAAGGGGATGGTGTGAAAGGTCCAGGCAAGTTTACCTGTAACCACGTTATAAGCTCGGATATAACCGGGAGCAGCACCATAGTTTTCGTCAACTCTTGAACCCATGATGATGAGATCGCCGTAAACAACGCCCGGTGATGACGACCCTGCCTGTATGGTTTTTGGATCATCGCGCAAACCAACGCGCAGATCTACTTTACCATCTTCGCCAAAGGTTTTGATCACCTCGCCGGTTTTGGCGTTTATTGCTATAAGGTATGAACCTGCAGCGGCTAAAATGCGTTTATCGCTTCCTTTTTCCCAATAATTTACACCTCTGGTAACGCTGCCAAAGCCGCCGCCCGCTAAAGGGTTGTATTCCCAAATTTGCTCGCCTGTGGATGAGTTAACCGCGTAGATCTTATTACGGCCAAGGGCCGAATAAATCACCCCGTCAACAATAATGGGGTTAGATTCGCTGCCGCCGCCGAACCCTCTGCCCATGGGAGCAGTGGCACCACCTGCCAGAGTTTGATTGCCGGGGCCGAACTGCCACGCTACCTGTAAGTTTTGTACGTTACTTTTGTTGATCTGAGTTAAGGGCGAATAGGAATTAGTTTCAGAGTTGCCCCTGTATTCGGCCCATATCCTGTCATCATTAATGACTACATAAGCCGAATAAGTGATCGCTGTTAGTAGTAAGGCAACTACCTGATACCTTCTTTTATATTTTAATTTCAATAGCAGGTTTTTGCCAGAAGTAGTTATGGGCTTGGTAAAGTTCATTAACAGTTGATTTTTAAGCACTATAAATTGGTAATAATCAGAAAACGAGTCATCAGGTGGTTGCATGCCAAAATAAAGCCGCACCTCATAGCTAGTAAGCCGATTGTTACTTTAGGTTCGTTACGATTGGTTTATAATTTAAAACTTGGTTTATAACCCGGGCATTAACGGTAACGCCCAAAATCCCGAGTATAGTAATTGCGTTACTATTTAACCAAATCTATATTTTCTGATGACTCAGAAATACCACAGAAAGTTATATAATACCAACAAATGTTAAATTAAATTTACTTTAACCTTGCTATTTGTTGAAAAGAGGAAATTTTATCAAGCATCATAGCGGCAAAATACGTGTAGATAGCACAACCGGCAACGGTTCGACCTTTTACTTCCGCTTGCCCATCGGAGATTAGATTTCGGGCATACCGGTATGAATCATTCAAGGTTGATCCCATTTCAACAAATTATCACCCAACGGTAATGAATTACCGCTTTCTACGTTGTCCAATTTAGTTAAGAAAATCGAGGACATCTTCCCGTCAAACGACTTGGCGATAACCGCCTTTCATAAGTTCGGCAGCAAATAATACAACAAGAGCAGGCTCGCGCTGATCACCCCTGCTGTCAATACTAATAGTAAGCGCGATTGAGGATAAAAGGCCTCGTTGAGCAGTTGCTTTTCGATTTGTCGGTAACGCAGGTAACCAATTAGTGCTGTTAATGCGCCCACAGCCACCAGACACATCCCGATGATACCCGAAAAACCTGTTGGTGGCGTAACAGGATGCGTGCCTACGGCCAGCGACAACTGGCGGACAAACAAAGAGAACTTAACGACCACAAAACCAAAGCCCATCAGTGCTATACTGGTCCTGATCCATGCTAGAAAAGTTCGCTCATTGGCCAAATGGTCGCTGGCATTACCTTTGGGTCTGTCGCTGTTACTCATATCAGAATGTCATTTCAGACCTTTTTATGGTTGCGCCGAATCAATACCAACGGACAATGAACATCGCCATCTTCGTTAGGGTGCGCCCTTTAAGCCATTGTTATCCTCTTTTTTTCGGCCTCTTGTTTAGCGGCATCCGTGTCGCACGGGATGCCTGCAGCAGCATCAATGCCTTGCTGCTCGATCGCGCGGTTCACTTCGTTTTCGCTCTCCAGTTTGCCGCCGATCTCATCGGTTGATGCTTTGGGTGTTTGTTCTTCGTCCATGTATAGGTAACGCATTGGTGAGCGGCAAGTTTTTAAAACTTTTGATGGTGCTCATCAAACACGCTACAGTAATGCACCTGCTGGTTTAATGCCGTACAGTAAGGCCGTAAAACCAATACGTCAAATACGGCGATGCCTGAGAGCAGCCGGTTTTTGATGGCTTGCTTAATCCAAATATCCCCTCAATACCCAGGTGCGCGAACTGCCCCTGAGCCTGGCCAGGGCTTTGTCTTTCATCTGCCTCACACGTTCACGAGTGAGGTCGTATTTGTCCCCGATCTCTTCCAAACTATGCGGTTGTCCGTCGCTTAAGCCAAAAAATAAATTTAGTACATCTCTTTCTTTTTCACCCAATATGCGCATGCTTTCCGCAACCTCGGTAGACAAAGATTCGGCCATAAGTGTTCTGTCCGTTCCCGGTTCCGGGCTTTGCAGCACGTCCAGCAGCGTATTATCCTCTTCACTAGAAAACGGCGTATCATAGGAAATATGCCTGGCGGAGTGCCCCAATACGTCACTTACTTTTTCCGGGGTAATTTCCAGACTTTCCGCTAACTCTTCCGGCGTCGGCTGCCGTTCATATCGCTGTTCCAAGGCGGATGCTGCTTTGGCAATTTTAGACAGATCGCCAACTTTGTTTAAAGGCAGCCGTATCATGCGTGACTGCTCATTAATAGCCGACAGAATGGATTGCCGGATCCACCATACGGCGTAAGATATAAATTTAAAACCTTTAGTTTCATCAAAGCGCTTGGCCGCTTTAACCAGCCCAACGTTGCCTTCATTAATCAGATCGCCCAGCGTTAGCCCCGAGCTTTGGTATTGTTTCGCAACCGAAACCACAAATCTTAAGTTCGCAGTCGTTAACCGCTCTAAAGCGGCCTGGTCGCCTTCACGAATTTTTTGCGTCAGGATCACCTCTTCCTGCGGAGTAACCATCGGAATCCTGGCAATATCTGCCAAATATTGATTCAACGACGCGGTCTCCCGATTGGTGATCGACTCACTAATTTTAAGTTGCCTCATGTATATGAATGTTAAATGTGAACACTAAAGATCCGGCACCTCGTGAGCAGAGAGTGTGCAGTGACTGGAGTAAGGTGCTATTAATCTTTATTATGCAAAGATAAGCACAATAGCAAAAAATAGTGTTATTTGGATGTCAGGAAGCGAGCTGCTTTCATTGCAACAAGCAGATTTAGCGTTGTTATGAATAGCCTGGCGAAGATATTAATAGCAAACAATCCTTAAAGTTTTCAATTATATATAGAGTATTAGCTAATACTCATGTACCGATTATATAAATATATCCTACTGGTTATTTTTATAACCGCTGTGAGACCGCAGCATTCCAAAGCTTACTCGGTACTTGCACATGAAGCGGTTATTGATGCGGCCTGGGATAAATCTATCCTCCCTTTATTACGTGTAAAATATCCCGATTCGCCGGCAGATTCATTAAAAAAAGCCCGGTCATATGCCTATGGCGGTTCGCTCATAGCCGATATGGGCTATTTCCCCCTGGGCAATCCTTATTTTACAAACCTGGTGCACTATGTGCGTAGCGGCGATTTCGTGTCGGCCCTGTTATCAGAATCCCAAAACCTTTATGAGTATGCCTTTGCACTTGGCGCACTGGCACATTATATGACTGATGAATACGGGCACTCTTTAGGAACCAATGTTGCCGTACCTATTATTTATCCCAAAATGCAAAAATTTGGCAACGTGGTTACTTACGACGAGGATAATACTTCACATAAGCGCATGGAGTTTGCGTTCGATGTACTTCAAACCGCACGAGGCAATTATCTGCCGCAATCATACCACAACTTTATCGGTTTCCAGGTAGCACAGCCGGTACTTGAACGCGCCTTTTTAAAAACATACGGGCAAAAAATCACTTCTGTTTTTGCAAATTTCCCTTTAGCCGTGGCCACATTCAGATGGTCGGTTAAAAGGTTATTGCCCGTATTAACGCGCACCGCATGGGTTATCAAAAGTCAGAATTTGATAAAAACTGATCCGGGTATTACCGAAAAAAAATTCAGGTATCAGATGAGCAGAAAAGAATATGAAACGGAGTACGGGAAAGACCGCGAAAAACCCGGGATCACAGCGGTAGTATTATCGTTAGTAATACGGTTGTCGCCTAAAATAGGTCCATTAAAGTCCTTAAAGTTTAAGGATCCCGGCACTGAAGGCGAGCGTCTATTCATTGCAGGATTTGACGGGGCACTTTCACACTATGAAGCCGCAGTAAATATGCTTCAAAAAGAAGAAGCTACGTTTGCTGACATTGATTTTGATACCGGTAAATTGACAGCCCCCGGCGAATATGGACTGGCTGATAAGACCTACAGTGAACTGGTCATCAAATTGGCGAAAAATCATTTTGAACAACTTACTTCCCCGTTAAAAGAGAATATTCTGCATTATTATCAATATCCCGAAAAAGCAGAACATTTTAGAAAACCGAAGTCGGACCGCGTTGATATTGAAAAAACCAACCTGGCCTTACAAGAATTAAAAGCAGCCAGTGTAGACAGCATCAACCCTCGGTAAAGCTCGTCTACGCCGTCGTGCGGGCTCCTCCTGCGCTTTGCAGGTTTCATAGTTGCTACTTATTTTTATCTAACACTTCAAAAAAGGTTTGCAGGCGGTTTCCGTTGGCATCAACCAGGGCAAGCACATGTTTGCCCGGTGAAGGATTTATCGCCATTTGATGATAGTCGCGGGTTTCGCCTAAATATTGGTTGTCCAGGTGCCAGAATATTTTTGTACCGGGCTGGCGGTGAGCGGCATTACAGATCATTCTTCCGCGTGTGCCGTCGGCTTCTAAAGGCACATACACCTGCGCACCATCTTTTGGATAGATCAATTCCATGGGATGTTGCAGGGTAGCAGCGCAATCTGCCCTAAAGGGCGGCAGCGGTTTATAGTTATAATTACGGCTGCGATAGTAAAACTCCATAGATGGGGGCAGCACAAACCAGGGAACATGTAC
>Ga0209026_1000803_pt1 | contig 17062 bp, 15 predicted proteins | sample AraplaCL_Col_mCL_FD_184262 | JGI IMG/M metagenome (GOLD analysis project Ga0209026, IMG submission 184262) | Arabidopsis root microbial communities from the University of North Carolina, USA - plate scrape CL_Col_mCL (SPAdes) (version 2) | ecosystem: Host-associated > Plants > Roots >... | reverse complement strand
GACGATCGGCAGCTCGCGGTCGGGCGTGAACCCCACGGCGTAGCCCGGCGTCACCGCCGCGTCGTCGATCACCACGCCGACCGCCTTGGTCCCCGCCTTGCCGGCGGCGCCCGCGACATCGTCCAGCGACGTGGCCGCGATCTTGGCGATCGCCGCGACGTCGTCCAGCAGCGCGACCAGGCCTGACGCCATGGATGAAGTTCCCCCGTGTCTAGACGTCTTGCCTAGGGGCTGCCGCGGGCGGCGTAAAGCGGCAGGCCCCGATCGACCTCATGGGACTGTGCAGGCGCCGTGAACTTGGCTAGCCCTGACGCCACAGAATTGGAGTGACCTGCATGCGCCTGTCCCGTCGTGGTTTCGGATTTGGCCTGGCCGGCGCGGCCGCGGTGGCGGCGACCGGCGCCTCGGCCGCCGATGCCGACCTCACCGCCTTCCTCGACGCCCAGTTCGAAGAAGAGCTGCAGATGAGCCCTGAGCGGCTGACTCGCCTGGGCCGCAAGGATCAGTACGACCGCCTGAACGACCGTAGCGACGCGGCGGCCCAGCGCGCCATCGCCTGGCGGCGCAAGAGCGTCGCCCAGATGAAGGCGAAGTTCGATCCGGCGAAACTGTCCGAGGACGCCCGCACCTCGTACGACATCTGGGTCCTGGAGCTGGAACGCGCCGAGGCCAGCTACAAGTGGCGCGGCCACCAGTACGTGTTCGATCGCGGTGGTCCACACACCGGCCTGCCGAACTTCCTGATCAACCAGCACCGGGTCGACACGCCGGCCGACATGCAGGCCTACATCGCCCGCGTCGGCCTGATCGGCCGGGCGCTGGACCAGTCGCTGGACCGGGCCAAGGCCTCGGCCGCCGCCGGCGTGCGCATGCCGCGCTTCTCGTATGACCAGTCGCTGGAGGAGGTGCGCCGCATCACCGCCGGCGCGCCGTTCTCGGGCGAGGGCGGCGACTCGGCCCTCTACGCCGACGCCCTGGCCAAGCTGGCGAAGCTGCGCGCGGCCGGGAAGATCGACCAGCCTACCGAAGGCCGGATGCTGGGCGCCCTGACCACCGCCATGACCGGCGAGATGAAGCCGGCCTACGAGCGCCTCAGCGCCTGGCTGACCGCGGACCGGATCAACGCCGCCGCCGATCCCAAGGGCGCCGGCGCCCTGCCGGACGGCCAGGCCTTCTACGCGGCCATGCTGCGCGACCAGACCACGACGGACATGACCGCCGACCAGATCCACGAACTGGGCCTTTCGGAGGTGAAGCGGATCCGCGGCGAGATGGAGACGCTGAAGGCCAAGATCGGTTTCGCGGGCTCGCTGGAGGACTTCTTCGTCTTCATGCGCACCGACAAGCGGTTCTTCCTGCCCAACGACGACGCCGGACGCGCCCAGTACCTGAAGCTGGCCGAGGGCTACCTGGCCGGCATGAAGGCCAAGCTGCCGACCGTCTTCGGTCGCCTGCCCAAGTCGGACCTGATCGTGAAGCGGGTGGAGAGCTTCCGCGAGGAGCCGGGCGGCGCGGCGCACTATTCCTCGGGCGCCCCTGACGGCTCGCGGCCGGGCGTCTTCTACGTCCACCTGGCCGACACGGCGGCGACGCCGACCTTCGAGCTGGAGGGCACGGCCTATCACGAGGGTTGGCCGGGCCATCACATGCAGATCTCGCTGGCCCAGGAGATGACCGGCCTGCCGAAGTTCCGCGGCCAGTACAACTACGGCGCCTATGTCGAGGGCTGGGGCCTCTACTCCGAGCTGCTGGCCAAGGAGATGGGTTTCTACCAGGACCCCTACAGCGACTTCGGCCGGCTCGGCCGCGAGATCTGGCGGGGCATCCGCCTGGTGGTCGACAGCGGCATCCACGCCAAGGGCTGGAGCGAAGAGCAGGCGCTGGCCTACTACCGCGCCAACTCCCCGCAACCCGAGGGCAAGATCCGCTCCGAGATCCGCCGCTACTTCGTCAGCCCCGGTCAGGCGACGTCCTACAAGGTGGGGATGGTCAAGATCCTGGCGCTGCGGGCCAGCGCCCGCCAGGCGCTGGGGGCGAAGTTCGACATCCGGGGCTTCCACGACATGCTGGTCGGCGCCGGCGCGCTGCCCCTGCCGGTGCTTGAAACCCGCGTGAACCGCTGGATCGCCGCGCAGCGGGCGTAACGCCGCATAGCGGCGGTCTTTGCCTGAGCTATAGTTCGACCGTCGCTCGGATCAGGGAGGCTACGGCGTGCCGACGTCGACGGGCATACCGGCGCCGCTGCCGGACGACGAGGCCATGCGGGTCGCGGCGCTGCATGCGCTGAACCTGCTCGACACCAAGCCCGAGGCGATCTTCGACAGCCTCACCAGCCTGGCGGCCCAGTTGTTCGACGCGCCGGTGGCCCTGGTCAGCCTGATCGACACCGACCGCCAGTGGTTCAAGTCGTGCGTCGGCCTGGACGGCGAGCAGACGACCCGCGACGTCGCCTTCTGCGCCTACACAATCCTGCGGTCGGAAGTGTTCGTCGTGAACGACGCCCTGGCCGATCCCCGGTTCGCCGACAACCCCATGGTCACCGGCGAGCCATTCGTCCGCTTCTACGCCGGCGCGCCGCTGCTCAGCCCCGACGGCCACCGGCTGGGCAGCCTGTGCATCGTCGACTTCAAGCCCCGCGCCGGCCTCAGCGCCCGCGACGTCGAACGGCTGGAGAAGCTGGCCGATGCGGTGTCCAGCCTCATCGGCATGCGCCGCGACCTGGCCGACTTCATGGAGCTGGAACGCCAGCTGCAGGCCAACGAAGCGCAGCTGAAGTTCCTGACCGACAACTCCGCCGACCTGATCCTGCGCGTCGATCCCCAGAGCCGCATCACCTGGGCCTCGCCCAGCGCCCGGCGGTTCGGCTACGAGCCCGCGGAGCTGGTGGGCGCGCGTTCGCAGGACTTGGTCCATCCCGACGACATGCCGCTGCTGGCGGCGCGGCGGGCTGATCGTTTCGCCCGCATCGCCGACCAGGCGGGCGGTCGCGAGTATCGGGTGAAGCGCAAGGACGGGGTGTGGACCTGGGTCGAGGAGAACCCCTCCATCGTCCGCAACGACCAGGGTGAGGCCATCGAACTGGTCAACATCCTGCGCGACGTCAGCGACCGAAAACGCGCCGAGCAGACCGCCGCCGACATCCAGGCCGGCATGCTGACCCCGCGCGGCGCCCTGGCGCGGCTGTCGCGCTGGGCGGCGGTCGACGCGGTGTTGCAGCCGGCGCGGACGGTGGGCGGCGACCTGTACGACGCCTTCATGGTCGACGAGGGCCGGCTCTGTTTCCTGGTGGGCGACGTCACCGGCAAGGGCGTGCCGGCGGCCCTGTTCATGGCCCTGTCCAAGGCCCTGGCGCGCGGCCTGCTGCAGAGCCACGCCGACGACCTCGCCAGCGGCATGACGGCGATCGCCGCCGAGCTGTCGCGCAGCAACGCCGAGACCATGGCGCTGTCGCTGCTGGCCGGGGTGCTGGACGTGCGCACGGGGCGCCTCTCGCTGTGCAACGCCGGCCTGGACAATCCCATGGTGCTGACGCCGGACGGGACCGTGGCCGACATGCCGATGGAGGGCGGCCCCCCGCTCTGCGTCGCCGACGGCTACCCCTATCCGGTGGAGACCTACGACCTGCCGGTGGGCGCGACCCTGGTCGTGCTGACCGACGGCGTGACCGAGGCCCAGAACGCCGGCGGCGACCTGTTCGGCCGCGCGAAGGTCCGGGCGGCGCTGAAGGCCAACGCCGACTTCGGCGGCCTGGTCGACGGGCTGGTGTCGGCCGTCCGCGCGTTCGAGGGCGAGGCGACCGAACCCAGCGACGACCTCACCGTCCTGGCCGTCCGCAGGGTCTAGAGCCCGCGGGCGATCTCCAGGATCAGGTCACGGAACCAGGCGATCGGCGCCTCCTGCAGGCGCTCCTTGCGAAAGATCAAGCCGATGCCGACTGGCGGCGACTCATAAGGCGGGTCGATCAGCTTCAGCAGCCCCGCCTCGGCCCAGGGTCCGGCCAGGCGGCGCGGCACCAGGGCGGCCATCTCGGAGCGGCTGGCCACGGCCAGGGCGGTCGAGGTGTCGGGCACGGTCACCGCGACGCGGCGGCTCAGGCCCGCCTCGGCCAGGGCGCGGCCGATGGCGCCGTCGTCCTCCCAGCTCGACCGCGACTGCAGGCCCCGGGCGGCCGCCTCGTCGACGGCGGGCTGCTTGGCGATGGCGATGTGCGCGGTGGCGCCCAGGTCGCGGATCGTCACGGTGGCGAGCTGGGCCAGCGGCGCCCGCGGGCTCACCGCCCAGACCAGTTCCTCCCGCACCAGCGGGTCGAAGGCGAAGCGGTCGGGCGCCGACAGCACCGCGGCCACCGCGAAGTCGGCGGCGCGCGTGTCCAGCAGGTCCATCAGCCCGCTGCCGTAGCCGCTGACCACCAGCTCCGCGCCCGGCGCCTGTTCGGCCAGTCGGCTGACCAGGGGCGGCGCCAGCACCGCCGCGCCATAGGCCCCGGCCACCAGGTTGAACCGCCGCTGGCTGGTCGCGGGGTCGAAGGCGGCGGGCGACAGGGCGGCCTGCAGCGTGGCCAGTGGGCCGTGGATCTCGGCGCTGATCTCCAGCGCCCGCGTCGTGGGCCGCATGCCGCCGGGACCCCGGACGAACAGTTCGTCGTTCAGCATGTGGCGCAGCCGGTTCAGCGAATGGCTGACCGCCGACTGCGACAGACCAAGGCGCGCGCCGGCCCGGGTGACGCTACGTTCCTCGAGCAGGACGTCGAAGATTCGCAGCAGATTGAGATCAGGGGCTGACATGCGCGAGATTCATAATGGACGTGACGACATACCATTTTGCTCATCGGCCCGCCCTGCCTATCTGAGCCGTAGACGACGGGAGCCCCGCGGCCGCATGCTGCGTGCTCCTCCCGCCCAATCTCACATCGATGCTTGAAGGGCCCGGGACGTGAGCGACCCAACGGCGAACGCCGCGCATGACTTGAAACCCGCCCGGGCGAGCGGCCTTCGCCGCTGGCGCTGGCCGCTGATGCTGGCCGGGCCGATCGTGATCCTGGCGGTGGTGGCGTTCTTCGTCCTCACCGGCGGCCGCTACGAGTCCACCGACAATGCCTATGTCCAGGTCGCCAAGACCGCGGTGGCGCCGTCCATCGGCGGCCGGGTGGTCGAGATCTACGTCCGCGAGAACCAGGTGGTGAAGAAGGGCCAGGTCCTGTTCCGGCTGGACCCGCGCGACTTCCAGGCGAACCTGCAGTCCGCCCAGGCCCAGGTCGCCGTCGCCGAGCTGTCGGTGCAGCAGCAGCAGGCAGCCTACCAGCGCGAGAGCGCCAACGTCTCGGCCGCCGTCGAACTGGTGAACTACACCACTCGTGAGGCCCAGCGGCAGCGCGACCTGGCCGCCGCCGGCGTGTCGTCGCGCCAGCAGGTGGACGGCGCCGTCCACGCCGCCAGCCAGGCCCGCGACCAGCTGGCCGCCGCCCGCCAGCAGCAGGCCGAGGCCCTGGCCGCCCTGGGCGGAAATCCCAGGATCGGCTCTGCCGCCCCCGCCGTGCAGCAGGCCCGCGCCCAGCTGGAGCGCGCGCGCCTGGACGTCTCGTACGCTACCGTGGTCGCGCCGTCCGACGGTGTCGTCGCCAGGGTCGACCAGATGCCCGTGGGCGCCTACCTCAACGCCTCGCAGACCGCCTTCTGGCTGCTGTCGGGCCAGCCCTGGATCGAGGCCAACTTCAAGGAAGACCAGCTCGCGCACATGAAGGTGGGCCAGCCGGTGACGATCAAGGTCGACGCCTATCCCGACGCCGACCTTCAGGGCCACGTGGCCAGCTTCGCGCCCGGCGCCGGCTCGGCGTTCTCGGCGCTGCCCGCCCAGAACGCCACGGGCAACTGGGTGAAGGTGACCCAGCGCCTGCCCGTGCGCATCGCCTTCGACAAGACCCCGCCGGCGATGGCCGCCCGCGCCGGTCTTTCGGCCGACGTGAAGGTCGACGTCCGCGCCCCGGGTCAGGCCCGGTAAGGTCGGCCGCCGATGAGCGAGCACCCCGACCGCGACGCGGCCAACCGCTGGCCCATCACCATCGCCATCATGCTGGCGACGGTGATGAACTCGCTGGACACGACCATCGCCAACGTCGCCCTGCCGCACATCCAGGGCAGCGTTTCGGCGGGGCCGGAACAGATCGGCTGGGTGCTGACCTCGTACATCGTCGCCGCGGCGATCATGACGCCGCTTAGCGGCTGGATGGCGGGGCGGTTCGGCCGCAAGCGCCTGTTCCTGATCTGCATCGGCGGCTTCGTGGGCGCCTCGATGCTGTGCGGCATCGCCACCAGCCTGCCCGAGCTGGTGATCTTCCGCCTGTTGCAGGGGGTGTTCGGCGCGGCCCTCATCCCGCTGAGCCAGGCGGTGCTGCTCGACATCAACCCGCCCGAGAAGCACGGCCAGGCCATGGCCATCTGGGGCGCGGGCGCGATCCTGGGGCCGATCCTGGGGCCGGCGCTGGGCGGTTACCTGACCGAGAACTTCTCCTGGCGCTGGTGCTTCTACATCAACCTGCCGATCGGCATCCTGGCCTTCCTGGGCGTGCTGATCTTCATCGCCAAGGACGGCGTCCAGGCCAGCCGGCGCTTCGACTTCATCGGTTTCGGGATGCTGACCCTGTTCATCGGGGCCTTCCAGCTGGTGCTGGACCGCGGCCCCGGCGAGGACTGGTTCTCGTCGACCGAGATCTGGACCGAGACGATCCTGGCGATCATCGGCCTGTGGGTGTTCGTCGCCCACACCCTGACCGCCGAGCACCCGTTCTTCGATCGTCGCCTGCTGGCCGACCGCAACTTCGTCACCGCCAGCGTTTTCGGCTTCTTCATCGGCATCCTGCTGTTCTCGACCATGGCTCTGCTGCCGCCGATGATGCAGGTGCTGATGGGCTATCCGGTGCTGCTGTCCGGCCTGGTCAGTATGCCGCGCGGGGTCGGCTCCTTCGTCGCCATGTTCGCCGTGGGCCAGTTGGTGGGCCGGGTCGATACACGGCTGATCCTGTTCACCGGCCTCTGCATCAGCTGCGTGGCCCTGTGGCAGATGATGCATTTCGACCTGTCGATGACGAAGACGCCGTTCATCGTCTCGGGGATCATCCAGGGCCTGGGCATCGGCCTGTTGTTCGTGCCGCTATCGACCCTGGCGTTCGCCACTGTCGCGCCGGAACTGCGAGCGGAAGGGTCGGGGGTCTACACCCTGGTCCGGACCCTGGGCTCCAGCGTCGGCATCTCGATCATGCAGGCGCTGCTGGTCTCCAACACCCAGACCATGCACGCCTCGCTGGCGGGCAAGATCATCCCCACCGACCCGGTGGTGCGCGACGGGCTGCCGGCCATGTTCAACCCCGCCACCGAAGGCGGGCTGACCGCGCTCAACGCCGAGATCACCCGCCAGGCGACGATGGTCGCCTACATCGACGACTTCAAACTCATGTTCATCATCACCATCGCCTGCATGCCCATGCTCCTGCTGATGCGGAAGCCCCGGCGTGGCGGCGGAGCCCCTGCCCATGCTGCTGTCGAATAGTTCCCGCAACCTGCTGCTGGCCGCCGTGTCGGCCCTGGCGGTCGGCGCCTGCCAGACCGTCGGCCCCGACTTCAAGGCGCCCGAGGCGCCGAAGGGCGCGGCCGGCGCAGGCTACGCCATGGCCGGCGACGCCGCGGCCCCCGGGGCGCGGCTGGATCCCGAGGCCCGCGTGGCTGGCCCGTGGTGGCAGGCGTTCGGCTCGCCCGAGCTGGATGAGACGGTGCGCCTGGCCCTAAGCGACAGTCCGTCGGTGGCCGAGGCCAAGGCGACCCTGGAACGCTACCAGGCCGAGGCCCGGGCCGCGCGCGGCGCCCAGCTGCCGCAGGTCGAGGGCACGGCGGGGGCCCAGCGCGAGCGGATCAACACCCAGGCGTTCGGGTTCACCGGCTTCCCCAGCCCGACGATCAGCCTCTACTCGGTGGGCGCGACGGTCAGCTACGACCTCGACCTCTTCGGCGGCGCACGGCGGCGTACCGAGGAAGCCCAGGCCCGGGTCGACGAGGCCGCGCGCCAAGCGGACGCCGCCTACCTCAGCCTCTCCGGCAACGTTGCGCTTCAGGCCATGAAGGTGGCCGGCCTGCGCGCCCAGATCGCCGCGGTCCAGGCCGTGATCGACGGCGACCGTCAGACCGTCGAGATGGTTCGCAAGGCCCAGGCCGCCGGCGGCGAGGCGCCTTCGGCCACCACCGGGGCCCAGGCCCAGCTCGCCGAGGACGAGGCGCTGATCCCGCCCCTACAGCGCCAGCTGGACCAGGCGCGGCACCAGTTGGCCCTGCTGGTGGGCAAGTCGCCCGCCGAATGGTCGGCGCCCGAGTTCGACATGGCCCGGCTCACGGCGCCCGCCGAGATCCCGGTGGCGCTGCCCTCGACCCTGGTCCGCCGCCGACCTGACATCCTGGCGGCCGAGGCCGAGCTGCACGCTGCGACGGCAGCCATCGGCGTGGCGGTCGCCAATCAGTATCCGGACCTGAAGCTGTCGGCCAACCTCACCCAGAGCGCGATCAAGCCCGAGAACATCTTCGACTACAGCTCCAGCGGCTGGAACCTGCTGTCGGGCGTCACCGCGCCGATCTTCAGCGGCGGCACGCTCAAGGCCCAACGGCAAGCGGCCGAGGCCGAAGCGCGCGCGTCGCTGGCGCGCTACCAGCAGACTGTCCTGCGCGCCTTCGTCCAGGTCTCCGACGCGCTGGCCGCCCTCGCCACCGACCAGCAGCAGGCCGACGCGCTCACCCGTGCCCAGGCCTCGGCCGAGAGCAATGTCCGCGACGCCGAGAACGCCTACCGCCTGGGCGGCGGCTCGATGATGCAGGTGGTGGACGCCCGTCGCCAGCTCAGCCGCGCTCGCCGGGCGCTGGCCGAGGCGCAGGGCCTGCGCTTCTCGGACATGGTGACACTCTACGCCGCCACCGCCGCCGACTGGCGGGCGGATCAGGCCGTGGCCGCCCCGAGCTCACGGTAGAATTCCTCGTCCGGCACCACGGCCCGGGCCACCAGCAGGCTGCACTGCAGATGGTCCGACAGATAGGCGCCGGTCTGGCCCGACCACCACCGCTCGAACAGGCCTTTCTTGCGGTGGCCCACCACGACCAGATCGGCCTTCACCTCGCGGGCATAGCCGGCGATCTCCGGCGCCGGCTCACCCGTGACGACCTTGCCTTGCGGCTCGAAGCCCAAGTCACGCAGGCGCTGCATCGCCTCGTCGAACAGGCTGACATAGGTGTCCTGCGCCTGGGCGACGACGCCGGCATAGGCGGCCTCGCCGATCCGCACGCCGGGGCTCTCGGCCACCACGCACAGCAGGAAGATCTTCGCCCCGAACCGCTTGGCCGTGAGCGCGCCTTCGCGCAGGGCGGTGCGGCCCTCGCGGGAGCCGTCGTAGGCAAGCAGGACGCGCTGATACATGGCCGATCCCCTGACGATGATCCCAAGGACAACGCATCAGGCGCGCGGCGGAGCCGTGGCGTCAAATCATACCGGCGCCAGGCGTCGTCAGGGCAGGGCGCGGTAGATCAGGTTGCGGAACCGCGCCTCGCCGCGACCGGCGGCGAACAGGCCCGGCCGCAGGGCCATGAAGCCGCCGCGGACATTGTGGTGATAGCCCGACACCTCCATCTGGCGGTCGAACTTGGTCCAGACCTTCCCGTCCGGGCTGGTGTGGAAGGTCACGATGTGGCGGTCGTTGCGCATGCGGATGTGCATCCGCTGGCCGTTGGGGTTGGCCGGCCGGCCGCGCTCCATGCCGTACTGGTGGGTGATGAACGTCTTCCGGTCGAACGAGAGGCCGCAGTAGAGCTGCTTGTCGTAGAACAGCAGGACGCCCGCCGAGCCGTCGGCCGGGATCTCGATGTCGACCTCGATCTCATAGGCCTGGTCGCCTGCGATGAAGGTCAGCGGCGGGGAGTCCTTGGGCGCCGTCCCGCGCGCGGTCAGCACCAGGCCCTTGTCGTAGCGCACGCGGGCCAGCTCGTCCGGCGCCGGGTCGGCGAAGGCCCACTGCACGCCCAGCTTCGAGGTGTGGAAGTCGTCCGACAGCGCCAGGCCATTCGGCCCAGGCTGGCCGCCCTTCGGCTTGCGGATCGGCCTGGACAGGTCGCCGCCGCCCACCTTGAACCAGCCGTCCGGCGTCCAGGTGATCGGGGCCAGCAGGCATTGGCGACCCAGGGTCCAGTAGCCGTTCTCATAGCCGTGGTAGACGCACCACCAATCGCCCGCCGGGCCCTCGACCAGGGTGGCGTGGCCGCGTGACCACCACTTTTCCTCCTTCGACACCGTGCGGACCAGCGGATTGTGCGGGCAGTGCTCCCAGGGGCCGTGGATCGAGCGTGAGCGGGCGGCGATCACCATATGGCCGGTGGGCGGGCCGGCCGTGCCGCCTACGGCGGTGATCAGATAGAACCAGTCGCCGTGGCGGGTGATCTTCGGGCCCTCGGGCGCGAAGCCCTCCACGTCCCACTCCACCGGATAGCGCCAGGGATCGTAGACGTGCTCGACCGGCCCATCGGTGGCCAGGCCATCGTCGGTCAGCCGCACGCGGTCGCCGCCCGACAGGAACAGGTAGCGCTTGCCGTCCTCGCCCACGGCGTGGCCGGGGTCGATGTGGTCGGGCAGCTTCAGGTCGACCGGCTCGCTCCACGGCCCCCGGATGTCGTCGGCCCAGATCACATAGGTCGAGCGCCGGTCCGGATAGCGCGCCGGGATGTAGATGTAGAAGCGGCCCTGGTGCTTGATCAGTTCGCAGGCCCACACCGAGCCGATCGGCGTCTTCAGCGCCGCGGTGATCGGAGCCCAGTTCACCAGGTCGCGTGAGTGCCAGATCACCACGCCCGGATAGGCCTCGAACGACGAGAACGTCATGTAGTAGTCCGCCCCGTCCTTCAGGATCGTGGGGTCGGGATGGTCGCCGGCGACGATGGGGTTGAGGAATGTCCCGTCGCCCAGGTCCGCCGCGCGCTGGCCCTCGATTCCCGGCCTCCAGGAAAGAGGCGCGGCGACCGCGGAGGATCCCGCAGTCGCCGCGAGTGCGCCGAGTGTCCATCGGCGGGTGGGGACTTGCATGGCGTTCGAGGACCTGTGGCTGGGTCGAAACGGATGGCGAGGCCGAAGGCGTTCCGACAGCGCAGACCGGGCGTGTTCGCACACGGTGCGCTGCGCCGGATCATCCTCCCGAAAGGCTCTTTCGACCTTGCTACCGGTAACATCCTTGAGAAATGACACCGGTGTCAAGGCGCGTCGCGAGCGCGGCGACCAGGCATGAAAAAGGCGGCCAGATCGCTCCGGCCGCCTCCGTTCAGTGCTGGATCGGGCGCTTATGCGTCGACCAGGTTCTTTTCCATCGCCGCCGCCCGCATGGACTTCTGCAGCTTCTCGAAGGCGCGGACCTCGATCTGGCGGACCCGCTCGCGGCTGACGCCGTATTCCGAGGCGAGTTCTTCCAGGGTCGTCGGCTCGTCCTTCAGCCGGCGCTCGGTCAGGATGTGGCGCTCACGTTCCGAGAGCTCCGTCATCGCCTCTTCGAGCAGGCTCATGCGGACGTTCATCTCCTGGGTCTCGGCCACGACCGCTTCCTGGGAGGGCGTCTTGTCGTCGACCAGCCAGTCCTGCCATTCGCTTTCGCTGTCGGCGCGCATCGGCGAGTTCAGCGAGGCGTCGCCACCGGCGAGCCGGCGGTTCATCGACACGACTTCCTCGTCCAGCACGCCCAGCTTGGTGGCGATCTGGCTGACCTGGTCGGGGCGAAGGTCGCCTTCCTGCAGGGCCTCGATCTCGGACTTGGCCTTCCGCAGGTTGAAGAACAGCTTCTTCTGCGCCGCGGTCGTGCCCATCTTCACCAGCGACCAGGACCGCAGGATGTATTCCTGGATCGAGGCGCGGATCCACCACATGGCGTAGGTCGCCAGGCGGAAGCCCTTGTCCGGGTCGAACTTCTTCACCGCCTGCATCAGGCCGACGTTGCCTTCGGAGATCACTTCCCCGATCGGCAGGCCGTAGCCGCGGTAGCCCATGGCGATCTTCGCCACGAGGCGCAGGTGACTGGTCACCATCTTGTGGGCCGCCTGGGCGTCCTGGTGTTCCTGCCAGCGCTTGGCCAGCATGAACTCCTCGTCCTTGGGCAGCATGGGAAACTTGCGAATTTCGCTGAGGTACCGGCTGAGGCCGCCTTCCGGCGACATCACGGCGAGCGCGTTCACGGCCATGAAAAATCCCCTTTACTCTCCGGGACTTCGAGCTGCCGCGCGGCTCCGCGCTTCGACCTTCGTCGCCCCCTTGATGCCTTAGATAGGTATGCGGTGGAGCTTCTTAAAGGTCGCTGGGAGGGCGGCTCGAATGTCCGACTTCTCTAGTGGGGCTTTCTACGCCCCGAGCATGGCGCCAACAAGGCGCCGTTTCTCATACGTTCGATAGCGCAGCTACATACGAATAGGTGGTCGGGCGTTGTCGGAACGTGGGCTTCCGGAACGTCCTTGGGCCAGGAAACCTGCACCCGGAAAGGATTGTTCCCATGCCGAGCATCACCCCTTGCCTCTGGTTCGACCGCGAGGCCGAGGACGCCGCCAACTTCTATTGCGCCATCTTCCCGAACTCGAAGGTGACCGACGTCTCGCGTTATCCCGAAAACCTGCCGGGCGATCGCGCGGGCCAGGTTCTGACGGTCGCCTTCGAGCTGGACGGCAAGCCGTTCACCGGCCTGAACGGCGGCCCGAACTTCACCTTCTCCGAGGCGATCTCGTTCCAGATCGAAGTCGACACCCAGGCCGAAGTCGACCGGTACTGGAACGCCCTGCTGGCGGATGGCGGCGTCGAGAGCCAGTGCGGCTGGCTGAAGGACCGTTTCGGCCTGTCCTGGCAGGTGGTGCCTGTGCAACTCGGCCGCCTGATGGCCGGGCCCGACAAGGCGGCGGCCGGTCGCGTGGCGGCGGCGATGATGCAGATGGTCAAGCTGGACATCGCCAAGCTGGAGGCCGCCGCGGCGGGTTAGTCGCGCTCAGAGCTTCGCGAGCAACCCTTCCAGCCGCGCCATGTCGGCGGGCAGGGGGCTCTCGAAGCGCAGGGTCTCGCCGGTGATCGGGTGGACGAAGCCCAGCACGGCGGCGTGCAGCGCCTGGCGTTTCAGGCCGGCGGCGGCGATGGCCTCCTTCACGGGCTGTGATGGGCTGCCCGAGCCGTAGGTCGGATCGCCCAGGCACGGCGCGCCCTTGCTGGCCAGGTGGACGCGGATCTGGTGCGTGCGGCCCGTCTCCAGCCGGCAGGCCACGCGCGCCGCGAGCGGCCGTTCCTGGGGGCCGAACACGCGGGCGACGGTATAGTGGGTGACGGCGTGGCGGCCGCCGCTCTTCACCACCGCCATCTTTTTGCGATCGGCCGTGGAACGGGCGATGGCGCCCTCGATGGTCCCCCTGATCGGCGACGGCGCGCCGCGAGTCAGGGCGATGTATTCGCGGTCGATGTCGTGGGCGGCGAACAGCGCCGACAGGCCCTGGTGCGCGGCGTCGGTCTTGGCCGCCACCACCACGCCCGACGTCTCCTTGTCGATCCGGTGGACGATGCCCGGCCGGGCGACGCCGCCGATGCCCGACAGGCTGTCGCCGCAGTGATGCAGCAGGGCGTTGACCAAGGTGCCGCTTTCCGTGCCCGGCGCGGGGTGCATCGCCATGCCGGGGGCCTTGTCGATGACGACCAGGTGCGCGTCCTCGAACAGCACACGGATCGGCAGGTCCTCGGGTTGCGGCTCGGCGGCCACGGGCGGCGGGATCTCCAAGCGATAGTCGCCCGCCTGGGCCTTCGATGACCCATCGCTGACGGGCGAGCCGTTGCGGCTGACACGTCCCTCGGCGATCAACGCCTGGAGGCGCGCGCGGCTGAAGTCCGGCAGGGCCGCCGCCAGCGCCTTGTCCAGGCGTCCGCCGGCCTCCAGCGTCACGACGCGGATGTCGAAGACCTCGTCAGCCTCGTCGTCGGTGTCAGATTGTGCCGCCATGCGCGCCCGCATAGCACGGCTTCCGCCCCGCGGGGACGCCGGCCCCTACGCCTTCCCCGTCGCCTCTTCCTCGTGGCCCGTGATCGAACCCTCCTTGAAGAGGTACTCCTTGAGCTGCTCGGCGACCTCCTGGTCGTTGCGGCGCATCCATTCCAGCACCATCGCCGCGTGTTCCAGCTCTTCGCGGGCGTTGTGCAGCAGGATCTTCTTCAGCTCAGGATCTTCGGTGTCGTCGGCGCGCTGGCGGTACCAGTCGACGGCCTCGAACTCCTCCATGAGCGAGGTGATCGCATAGTGCATATCCAGCGTCTTGCGGCTCAGCTTCTCGCGGGCGACGTGGAGGACTTCACTGGACATCGGCTGTCACGCTCCTGTGGTATGGCTCGGTCATATCGGCCGATGGACGCAGGGGGACTGGAGACCATGATGATCGATCGCCGGAAGGCCCTGGCCCTGCTCGGCCTGGGAGCGGCAACGCCTGCCGCGGCGCAAAGCTCCACGATGGCCTATGCCGTCGCCTTCAATCATGGCGTGGCGTCGGGCGATCCGACCCAGGATCGGGTGGTGCTGTGGACGCGGGTGAGCCCGCCGAACCCGGGCGCCCAGATCCCCTACAGGTGGACGCTGAACCCCATCGACCGGCGCGCCGGCGGCGCGAAGAGCGGCTCGGGCGTCACCGGTCCTGAGCGCGACTACACCATCAAGGTCGACGCCACCGGCCTGGACGCCGGCCGCGCCTACACCTTCGAGTTCGAGGCCCTGGGTGTGAAATCCCCCATGGGCCGCACCCGCACCCTGCCGGATGGCAAGATCGACGACGTGGTGCTGGCCATCGCCTCGTGCTCGCTGTTCCCGAACGGCTACTTCAACGCCTATCAGGCGATCGCCGATCTGCCGCGCGTCGACGCGGTCCTGCACCTGGGCGACTACATCTACGAGTATGGCGGCCCAGGCACCTACGGCATGGACTCGGCCGTGGCCGGCCAGCGTCCGCACGATCCGCCGCGCGAGATCCTGAGCCTGGCCGACTATCGTCGCCGTCACGCTCAATACAAGTCCGACCCGGCGTTGCAGGCCGCCCACGCCCGGGCGCCCTGGATCACCGTCTGGGACGACCACGAGACCGCCAACGACAGCTTCGTCCTGGGCGCCGAGAACCACGACCCGGCGACTGAAGGCGACTGGACCGTGCGCAAGGCCGCGGCGCTGAAGGCCTATTTCGAATGGATGCCGATCCGCGAGCCGGCGGCCGGCGGCGCCCTGGCCGAGGCGGCGATGCGCAGCTTCCACTTCGGCGACCTGGCCAGCCTGATCATGGTCGAGACTCGCCTGACCGCCCGCGACAGCCAGGTGACCCTGGACGGCGACGCGCCGGAGGTGGACGGCAAGCGCGACCTGACCAAGCTGCGCGCCAAGCTGGCCGACCCCAAGCGCCGGATGATGAGTCCGGCCCAGGAGGCCTGGATCGGCGCCGAGCTGTCGAAGTCGGTGAAGGCCGGCCACGCCTGGCAGGTGATCGGCAACCAGGTGGTCATGGCCCGCGTCATGCCCGCCGACCTGAAGCGCGACCTGACCCCCGAGCAGTATGCGGCGATCCCGGCGGCGATGAAGAACCGCGTCGCCCGCTACGAGGCCGCGACGGCGCTGGGCCTGCCGTTCGGCCTGGACATGTGGGACGGCTACCCCGCTGACCGCGAGCGCCTCTACGACCAGTTCAAGGCGGCCAAGGCGAGGCCCATCGTGGTCAGTGGTGACAGCCACTCGTTCTGGGCCAACGAACTCAGCGACGCCGCCGGCAAGCGGGTGGCCTGCGAGTTCGGGACGACCGGGATCACCAGCCCAGGCGCCGGCGAGATCAGCCCCGGCGTCAACGCGGGCGTGCCCATCGCGAAGGCCAATCCCGAGGTGCTTTGGAACGACCAGGTCTCGCAGGGTTTCGTCCTGCTGACCCTGACCCGGGCCCAGGCCAAGGGCGAGATGGTCGCCGTCTCGACCATCGTGTCCAAGGACTTCACGGCAAAGGCGATCAAGACCTTCGTGGCGGCCCCAGACGGCGCGGGCGTCTCGGGCCTGCGCGAGGTCTAGGCGTTAACACCTCTGTCAGGCCCTGTTCAGGCGGGGGCTGGCAGAACGATCTCCGACTTCAGAGTGCGGAGCGCGCCATGGCTGTCCGGCCCCCCAATCCGATCGCCCGTCCGGCCATCTGGGCGCGGGTCCTGCTGGCCAGCAGCATCGGCCTGGCCGGGGTCTCGGTGGTGCTGCTCGGGTGGTTCTAGCGACCTAGGCCAGCAGCTTGGGCGCCGCCCAGACTTCCTGGTTGACGGCCGCGGTGATGTCGAGGCCCCGGCTCTGCAGTTCCCACAGGCTCACCAGCGTCGGCAGCGGCACGTCGGCGACATTGGCCACATAACCATGCGGCGCGCGCCGGAACAGGGCGGCCCCCGCGTCGGGGAAGTGCCGCTGGAGCAGCGTGCAGTACCAGCGGGCGATGTCGGGCTTGTCCCGCTCCAGGCGAGGGTGCTTGGCGTAGAGTTCACAGCCCACGTCGAGTACGCCGGCCGCCGAAAGCTGGGCCAGCCGCTCGAGCCCCGGAGGCAACTCGAGCGATATCTGAGTCCGGACCACGACCGCGTTGAGCAAAAGGAACATGCGCCACCCTGAAACTGGGGCCGGCGCCTTCCCGCATCGCCGAACCACGGGCGCCAATTTGCCGCACCGACGGTTACTGGGAGCTGCACAGTCGTGGTTAGCGCACCAAGACGGTGACGCTTGGCTGTGGATAGCCGGCCTAGCGCCGCTCCAGGGCCAGCTTGACGCCGAAGGCCAGGAAGACGCCGCCGGTCAGCCGGTCCAGCCAGCGGACGACCGCCGCCTTCTGCAGCGCGCCGGCGATCGGGCGGGTCGCGGCGATCAGACCGGCGAACCAGAACGCGCTGATCAGGACGTGTAGGGCCACCAGCAGGAAGACGAACGGCGCGGCGGGGGCGCCTTCCGGCAGGAACTGCGGCAGGAACGAGATGTAGAAGACGCCGATCTTGGGGTTCA
>Ga0209026_1000802_pt1 | contig 17083 bp, 18 predicted proteins | sample AraplaCL_Col_mCL_FD_184262 | JGI IMG/M metagenome (GOLD analysis project Ga0209026, IMG submission 184262) | Arabidopsis root microbial communities from the University of North Carolina, USA - plate scrape CL_Col_mCL (SPAdes) (version 2) | ecosystem: Host-associated > Plants > Roots >... | reverse complement strand
GGGAGAGGGTTCGGGCGGAGCGAAGTGCCGCAGCAAGTTCGAACCCTTTCCACGGTCGCCTCTTTCCCGCTCATCAAGGCAGGGCCATCCATGACTCTGCCTCGCGGGCTGTATTCATGAATTCATGCCGCACTGGCATATGCACCGGCGCGATCGTCATTTCCGCCGGCGGGGCGCGCTGCGTAGCGTGACCCGTTCCAAGGTCATGCCACCGAATCCCCGCCATGAAGCTGTATCCCTTGTTCGCCGATCTCTCCCGTCGCGCCGTGCTGGTGGTGGGCGGCGGCGCCGTGGCCGAGCGCAAGGCCGCGGCCTTGCTGGCGGCGGGCGCACAGGTGACCGTGGGTGCGCCGGAACTGACGCCGCAGCTGCAGCGCTGGGCGCGGCAGGGGCGCATCGCGCATCGCGCCGGCGAGTTCGCGCCGGGCTGGCTGGACTACGTGTGGCTGGTGGTGGCGGCCACCGCCGACCGCGCGCTGAATGCCCGAGTCGCCGAGCTGGCCGGCCTGCAGCGCATCTTTGTCAACGTGGTGGACGACGCCGAGCTGTCCAGCTTCCAGGTACCCGCGGTGATCGACCGCGCGCCGCTGGTGGTGGCGATCTCCAGCGGCGGCGCCGCGCCGATGCTGGCGCGGCTAGTGCGCGAGCGGCTGGAAGCCCTGCTCGACCATTCGCTGGGCCCGCTGGCGACACTGGCGGCGCGGCTGCGCAAGCGCATCCGGCGCCGCCATCCTGATCTGGCAGCGCGGCGGCGTTTCTACACGGCGCTGTTCAACGGACCGGTGGCCGCGCTGTTGCGCAGCGGCCAGCCGAAAGAGGCCACCGAGGCGGCCGAGCAGGCCTTGCAGGCGGCGCCGGTCGCGGCCACGGGTTCGGTGGCGCTGGTCGGCGCCGGCCCCGGCGATCCGGGCCTGCTGACCCTGCGTGGCCTGCGCGCGCTGAACGAGGCCGACGTGATCCTGCACGACCGCCTGGTGAGCGCCGAGGTGCTGGAACTGGCACGCCGCGACGCCGAGCGCATCGAGGTGGGCAAGCAGGCGGGCAAGCATCACGCCACCCAGGACGAGATCCACGCGCTGCTGCTCGAACATGCACAAGCGGGCCGCCGCGTGGTGCGGCTGAAGGGCGGTGACCCGTTCGTGTTCGGTCGCGGCGGCGAGGAGCTGGAATTCCTGCGCGAACACGGCATTCCCTATGAAGTGGTGCCCGGCGTCACCGCTGCACTGGCCTGCGCCGCGCATGCCGGCGTGCCGCTGACCCATCGCGATCACGCGCAATCGGTGCGCTTCGTCACCGCGCACTGCCGCGATTCGCTGGACACGCTGGACTGGCGCGCGCTGGCGCAGGAGCGCCAGACGCTCGCGGTGTACATGGGCGTGGCCGGCCTCGACAGTCTGCGCGAACGCCTGCTGGCACATGGCCGCGCCGCGAGCACGCCGTTTGCCCTGGTCGAGAACGGCACGCGCGCGAACCAGCGCGTGGTCACCGGCACCCTGGCCAACCTGCCCGAACGGGCCGCCGCGCACGCGGTGCGCTCGCCCGCGTTGCTGATACTGGGCGAGGTGGCCGCGCTGGCCGACCGGCTGGCCTGGTTCGGTGCAGCACCGCTGGGCGAAGCCGTGGCCGCCGTGCGGCAGCTCAAGCCGTCGCGGCCGCCGCGCGAAGCCGCCGTCCCTTTGCGCCGCCTCGCCTGATCGAAGAACTGCACCCTCCCCTGCGTTGCAGGGGAGGCCGGGGTGGGGTGCTTCACCTGCCAGCGTCGAGCGCCCTTCCCGACCTCGCCCTGCGCTCAGGGGGCAAGCTGGAACACATCGCCTTAGCAAACCCGCACATATGATCGCGTGCGCCCATCGTCCGGAGCCCCACCATGATTTACGACAGCATCCTCGGCACCATCGGCAACACGCCCATCGTGCGCCTCAACCGCCTCGCCCCGAAGCACGTCGAGCTGTACGTGAAGGTGGAGGCGTTCAACCCCGCGGGTTCGGTAAAGGACCGCCTTGCGCTGGCGATCATCCTCGACGCCGAGCAGCGCGGCACGCTCAAACCTGGCCAGACCGTGATCGAGGCCACCTCGGGCAACACCGGCGTGGCGCTGGCGGCGATCTGCGCGGCGCGCGGCTATCCCTTCGTGGCGGTGATGAGCGACTCGTTCTCGGTCGAGCGGCGCAAGCTGATCCGCGCCTACGGCGGCAAGGTGGTGCTCACGCCCGCCGCCGCGCGCGGCACCGGCATGGTGCAGGTGGCGGAAGAGCTGGCGCGCAAGCACGGCTGGTTCCTCGCCCGCCAGTTCGAGAATCCGGCCAACCCGGCTTATCACCGCCAGACCACGGCCACGGAAATCCTGCGCGACTTCGCCGGCCGCCGCCTCGATTATTTCGTCAGCGGCTGGGGCACCGGCGGCACGCTCACCGGCGTGGGCGAAGTGCTCAAGGTGGCGCGGCCGGAGGTGAAGGTGATCGGCGCGGAACCCGCGGTGGCCGCGCTGCTGGCCGGCAAGGAATGGGCCTCGCACAAGATCCAGGGCTGGACCCCGGACTTCGTGCCCGCCGTGCTCAACCGCAAAGTGGTCGACCAGTTGGTGACGGTGGAAGACACCGTGGCCCGTGATACCTCGCGCGCGCTGGCGCAGAAGGAGGGCATCTTCACTGGCATCTCCTCGGGCGCCACCTTGGCCGCCGCGCTCGACGTGGCCAAGACCGCGCCGGAAGGCTCGGTGCTGCTCGCCATGCTGCCGGATACTGGCGAGCGTTATCTGTCGACGTTCCTGTTCGAAGGCGTCAACGAGGGGTCGGATGAGGTGGAGTGAGGGCGGGGTGGTCTAACGCTGGGTGTGGATCAGCCGAGGGGGGGGGGGGGTAGCCCTTTCCATCGGCGGTTCTCTTTGCAAGCTCCATGAGCTTTTCAAGTACGTCGTTTTTTGCTTCGATTGTTCGTTTGTCGATCGTGACGCGAAACGACTCGGGCTTCTTTGTGTAGCCGATGCTTGCCGAGTCAAGAAGCGCGGCAGCTTCGTCTTGAAACGGAGGGGAGATTTTCAAGTTCAGAAGAGCTTTGGGCGACGTTCGCTTGTGAAACCACATACGGTTATATGATTGGCTGGCAATACTTATGTACTGCTTAAGATAGCGAAGCGACGGATTATCGAAGTGCTTTGCCGCTATAGGTAGCAGCGCGTCAGCTGCCTCACCAACCCATTTGGCCTTCTTGTCCCAAAATGCCCTGTCATAGTTCTGCTCTTCAACGGCGGTCCCGTCGTCAAGTTCTTCGTACGTGTTCAGGATTGTTGTAAAGAACAGACTTCGCACGCCGTTGCATTCGACGAGCGATGCCTGGATGGCGATGATTGGGATGGCGTTGCTAAGGAGGTGAATTACGTTGAAAAATCGACGATTGATGTTTTCCGCAACAAGGACGGCGTAATGCTGTCGCTGAGGCCAGCGCCGCTTTTCGTTGTCCCAGTATTCAATGGTGCGAACGATGTGTGTCTCGTCTGTTTCACCGAGCATCACTTCCACTTCGTACATCGCGTCGTCTTCAGGGTCTTTCAGTAAAATATCGAGACGACCTCCGGTTGCTTGGCGGCGTTCCCGTTGAATCGCCTCCAACTCGCCAAGGCCTAGACAGGACGGGTTATCGAAGATCTGACCTTGCAGCCAATATTCATCGAGACCAGCCTCGCGGATTGGGATTTGAGTTGCTATGGCGACATTGTTAGGCATAAGCGATCCTGGAAGGGCTAGGGCATCGTTCCACGAGCCAGCATCGTAGGCAAGCGCAACCTCACCCAACCACCCGCACCTTCTTCCCCACCGAAGCCCGCGAATCCCACTCCGCAATCAGCTTCTGTCCCACCCGTGCCAGCGCTTTGATCGCAGGCAACAGCTCACGGCCCAGTTCGGTGAGCGCGTATTCGGCGGAGGGCGGGGAGGTGGCCAGTAGGCGGCGGCTGACCAGGCCGCGCGATTCCAGTTCGCGCAGGCGGGCGCTGAGCACGCGGGCGGAGATGCGCGGGATGTCGTGGCGCAGTTCGCCGAAGCGGCGGGGTTCACCGCTGAGGTACCAGATCACGTTGGGCGCCCAGGCACCGCGCAGCAGCGCCAGGCTTTCGGTGAGCGGGCAGGCGGGCGGCGGCACAACCTTGCTCTTGCGTACGGGTAGGCCCATGGGATGGCTTGCTGCTGGCGTGGGCGGTTTGGTAACCGCGGGGTTACCGCATTCTGCGGCTGACGGGTGGATGCATGGTATCCAATGGTAACCATGGCGGCGTAGCATGCGGGGCTTGGATGCGCGGTTTCGATCGGAGCGTATCCGTTTCCCGTCCCCCACCAGGAGTCATCGCATGAAGCTCTACTACTCCCCCGGCGCCTGCTCGCTGTCCCCGCACATCGTGGCGCTAGAGGCCGGCATTCCGCTGCAGCTGGAGAAGGTCGACGGCAAGGCCAAGCGCACCGAGAGCGGTGCGGATTTCTGGCTGGTCAATCCCAAGGGCTACGTGCCGGTGCTGGAGCTGGACAGCGGCGAAGTGCTGACCGAAGGCCCCGCGATCGTGCAGTACTTGGCCGACCAGAACCCCGCCAGCGGATTGGCCCCCGCGAACGGCACGCTGCCGCGCTATCACCTGCAGGAAATACTGGGCTACATCAACTCGGAGCTCCACAAGAGCTACAGCCCGCTGTTCAAGCCCGAGACGCCCGAGGCCACCCGCGCCGAGCGCAAGGAGTATCTGAAGCGCCGCTACCAGTTCATCGAGAACGTGCTGGCGAAGCAGCCGTTCCTGCTGGGCGACAGCTTCACCGCGGCCGATGCCTACCTGTTCACCGTGACCAACTGGGCGAAGCACGTGGAGCTGGACCTGTCGGGCTTCCCGGCGCTGCTGGCGTTCCAGAAGCGCGTGGGCGAGCGCCCGGCGGTGCGCGAGGCGATGGAGGCGGAAGCGCTGGTGAAGAAGGCTCACGCCTGATACGCATCGGGCCGCGCGTGGGAACGCGCGGCCCGATGGTTTGCTCGTCATTTCGGCGTAGGCTCACTACCGTCCGGAATATCCGATGTTCCAGTGCGCAGACTCCACGCACCGCAGGCTCTCGCTTTGAACAACGAAGCCGAGCGATTTGAATTCGCACAAGCGCTGATTGGTGAGTCCCTCTCCCTTCGGGAGAGGGTGGCGGCAGCCAGGAGAGGGTGCGGGCAGGGCGAAATGTAGTGGCAAGTCCGAACCCTCTCCCCCGGCCCCTCTCCCGGCGGGAGAGGGGAGAAGAGCGCCTGCGAAATATCCCGGACAGCTGTGGGCCTTCGCCGGAATGACGGCATGCAACGACGGTGAGCTCAGATGCCCCGCGCCAGCCCCTCGGCCAAGCCGGTGTAGCCGCCCGGCGTCAGATCGAGCAGCCGCTGCTTCGCCTCGGCGGGCAGCTCCAGCTTGCCGATGAAGTCGTGCATCGATTCCTTCGTGATGCCCTGGCCGCGGGTCAGCGCCTTGAGTTGCTCGTAGGGCTGCGGCAGGCCGTAGCGGCGCATCACGGTCTGCACGGCTTCGGCCAGCACTTCCCAGCTGGCGTCGAGGTCGGCGGCGAGACGGTCGGCGTTCACGGTGAGCTTGCCCAGGCCCTTCTGCAGCGATTCCAGCGCCACCAAGGTGTGGCCGAACGCGGTGCCCAGCGCGCGCAGCACGGTGGAGTCGGTGAGGTCGCGCTGCCAGCGGCTGATCGGCAGTTTTTCCGCGAAATGGCCGAGCAGCGCGTTGGCGAGGCCGAAGTTGCCTTCGGCGTTTTCGAAGTCGATCGGGTTGACCTTGTGCGGCATGGTGGAGGAGCCGACTTCGCCCTCCTTGAGCTTCTGCTTGAAGTAGCCCAGCGAGATGTAGCCCCATACGTCGCGCGCGAGGTCGATCAGGATGGTGTTGGCGCGGCGCACCGCGTCGCAGTATTCGGCCACGCCGTCGTGCGGCTCGATCTGGGTGGTGTAGGGGTTGTAGTCCAGGCCCAGGCTTTCCACGAAGCGCTGCGAGAACGCGCGCCAGTCGATTTCCGGGTAGGTGATGGCGTGGGCGTTGTAGTTGCCCACTGCGCCGTTGATCTTGCCGGGGATGTCCAGCGCGGCGAGCTGCTTGCGCTGGCGCTCCAGCCGCGCCGCCACGTTCGCCAGTTCCTTGCCCAGGGTGCTGGGCGAGGCGGTCTGGCCGTGGGTGCGCGAGAGCATCGGCAGCGCGGCGTTCGCGTGCGCCAGTTCGCGCAGCCGGGCGATGATGCGGTCGAAGGCCGGCAGCAGCACCTGCTCGCGCGCGTCCTTCAGCATCAGCGCGTAGGAGAGGTTGTTGATGTCCTCGCTGGTACAGGCGAAGTGCACGAACTCCCTGGCCTGTGCCAAGGCAGGATCAGAGCCCATGCGCTCCTTGATGAAGTACTCCACCGCCTTGACGTCGTGGTTGGTGGTGGCCTCGATCGCCTTGATGCGCGCGCCTTCCTCGATCGCGAAGCTGTCGGCGATGGTGTGCAGCTGCTTGACCTGGGTGGCCGTGAACGGCGGCAGTTCCGCGATGCCCGGCTCGGCGGCCAGCGCCAGCAGCCATTCGATCTCCACGTGCACGCGGCGGTGCATCAGGCCGAACTCGCTGAAGATCGGGCGCAGCGGTTCGACCTTGCCGGCGTAGCGGCCGTCCAGCGGCGACAGGGCGGTGAGGGCGTGGTTGGACATCGGGGCGTTCCGGCACGGGGAAACAGCCATTTTACATTGACGGCGGCGCAATGCCTGCTGGCATATAGTGGCGAGGAATGCCAATTTTCCGTTCACCCTGAGCGTAGCCGCGTAGCGGCGCAGTCGAAGGGGTGTCGGAAAGGCTTCGACTTCGCGCCTTCGGCGCTACGCTCAGCCCGAACGGCTCAAAAATACGAAACTACCCACTGATTATTCAACGGCCTTGCCACAAAGGATTTTCGTCATGAGCGGTTTCCGCATCGAACACGACAGCATGGGCGAACTGAAGGTGCCCGCCGACGCGCTGTACGGCGCGCAGACCCAGCGCGCGATCGACAATTTCCCGATCTCCGGCCTGCGCCTGCCGCGCGAGTTCATCCGCGCGCTGGGCCTGATCAAGGCCGCCGCGGCCGAGGCGAACCTCGGGCTGGGCTACCTGAAGAAGGGCCAGGCCGCGGCGATCCGCAAGGCTGCGCTGGCGGTGGCGAACGGCGAGCACGACGCGCAGTTCCCGATCGACGTGTTCCAGACTGGCTCGGGCACCAGCACGAACATGAACGCGAACGAGGTGATCGCGCATCTTGCTGCCCAGGCAGGCACGAAGGTGCATCCGAACGACCACGTCAACTACGGGCAAAGCTCGAACGACGTGATTCCCACCGCGATCCACGTCAGCGCCACACTGCTTGCGCACGAAGCTTTGCTGCCCGCGCTCAAGCACCTCAAGAAAACCATCGAGCAGCGCGCGCGCCAGTTGCGCAACGTGGCCAAGACCGGCCGCACCCACCTGATGGACGCGATGCCGGTGACCTTCGGCCAGGAACTGTCCGGCTGGGCCGCGCAGATCGGCTCGGCCAGCGCGCGCATCGAGGATGCGTTGAAACGCATGCGCCGCTTGCCCCAAGGTGGCACCGCGGTGGGCACCGGCATCAATGCCGATCCGAAGTTCGGCGCCGCGGTGGCGCGCGAGCTGAAGAAGCTCACCGGCGTGCGCTTCGAGGCGATGGAAAACCCGTTCGAGGGCATGGCCGCGCAGGACGACGCGGTGGAGTTGTCCGGCCAGCTCAAGACACTCGCCGTGGCGCTGATGAAGATCGCCAACGACCTGCGCTGGATGAACTCCGGCCCCCTGGCGGGATTGGGTGAGATCGAGCTGCCCGCGCTGCAACCCGGTTCCTCGATCATGCCGGGCAAGGTGAACCCGGTGATCCCCGAGGCGGTGGCGATGGTGGCCGCGCGGGTGATCGGCAACGACGCCGGCATCGCGGTGGCCGGCCAGTCCGGCAACTTCCAGCTCAACGTGATGCTGCCGCTGATCGCGCTCAACCTGCTCGAATCCATCGGCATCCTCGCCAACGTCTCGCGCCTGCTGGCCGACAAGAGCATCGCCGGCTTCGTCGTGAACAAGGCGCGGGTGAACCAGGCGCTGGCGCTGAACCCGATCCTGGTCACCGCGCTCAACCCGGTGATCGGCTACGAGAAGGGCGCGGCCACGGCGAAACAGGCCTACAAGCAGCACCGCCCGATCCTCGACGTGGCGCTGGAAACCACCGGGCTGTCCAAGGCCGAGCTGCAGAAGCTGCTTGATCCGCTGGCGCTGACCAGGGGTGGCATCCACGGCGAGTGAGTTTCGATCACTCGCCGAAATCGCAAACTACGGCAGCGTTACGCTGAACTGGGTGGTGACGTCATTCCCGCGCAAGCGGGAATCCATGGTTCGGGTGGCGCATCAGGACAAGATGGATGCCCGCTTGCGCGGACATGACGTCATGGGGCATCGGTTCAGGTCGATTGGGTGCTGCGCGGCCAGCGCCATGCGTACCAGACGGCGAGCGACTGCAGCGCTACCTCGATGACGCTGAGGAAAATATAGAACGCCCATGATCCCGGGATCGTCATCAGCACGATCCCGGTCAGCAGCACGCCCACGAGAATGTTCAGCCAGCGAGTCACCTTGGGCGGCAGCGCCAGCGACAGGAAGATCATCACGGCGGGCACGGCAATCAGGATGGCCACGGCGAGCAGTGAACCCTGGCTGGTCGGCCCAAGCAGCCCCTCTCCGGCCAGAATTCCCTTGATATCCCCGGGCCGGTAAAGCCCGAGGAAATCGCCGTAGATGTAGCAGAACATCACGGACGTCCACAGCGCGGCCAGCTTCAGCTTGACCGGCACCTTGAAATCCTCCAGCGGCCTTGCAGTCGTCGGGTTCAAAACGTGCTCCTTGTGTCGGGTTGAAGCGGTGGCAGGCCGGTTTCAGGCACCCGCTGGCGTCGGTGCTTCGTCATGCAGGCGTCGGAAACCACGTCGCGCTCCCATCGCCAGCAGCCACAGCATGAACAGCACTTCCACGAACTGCAGCGGGCCGAGCAGACTGGACAACGTGTCCTGCCAGTCCGGCAACAACGCCCAGGCCAGGCTCTGGATCGCGTAGGCGAGGCCATTCAGGACCAGTCCGTAGCCGAACAGTCGCGGCAGGAAGCCCGAGCGCAGCACCAGCAGCGATAGCGGGAACAGCCACAAACCCCACAGCCATTCGGCGGCGCCCACGGTTTGCCCGTGCAGATGCAGGAACAGCGTGGCGAGTGCCGCGCGCTGGGCCGGATCGAATGCGGTCAACGCACCCTCGCCGTGCACCAGCAACAGCGCGGCGGCATCGTTGATCACGTTGAAGAAGTACAGCGCCGGCACCAACGCGCCGCCAAGCAGCAGCATCGCGATGCCGTGACGCCGGTTCACCTCGCCAAGCAGGCGGTAAAGCGCCAGCACCATGAAGGCCTGCAATGCACCGCAGACAAGGTCGGCGGCGAGGCCGAACCGGAACAGCGTTTCGTGTGCGGTGATGTTGGCGATGGTTGCGGCCGCATCGCCGCTCACGAACAGGGTGTTTGGCAGATAGATCAAGCGGTATGGCGCGATCAGCACCACCAGTAGATAAAGCAGGCCGGCTTGTCGTGCGGTTCGGTCTTGAGGGCTCATGAACAGACTCGTGCAGTCGGTGGTTCGTGGCAGCATCCACGGGAGCAGCGAACTCGATGCGCGCAGGAGTCTCGATCCCGCGTGCATCAGATGGGTGCTGCTCAGTCCTTGGCGTCGGTCTGGCAGCCAGTCACATCGGACGCACTGACGATGAATGCATAGGGCTTGAAGGCATCCAACTGCGCGGCGAGGTGGTCTTGGGCCGCCTTGATCGCGGCGGTGTCCTTGCAGATGTCTTGGCTGAGGCTGGCTACGCGCCCGGAAACATCCGTGGCCGCTTTGTCAGTCGAGGATGAAGCCGCGGCCGTGACCGCCTTGGCGGCCATGTCGACACCGGCCTTGCCCATGGCGACGCCGGTTTCGTACACCGCATGCACGCTCTGGTAATACCGGACCAACAAGGCGCGCTCGACCGGCGTGACGGCGATGCTCTTGCCGTCGACGACGAAGCTGCCATCGGCATGGATCACCGCCCTGGGCGCGCTGATGAGATGCAGGGTGACTGCATCTCCCTTCAGCGTGATGGCGCCGTTTTCCATGATGGTGTCGGGCACGCTACAGGCGGTCATGATGCAAACGAGTGTGGCGATGGCTAGAGGCTTGAACAGCTTGCCGTGCATAGCTGAGATTCCTGCGTTCGAGTTCAGTGACCAGCCAGCGAGCGATTTGCCTCGTCCATCCCCTGCTTGCACTTCGCCACCTTGTCCTTGTCCAGCGTGGCGTAGGGGCGGAACGCCGCGACCTGGGCGGCCACGGCGTCCTGCGCGGCGCGCAGTTGCTCCAGGCCGTCGCAGATCGCGGCGGCCTGGGCGGTGACCTTGCCGGCTTGCGCCTGGATGTCCTTGCCGATCTTGTCGGTGTCGCCGTGCGTCAGCCCCGACATCACGCTGCCGACGGCCTGGCCGGCCAGCGCGGCACCGGCTTTGCCGGTGGCGATGCCTTCGCTGCGGATCTTGTAGACGCCCACGTAGTACTGCTTGAGCAGGTCGCGCTGGTCGGAAGTGAGCGTCACCGGCTTGCCGTCGATGCTGAGGTCGCCATCGCCGCTGACGCGTGCGTCAGGCTGGCCGGTGACGTGGATCACCGCCACGCCGTCGCGCAGCTGGATGCTGCCGTTGTCGCCGGCGATGGTGGTGCCGCTGTTGCGGCCGCAGGCGGCGAGCAAGGTGCAAAGCAGGGCGGTGCAGACGAGGTAGCGAAGTTTCATCGTTGGGTTCCGTCGACGTTGATGCAGGCCGGGATCAATCGGAGAACACGGCGCCCCCCTTCTTACCGTTGCTGTCGGCGATGTCCTTGCCGCAGTCGTCGACGTCTTTCTGGGTCATCGTGGCGTAGGGCTGGAACGCCGGCAGGGCGGCGGCCAGCTTCTGCTGCGAGACGAGCAGGTCGGGCAGGCGCTTGCACAGGCGCAGGGCAGCGGCCTGGATCTTGTCGGTCTGCGGCTTGATGCTGGCCTCGATCTCCTTGTCGCTTTTGCCGGCGAGCGCGCCGAAGATCGCCTCCCGTGCCGCGCTGACGCCCAGGTCGGCACCGCTGGCGCCGATGTCCATGCCGGCCTCGGCGATGCCGATGATCTGCTGGCGGTAATCCACCAGCAAGGCGTGCTGCGCGGGCGTGGCATCCACCTTGCTGCCTGCGATCAGCAGGTCGCCCTGCGGGGTGATCGCGGCCTTGGGGCGGTTGTCGTGATCGTGGTGCTCGCCCTTGCCGACGCGGACATTGGTGACGTCGATGTCCTGGGTGACCAGCTCCTGCTTGGCCTTGTCTATGCCCTTCTGCACCTCCGCGGCGATGACCGACGGCGAGGTCTGCTGCCGGGCTTCCTGCATCGCCTTGGCCATGTCGCCGTTGCCGCCGGTGCCCGTATCGCTCTGGCTGGACTGGCTGCAGGCCGTGAGCGGCAGCAGCAGGGCCAGCGCAAGGATGCTGCCGGTGAACGCGTTGCCTTTCATCGTGGTTCTCCCCGTTTGAGTACGGCTGGGTATCAGTTGTCGTCGCGCCAGCGGCGCAGCCAGATCGTGCCGACGAGCAGGGCGAGGCCGGCGACCGCGCCGATCCAGAAACCCGGCGTGCCCATCACGCTGTAGGCGGTGCCCAGGTTCAGGGCGTCCAGCCCGTGTACCGCATCGCTACTCACGGCCTGGTAGTTGCCCGCGCCCAGCCAGCTGCCCGGGAACACGCTGAGCAGGATGCGGCCGCAGACGTCGCTCCAGTACCAGTTGTTGCCCATGACCGGCGCACCCATCAGGTTGAACCAGCCCAGCATCATGCCCACCGCGATCGGCAGCACCGCGGCCCACAGGAAGGGCTTGCTGCGCGCCCAGGCGGAGCAGAGCAACAGCCAGCCCGTGGCGGGCAAGGCCCACAGCGCGTACAGCGGGATGGTGCCGACCAGGTTGGCGACGACCCGGAACGGATGCGCATAGGCCAGCAGGTGCCAGGCGCCGACGCCGTGGAAGGACAGCGTGGTGACGTACATCAGCAGCATCGCGATGCCGGTGACCACGCCGCAGACCACCGCGATCACCGGCGCCAGCAGGGTGCCGGCCACCACCTTGGAGAACACGGTGGCGGAATCCGACAGCGGCAGCGATTTCCAGAACAGCAGGCTGCGGTCGCGGCGGTCGTCGTACAGCGCGCCGAGGCAGTAGAAGAACACCACGAAGCCCAGCACGATGCTGATGATGAACGTGGTCGAGTACATCACCATGTCCATCAGCATGCCCGCCCGGGCCGCCTCGTCCGCGCTCAGCGCGTGGTCGAGGATGTGGATGCGAGCGTTGAACAGGGAATGGATGCCGTGCTGCGCGCCGAACACCTCGCCGGCGATGACGCCCATCAGGTTCAGCAGCAGGAACACGCCACCGGTGATCACCGGCGTCCACAGGAAGCCGCCGCGGTGCTCCCAGAACTCGCGCTTCACCAGCCAGTACATTTCGTTCAGAGCCGGGGTTTTCATGCGTAGGTCCCTTTCATGGTGGCGACGAACAGGTCGCTGACGGCAGGGCGGCGGATCTCGCCCAGCGCCTCCAGCTGCGCGCGTTCGACGCCGTCGAACAGGAAGATGCTCTTGCCGAAGACTTGGCGCTCGTCCAGCGGTTTCAGCGCGCGGGCGGCGGCGGCCTTGTCGGGGCCGACCATCACTTCGGCGAAGCGCTCGCCCACCGCATCCATGTCGGCATCCAGCACGATTTTTCCGTCGCGGATGAACATCAGGTCGGTGAGGATGTGCTCGACTTCCTCCACCTGGTGGGTGGTGACGATGATGGTCTTGTTCTCGTCGAAGTAGTCCTCCAGCAGGTTCTGGTAGAACTGCTTGCGGTAGAGGATGTCCAGGCCGAGCGTGGGCTCGTCCAGCACCAGCAGGCGGGCGTCGATCGCCATCACCAGCGCGAGGTGCAGCTGCACGATCATGCCCTTGGACATCTGCTTGACGCGCTGCTCGGGCGTGAGCTTGGTGCGGGCCAGGAAGGCCTCGCACTTCTTGCGGTCGAAGCGCGGGTGCACGTTGGCGACGAAGTCCACCGCCTCGCGCACCCGGATCCAGCGCGGCAGCACCGCCACGTCGGCGATGAAACAGACCTGCTCCATCAGCTTGCCGCGCTGCTTGCGCGGGTCGAGGCCCAGCACGCTGAGCTCGCCCTGGAAGTCGGTGAGGCCGAGGATGGCCTTCAGCGCAGTGGTCTTGCCCGCGCCGTTCGGCCCGATCAGGCCCACGATGCGGCCGGCCTCGATGCGGAAACTCGCGTTGTCCAGCGCGGCGGTGTTCTTGTAGCGCTTGCTCAGGCCACTGGCGACGACGACGGCGTTCATGCGGGCTTCTCCGGGTCGGCCTGCGTCTCGCGCAGCAGGGTCTTTAGGTCCAGGCCCAGCCGTTGCAGGCGGGCGTACAGCGCGGGCCATTCCTCGCGCAGAAAACGTTCGCGTTCGGATTTCAAGAGTTCCTCGCGCGCTCCCTCGATGACAAACATGCCCAAGCCCCTCCTTTTCTCAACCAAGCGTTCGTCGACCAGCTCCTGGTACGCCTTCGACACGGTCAGCGGATTGATCTGGAAATCCGCGGCCACCTGGCGCACCGACGGCAGCGGGTCGCCCTCGTTCAAGGCGCCATCCAGGATCATCGCCACCACGCGTTGGTGCAGCTGGCGATAGATCGGGATGCTGTCGTTCCAGGTGATGGTCATGGATTATTCCTTGCTGCTGGCGATGCCGGCCGTCGAAGAGCCAAACGAATAGTAGGGCATGGCCAACTGCGCCCCGAGCCGCGCGGCGCTGCCGCCGTCGGGCAGGGTGGCGATGCCCACCGCGGCATGTTCCAGCAGGGTCGCGGCCTTCCATTCGGCGGCGGTGGGGGTCACCTCGACCGGCGCCAGGTTGGTCACGTGGATGCCGTTGATCCAGGCCACCTCGGGGGTGCGGACCGGCAGGTTCACCAGCGCCAGGGTCAGACAGGTCATCACCAGGGCAGCGGCGGAGGCGATCCAATGCCGGGCCGGGATCAGGGTGGAGACGAAGACGTCGTCGGTGACGACGGCGGGACGGTTCGTGCGGGACTCGTGCTTCGCGTTCATGTCGACTCTCCTCTAGTGAGCTCGTGGACCGGTGTTGTAGTGAACTATAACACTGAAACCGAACCCGTCAAGCGGAACCTGCCGGTTTGGCAACATGACTGATGGCAGGGGTGGTCCCGGGACGGCAGTCGGGCACGAAAAAGCGCAAGGCCAGCACGGGGCTGGCCTTGCGCGGGTCCTGCTTCGAGCTGGCGCGGCTCAGGCGGCCCGGGCCAGCGTTCCCAGCGTACCGATGGCCTGGCGCGCCGCGGCCAGTGCCTTCGACTTGTGGTCGTCACCCATGTTGACGCCTTCGGCGCGCACGAACTCCACGTGGTCGATGCCGAGGAAGCCGAGCAGGGCGCGCAGGTAGGGCTCCTGGAAATCCATGGGGCTGTTGGCGTGCGCGCCGCCACGGCTGGAGGCCACGATCACGCGCTTGCCGCCGGCCAGGCCCTCGGGGCCGTTGGGGCCGTAGCGGAAGGTCTTGCCCGCCACGGCGATGCGGTCCAGCCAGGCCTTGAGCTGGCTGGGGATGCTGAAGTTGTACATCGGCGCCCCGATCACCACGATGTCGGCGGCGAGGAATTCGTCCAGCATTTCGCTGCTGCGCACGGCGGCGGGATCGGCGGCGTCGGCCACCGGTGTCCAGTGCGGCAGGGGCTGGGCGGCGAGGTCGTGGTAGCGGATCTCGATGCCCGGATGCATGCGCTGCAGTTCGGCAACGACCTCCGCGGACAGCTGGCGCGAAACCGAATGGCTGCCCAGCGCGCTGGAATCGATGTGCAAGAGTTTCATGGCGGTTTCCTGATCGGGGCCGGCGTGTCCGGCGACGCGATCAAGGTATATTTGGAACAATCCGGTGATAAGCCGGCAAAACTTGAACTGGTCGTTCTGGAAAGGAAACGCTCATGCTGCAGTTGAATGGCGCCTTGCAGGATCTCAATGACCTGTATTTCTTCGCCGCCGTGGTCGAGCACGGCGGCTTCTCCGCGGCGGGACGGGCGCTGGGCGTGCCCAAGTCGCGACTCAGCAAGCGGGTGGCGCAGTTGGAGGACCGGCTCGGCGTGCGCCTGCTGCAGCGGACCACCCGCCGCTTCGTGGTCACCGAGGTGGGCGAGCGCTTCTACGCGCATTGCCGCGCGGTGCTGGAGGAGGCACGCGCCGCGCAGGAGGCGGTGGACGAGCTGCGCGCCGAACCGCGCGGCGTGGTGCGTCTGAGCTGCCCGGTGTCGCTCACCCAGACCATCCTCGCCCACGTGCTGCCGGACTTCCTGACGCAGTACCCGCGGCTGCAGGTGCGCGTGCTTTCCAGCAACCGCCGCGTCGATCTGCTGGGCGAAGGCTACGACCTGGCGATCCGCGTGCGCAGCAAGCTCGACACCGACGCCAACATGGTGGTGCGCAGCTTCGGCCAGTCGCGCGTGCTGCCGGTGGCCAGCCCTGCGCTGCTTGATGCCTTGGGCCGACCGCAGCATCCCGACGAACTGGCCAAGCTGCCGGCGTTGTCGATGCAGGAACACGAAGGTCCGCAGACCTGGGAGCTGATCGACGCGGCGGGCGAGCGCGTCAACGTGGAAGTGCAGGCACGGCTGATCTGCGGCGACTTCGCCGTGCTGCTGGAAGCGGCGCGCCGCGGCATCGGCGTGACCCTGCTGCCGGAGTTCGTCTGCGCGCCGGCAGTGACCCGCGGCGAGTTGGAGGTGCTGCTGCCGGAATGGAGCGCACCGGAAGGCACCATGCACTTCATCTACCCCAGCCGCCGCGGCATGCTGCCTGGTGTGCGCGCGCTGGTGGACTTCCTCGCCGAACGCCTGCCCGCGACCACCTTGCGCAAGCACGAGGAGTGCAAGACGCGCGCGTTGCCCGATCTGTAGGAGCGCACCTTGTGCGCGAATGCCTTGAGCTTCGATCGGGGCCAAGAGCCATCGCGCACAGGGTGCGCTCCTACAGGAGAAGCATGCACATGCTACGCTTTCGTTTGGACTTCCATATGGCGGCATGATGAAGATCGACACCAAACTCCCCAAGGTCGGCACCACCATTTTCAGCGTGATGAGCCAGCTCGCGCTGGAGCACAAGGCGGTGAACCTGGGCCAGGGCTTTCCCGATTTCGAACCGCCGCAAGGGTTGCGCGACGCGCTGACGCGCGCGATGAACGCGGGGAAAAACCAGTACGCGCCGATGCACGGCACCGCGCCGCTGCGCGAGCAGATCGCTGCGAAGACCGCGCGCATGTACGGCCATCGCCCCGACGTGGATGCCGAGATCACCGTCACCTCCGGCGCCACCGAGGCGCTGTTCGCGGCGATCGCCGCGGTGGTGCGCGCAGGCGAGGAAGTGATCGTGTTCGATCCCGCCTACGACAGCTACGAACCGGCGATCGAGCTGCAGGGCGCGAAGGCGGTGCACCTCCCGCTGATCGCCCCGGCTTTCTCGGTGGATTGGCAGCGTGTGCGCGATGCGGTGACGCCGCGCACGCGCATGATCCTCATCAACAGCCCGCACAACCCCTCCGGCGCGGTGCTGTCGGCGGCGGACCTCGAAGAGCTGGCCGCGATCGTGCGCGACACGGACATCGTGGTGCTGTCCGACGAGGTGTACGAGCACATCGTCTACGACGGCCGGCAGCACGAGAGCGTGCTGCGCCATCCGGAACTGGCCGCGCGCAGCATCGTGATCTCCTCCTTCGGCAAGACCTACCACTGCACCGGCTGGAAGCTGGGCTACGCGGTGGCGCCCAAGGCGCTCACGGCGGAATTCCGCAAGGTGCACCAGTACCTCACGTTCTGCAGCTTCCATCCCGCGCAGGCCGCGTTCGCCGACTTCCTCGCCAGCGATCCGCAGCACTACCTGGAGCTGCC
>Ga0209026_1000801_pt1 | contig 17087 bp, 14 predicted proteins | sample AraplaCL_Col_mCL_FD_184262 | JGI IMG/M metagenome (GOLD analysis project Ga0209026, IMG submission 184262) | Arabidopsis root microbial communities from the University of North Carolina, USA - plate scrape CL_Col_mCL (SPAdes) (version 2) | ecosystem: Host-associated > Plants > Roots >... | reverse complement strand
GGGGCGGGCCATGGACCTGACGCTGACGCCGGAGCTGGAAGCCTTCCGGGACGAGGTGCGCGCCTTCCTGGACGCCCACGAGGACGAGCACGAGGGCGGGGCGCCCAAGGATCCCAAGGCCTGGCAGCGCCTGCTGATCGACAGCGGCTATGCGGCGCGGACCATCCCCAAAGTCTATGGCGGTTATGGCGCCGAGCCGGACGGACAGAAGGCGCGGATCATCGCAGAGGAATTCATCGCGGCCGGCGCGCCGCGCGGGATGAGCGGGCAGGGCATTTCCATGCTGGTGCCGACCCTGCTGGAAGTCGGATCCGAAGAGCAAAAGACCCGCTGGATCCCGCCGACGCTGAGCGGTGAGATCATCTGGTGCCAGGGTTATTCCGAACCGGGCGCGGGATCTGACCTCGCCAACCTGCAGACCAAGGCGGTCGAAGACGGTGATGATTTCATCATAAGTGGTTCAAAAATTTGGACGTCTACGGCTGCTCAGGCGCAGATGATGTTCTGCCTGGTGCGCACCGAGCCCACGAAGCCGAAGCACGAGGGCATCTCGTACGTGCTGTTCCCGATGGATACGCCCGGGATCGAAGTGAGGCCGCTGAAGACCATGACCGGCCAGGCCGAGTTCAACGAGGTGTTCTTCACCGACGTGCGCGTGCCGCAGACGAGTGTCGTGGGCGGTCGCGGTCGCGGCTGGCAGGTGGCCAATACGACGCTGAAGCATGAGCGCGGGATGCTGGGCGATCCGAACGCCACAGAAGCCCGGCTCAAGCAGCTGATCGAGCTGATGAAAGCTGAAGTGGTCGATGGCCAGCGGATCATCGACAACCCGATCTTCCGCGACCGGCTCATGCAGCTTCAGGCGCGGGTGCTGGCGATGAAGTTCAACGGCCTGCGCACCATGACCGACGACACGGCCGGCCTAGCGCGGCTGGTGGTGAAGCTGCAGGGCTGTGAGCTGAACCATCAGGTGGCGGCCCTGGCCATCGACGCCTTGGGCGAGTTGGGGATCCTGTACAACGACGGGCCGCATCTGCGGGCCAAGGGCCGCTGGCAGTGGAACTACATGTTCGACCTGGGCCTGATCATCGGCGGCGGCACCGCCCAGATCCAGAAGAACATCATCTCGGAACGAGGCCTTGGCATGCCGCGCGAACCCAAGACGGTGGAGGCCTGACATGCGGTTCGCGCTCTCTGAAGACCAGGTGATGCTGCAGGACAGCCTGAACCGCGCCCTGGCCGATCTGGTGCCGCTGGAGCGGGTGCGCAAGCTGGCCGACGAGGGCGGCCCGGGCGAGGTGTCCGACATCTGGATGCGCCTGGCCGAGCTGGGCCTGCCCGGGCTGACGATCCCCGAGGACCACGGCGGCCTGGGCCTGGGCATGCTGGAGGCGGCGCTGGCGAGCGAGGCGCTGGGCAAGGTGGTGGCCGCCGCGCCGTTCCTGGGCTCGGCCGTGCTGGCCCCACTGGCGCTGAAGCTAGGCGGGACCGAGGAGCAGCAGCGGCGCTGGCTGCCGAAGCTGGCGACGGGCGCGGTGACCGCCGGCGTGGCGATCTCCGAACCCATCGCCGGGGCGCGCGACGGCGCGGGCGTGACTGCCAAGGACGGGCGGCTGTCCGGCCAAGCGCTGTTCGCTTTGAACGCCACGGGCGCCGACCTGCTGATCGTGGCGGACAAGACTGGCGGCCTGCATCTGGCGCAGACCGCCGAGGCGGCCGAGCTGATGCCCAGCATCGACTCCACGCGGCGGCTCAAGGCGCTGACCTTCAAGGACACGCCCGCCGAGGCGCTGGCGTCGAACCAGGCGCTGGACCGGCTGCGCGACGCCGCCTGGATCATGCTGGCCGCCGACACCCTGGGCGCGGCGCAGACGATGCTGGACCGGGCCGTGGCCTACGCCAAGGAGCGCAAGCAGTTCGGCCGCACGATCGGCAGCTTCCAGGCCGTGAAGCACCTGTGCGCCGAGATGGCGGCCGAGCTGGAGCCGGCGCGGGCGCTGGTCTGGTACGCCGCCTACGCCTTCGACCACGCGCCGGAAGACGCCTCGCTGATGGCGGCGCATGCCAAGGCGCATACCTCGGAGATCGGCCGCTTCATCGCCCGCACGGCGACGGAGGTGCACGGCGGCATCGGCATGACCGACCTGCTGGGCCTGCATTTCTGGTTCAAGCGCATCGGCCAGAACCGCCAGCTGCTGGGCGGGCCGGAGAAGGTGCGGGAAATCGCGGCCAGGCTGCAGGGACTGGCGGCCTGATGAAAGGAAGACGGCCATGGCGGACGGGGCGGTTCAGGGCGACGTGCAGGACCGCTATGCGGCCGTGCGCGCGGTGTTCGAGGGCAACCTCACCAGCGGCGAGGACGTCGGCGCGGCGTTCTGCGCCACAGTGGAGGGCGAGACGGTCGTCGACCTCTGGGGCGGCTTCGCCGATCCGGCGCGCACCCGGCCCTGGGAGAAGGACACCATCGTCAACGTCTATTCGACGACCAAGACGATGACGGCCCTGACGGCGCTGTTGATCGCCGATCGCGGCGACCTCGATTTCGATGCGCCGGTGGCCAAGTACTGGCCCGAATTCGCGGCGAACGGGAAGGCGGGCGTCACCGTCGCCCACCTGATGAGCCATTCGGCCGGCCTGTCGGGCTGGAAGACGCCGATCACCAACGACGATCTCTACGACTGGGAGAAGATGACTTCGCTGCTGGCGGCCCAGGCGCCGTTCTGGGAGCCGGGGAGCGCGCCGGGCTATCACGCGATCACCCAGGGCTACCTAGTGGGCGAGGTCGTCCGCCGGATCACGGGCAAGTCGCTGGGGACCGTCTTCCGCGAGGAGATCGCCGAGCCGCTGGGCGCGGACTTCTGGATCGGCCTGCCGGCGTCGGAAGACCACCGCGTCGCCGAGCTGATCCCGCCGCCCGCGGGCCAGTCGCAGGCCGAGGTGCGCAAGGAGACCGAGGTCCAGCGCAACATGTCGACCAACCCCGGTATCGACGTCTCGAAAACCAAGACCCGCGGCTGGCGGGGCGCCGAAATCCCAGCCGCCGGCGGGACGGGCAACGCCCGCTCGGTGGCCGAGATCCACACGATCCTGGCCAACGGCGGTGTGGCCAAGGGCAAGCGCTTCATGTCGGAGGCCGGCTGCCGAAAGGCGCTGGAGCTGCAGGTCGAGGGCAAGGACCTGGTGCTGGATAGCCCGGCGCGGTTTGGCCTGGGCTTCGGCCTGTCCGGCGGCATGCTGCCGCTGCCGAACCCCAATACGATCTACTGGGGCGGCTATGGCGGGTCGCTGATCATCATCGACATGGATGCCCGCACGACCTTTGGCTACGTCATGAACAAGATGGCCGGCACGACCCAGGGCGACATGCGGGCCCTGGGCCTGTCGATGGCGATGTGGACCGCGATGGGGACGATCTAGTCCCCTAGTGCTTCACGTGCTCGGGCTTACCCTTGCGCTTGGTGTGAGCCATCTTTTCGAGCTCGGTCTCGGACATCGACATCATCGACTTCGAGGCGCCCTGGAGCTTGCTCTTGGGCGTGTCGCCGCGCTTGGCGGAGAGGGCGGCGCCGGCGGCCTTCTGCTGGGCGGCGGACTTGGCGGGCATGGGGTGAACTCCTGAGGGAAGGAGGCGGTGGAACCCCTCGTGCCCTTGCATGGTTCATGGCGGTTACATCTGTTGAATTCCTATTGAAATTGTAGACATAAGGCCGAATGCGCCGCGACCCGTCCCACGACCCCGCCAGACGGCCGCCGACGGTGGCCGTTATCGGCGGCGGCTTCAGCGGCCTGCTGACCGCCATCCACCTGCTGCATGGCGATCCCGGCGTGGTCGTCCGGCTGGTGGAGCGCGCCCCACGCTTTGGCCGCGGCCGGGCCTACGGCACGTCCCAGGCCGATCATGTGCTGAACGTACGCGCCGCCAACATGAGCGCGTTCCCGGACCAGCCGTCGCACTTCGTCGAATGGCTGGAGTCCGAAGGCGAGGGCGCGGGACCTGACGCCTTCGTTAGCCGCGCGCGCTATGGCGACTACCTGCAGGCGCTTATGCGCGAGGAGATCGTCGATCCCGGCGCGGCCGGCCGGCTGCTGCTGGAGGCCGACGAGGCGGTGGCCCTGCACGCCGAGGACGGGCGCTGGCGGGTGGAACTGGCCCTGGGGCGCTCGTTCATGGCCGACGCCTGCATCCTGGCGGTGGGTTTGCTGCCGCCGGCGCTGTTGCCAGGCGCGGACGACAGCGTGGCGGGATCGCCGGCCTATGTCGCCGAGCCCTGGCGGATGGACCCCGAGACGGCGCCGGAAGGCCAGGTCCTGCTGCTGGGCTCGGGCCTGACCATGGTGGACACCGCGCTCAGCCTAGCCGGCGCCGGCCGAAGGTTGCTGGCGATGTCACGCCATGGCCTGATCTCACGCAGCCACGGGCCGGTGAAGCCGACGCTGGCGCCTGACGGTGGCTTCGACACGCCGCGGCAGGCGCTGCGGACCCTGCGGGGCCACGCACGGGCGGTCGGGTGGCGCGAGGCGGTGGACTCGATCCGGCCGATCACCGCCGATGTCTGGCGAGGCTGGCCGGCCGCCGAGCGGCGTCGCTTCCTGCGCCATGCGCGCCCCTGGTGGGAGGTCCACCGGCACCGCATGGCGCCCCAGGTCGCGGCGAGGGTCGCCGGCCTTACGGCCTCGGGCGACCTCACGGTGTCGGCGGGACGGCTGGAGCATCTGACCTGGGACGGCGAGGCGTTCCATGCCCGCATCCGCGGCCGCGGCGAGACCAAGCCGCACGACTGGCGCTTCGACCTGGTGGTGAACTGCACCGGGCCCCGGGGCGACCCGGAGACAGCGACCGGCGGCCTGCTGGCTGATCTGCGACGGCGGCGGATGATCCGCCGCGACCCTTTGGGTCTGGGCCTGGACGTGACCGACGACCTGCGCGTGGTGGGGGCCGATGGGCGGCCGACGCCCGGCCTCTACGCGGTGGGGCCGATGGCGCGGGCGGCGGTCTGGGAAGCGCTGGCCGTGCCGGACCTGCGCAACCACACCGCCCAGGTGGCGCGCGTGGTGCTGTCCAACCTGGCCGCCTGCGGATAGCCTGCCCGCACGGGCACAGGAGACGGCGTGGCGGATCCGGCGGGCGAGACGGTAGGCGAACGGCGAAAACTGCCCCGGCTGCGTGTGCGGCTGCGCGAGCTGTACCATGGGGCCTCGCCCCAGGCGGTCCGCTTCCGGCTGTGGGTCATTGCGATCGACCTCTTGCTGATCGCCTTCTTCATCGCCGCGCCGTTCCTGCGCGACTATCCGGTCTATCTGGTGATCGACTACGCCGTGGCGTTCGTGCTGGCCCTGGATATCGCCGCGCGAGCCCTGGCGGAGACCAGCGTCCGGGGCTTCTTCCGGCGGTTCAACGTCTGGATCGACCTGTTCGTCCTGCTGACCCTGTTGTTCCCGCTCTGGCTGTTCAACCTGGCCTTCCTGCGGGTGCTGCGGCTGTGGTCGCTGTTCCACAGCGAGCTCTTCTGGGACACGATCGCGCGCCGCTACGACGACACGCGGGTGGAGGAGGTGACCAAGGCGCTGGCGACGCTGGTGACTTTCGTCTTCGTGACCACCGGCTTCGTCTACGCCGGGTTCGCGCGCAGCCATCCCGGCCTGGATGGCTATGTGGACGCGCTCTATTTCACCGTCACCACGCTCACCACCACCGGTTTTGGCGACGTCACCCTGCCGGGGACCTGGGGGCGGCTGCTGACCATCGTGATCATGATCAGCGGGATCACGCTCTTCGTCCGTTTCGCCCAGACCCTGATCAAGCCTTACAAGGTGCGCTTCACCTGCGAGGCCTGCGGGCTGATGCGCCACGACCCGGACGCGGTGCACTGCAAGGCGTGCGGCGGGCTGCTGAACATTCCCAACGAAGAATAGCCGACCCCGCCTGACGGCCTGAAGGGTCGTGTCGTGCCTGGTCAACGCTGCGTGACCGTATAGCGACGGAATTTTGTCAAACCCTTTAGAATTTCATGCCCCAATAGCAACCTGGACCTGCGGGGGCGGTCAGGGGGAACGACAGGTGGCCGGCGAAGGGGCGCAACCACCAGCATTGGGCGGAACCGTCGATCTGGCGGCCGTGCTGGACGCGTGGCCGGAGTGCGCGCGCGTGCTGTCGCCGTCGGGCGAGATCCTGCACATCAATCCGGCGGGCGAGGCCCTGGTGGAGCTGGCCGCTGATCGCGTGCGGGGCCGCTCTTGGCCGCTGCTGTGGCCGCCGGAGACGCGTGGTCCGATGCAGGACGCGATCGCCGACGCGGCCGCCGGCAAGGTGGGCACGTTCCGCGGCGTCTGCTTCTCCCACACCGGCAAGCGCCTGTGGCTCGACACGGTGGTCACGCCCGTTCGCGACAACGCGGGCCAGGTGGTGAGCCTGCTGGCCGTGTCGCGCGACATCTCGGCGTCGCTGGAGTCCCAGGCCTTTCTCGAGACCCTGGTCCGGCTGCTGCCCAACCCGATCCTGGCCAAGAACGCCCGCGATGGTCGCTACGTGCTGATCAACGAGGCGGCCGAGGCGGCGTTCGGCCTGTCCAGCGCCGAGACCATCGGCAAGAACGCCTTCCAGCTCTTCCCGCAGAACGAGGCCCAGGGCTTCGCCGAGGAGGACGCCGAGGTCATCCTTTCGCGCGAGACGCGGATCTCGGAAGAAGAGCCGATCACCACGCGCGACGGCGTCCGGTATTTCACCACCAAGAAGTTCGCCACCTACGATGGCGACCAGCCGCTGCACCTGGTGACCCTGGGCGAGGACGTGACCGAGCGGCGCGACGCGGGCGTGGCGCTGCGCAGCGCCTTGGCCGAGGCCGAGCAGGCCAATCGGGCGAAGAGCGAGTTCCTGGCCAACATGAGCCACGAGATCCGCACGCCGTTGAACGGGATCGTGGCGGGCGCCGACATGCTGGCCCGGGCCGAGCTGGATCCGCGCGCCCGCGAACTGGTCGAGATCATCGCCTCGTCAGGGGCGACGCTGGAACGCCTTTTGTCCGACATCCTGGACCTGGCCCGGATCGAAGCCGGCCGGATCACCATCGAGGCCACGACCTTCCACCTCGGCGAGCTGGTCCGCACCACCGCCGCCCTGGCCCAGCTGCAGGCGGACGAGAAGGGCGTGGCGATGACAGTGGACGTGGCGACAGAGGTCGACCGCGCGTTCCATGGCGACCCCCACCGGATCCGCCAGGTCCTGCTGAACCTGCTGTCGAACGCGGTGAAGTTCACCCAGCGCGGCTCGGTCACGGTGACGGCCGAAGCGCTGGCCGAGGGCGTCCGGATCACGGTGCGCGACACCGGCATCGGCTTCCGGCCCGAGATGAAGGAGCAGCTCTTCGGCCGTTTCCATCAGGCCGACGGCTCGATCACCCGCCGCTTCGGCGGCACGGGCCTGGGCATGACCATCAGCCGTCAGCTCACCGAACTGATGGGCGGGGTGCTGGACGCCGAAGGGCGCGAAGGCCAGGGCGCCAGCTTCTGGTTCGATCTGCCGCTTACGCCCGCCGAAGCCCCCGAAGAGGTCGCGGAAGCCGTTCATGCCGAGGCGCCTGACCGGCCGCTGCGCGTGCTGCTGGCCGACGACCATCCCACGAACCGCAAGGTCATCGAGCTGATGCTGGAGGACCTGGCCGAGGTGGTCAGCGTCGAGAACGGCGCCGAGGCGCTGATGACCCTGGGCACCGGCGTCTTCGACATCGTGCTGATGGACATGCAGATGCCGGTGATGGACGGCCTGGAGGCCACTCGCCGGATCCGCGAGACCCAGTCGATGGCGGGCCAGCCGCCGATCCCGCTGATCATGCTGACCGCCAACGCCCTGCCCGAGCACGTGGCCGCCAGTCACGCCGCCGGGGCCGACCGGCACCTGGAAAAGCCGGTGACCCTGGCCGGGTTGATCGAGGCGATGAACGATGTGCTGGCCGGCGAGGACGAAGCCCCGCAGGCCGTCGCTCAGTAGTAGTCCTTCAGCGTCACCCCGACGGTTTCCCCCGTCGAGAGGGTGACCTGCAGCACGCCGCCCGCAGGCCCGGTGCGCAGGGCGGTCAGTCCAGCCACGCCCAGCTCGGCCACCGGCTTGCCGTTCACCGCGGCGATCTGCTGACCGGTCTTCAGGCCCGCGGCCTCGGCCGGTGAACCCGGCGCGACGAGACCCAGGGTGGCGACGCCGTTTGCGATGCGGGTGAGCAGCCCCGAGCGATCCTTGGGGAAGGGCTGGGCGACAGCGTCCGGGCGCGCCTTCAGCAGGATCCGGTTGCGCGAATAGTCCGTGGTCAGGTCGAACCGGCCCAGGATCGGCATGCCGATGTTGCCCGAGGTGTGGCCGGTGTTGAACGCGCTGTTGTCCTCGTCGCCGAAGACGGCGGGAATGTCGTGCAGGGTGACGCCGCCGAGGGTCAGGCTCTTCACCGTCGCCACGCTGCGCGGCCGCATCCCGCCAACGGCGCCGGACAGGGCCTTGGACGTTGGGCGGTTCGCCAGCATCCCCTGCGGCTTCCAGTAGGCGGGGAAGACCAGCAGCGGCTGGCCGTTGCCGAGGTCGAAGTCAAACAGCGTGGGCTTGCCGCCCTCGATGGATGCCGGGATGGCGTGCAGGCCCGAGACGTTGGTCACCGGCACCGCCACCGCGCCCGGCGCCGGCTGGAAGCGCGCGGGGTCGTGGAAGGTGATGGTCTTGCCGGCGAAGTCGAGCTGAACGGTCAGGGCGTTCAGCACCTCCTTGCCCAGGACCACGGGCAGGGGGCGGCCGAGGGCGGCGGCGATGGGCTTCAGGTCCATGAGCGCCACGGTCATGTCGCGCAGCTCGACGGCGCCGACCTTGATGGTGACGCCGCTGGCCAGTTCGGCCACGTCGCGCCCGCCGGTGCCAACTGCCTCGACGATGGCCGTGGGCTTGATGCCCAGGCTCTCGGCATAGGCCTTGTCCAGCACGGTGGTCTCGGCGCCGCTGTCCAGCATCACCCGGGTCTCGGCGCCGTTGACGCTGGCCGGGATGTAGATGCGGGTGCCGAGATAGAGCTCGAAGGCCAGGGGATCGGTCTTCGCGCGCCCTTCGGGGAAGGCGTAGAGCCGCCGGGGCTCTGGCCGCGCATAGGCCTGCGGCGCCGGCTTCGGGTCGATGTCGGCTTCGGTGAGGACGATGGTGGTGACGATGGGGGTGTCGGCGCCCTGCTGGACCTGGCGGAACGGCACGCGCACGCCCTCAACCATCCGCCAGTCGTCCAGGCGCGTGACGGTGGTGACGCCTTCCTCGGTGGTGCGGTCGGCGACCAGGGCGCCGATGGCGGGATCCAGCAGCAGGTCGTAGCGGGCGCGGGGATCGAAGGCGACCCGCAGCACCTGAACGGTCTTGCCCTCGAACGTCTCGTCGGCCTGGAGCGAGACCTTGGCGTCCCGCGCCCGGAAGGCGTCGTCGAAGGTGACCAGCCGGCGGCGCGCGGCCTCGTGGGCGGCGGCCTCGCCCGCATCCTCGACCTGGCCGCTGAGCGTCACGGTCCAGCCGCCGTCGCCGACGAGGGCGCGGTGGATGACGGCCGAGCCCTGGGTGATCCGCTCCATCGACCGGCCCGGATCGATCCGGCGTTCGAACGCGCCCTGGAAGCGGCCGTTGTCGGTGGTTCCGCGGACCAGGAGGCCGGTGGCCTTCTCGAAGGCGGAACCGCCCCGCCAGGCGACGTAGCGGGCGACGGCGTCCTGCACCGGATCGGCCGACGCAGCGACGGGCGCGGCCAGCGCCAGGGCGACGGCCGCGGTCGCGAGAAAGGATCTCATCTCTAGTCTCCGAAAGCGGGGCTGGTCAGGGCGTCGAAGCCCGGGGGACGCGACCCGAACAGCGAGGGGTCGAAGGGAAGGGCTTGGTCGCGCGCCTTGGCGCCCAGCACGATCTCGGCGGCCTGGCCGCTGTGGTGCAGACAGGCCAGGTAGACGCTGTCGCTCCACGAGCCGTGACGGCAGCGCTGGCCATCGTGGGAGAGCAGGGCTGTCAGGTGTTCGCGGCCATCGGCGATGATGGTGACCTGCAGGCCGGGCCAGGCGGCGAGCTGGTCCGGCGCGGTGAGCTGGCGGACGGTCGCGAACGGCGTGTCGGCCGGCTCGTAGATCTGGCCCACCACGCGCACGCCGGCCGCATGGGCGCGGGTCAGGTCCGGCTCCAGCGCCGCGAAGGGGCCGGGGAACAGGTCGAAGAGCAGGACCTCCCGGGCGGCGGCGATCATGCCGCGGGCGCGGGCCAGCACCTGGTCGGGGGTCTTGAGCGCATAGAGCCGCGCCTCGGCCTCGGGCGCCTTCAGCTCGGCGAGGGCGGCGAGGGCCGACTGGCTGCGCTGCTGGAAGCGGGCGGTCAGCTGGGCGATCAGCTCGGCGGCAGGGACGGCGCGCCAAGTCTTGCTCTCGCCCTCGTCCACCAGGACAGCCCCCTTCTGGGCCAGGGTCTCCAGCGCCTGGTAGGTGTTGGCCGCCGCCTTGCCCACGGCCTTGCCCAGCCGATAGCCGGTCGAGGGGCCCAGCCGCGTCAGCTCGCAGAAGACGGCGGCCTCGATCTCGGTGAAGCCCAGGTCCAGCAGGGCGGCGGCGGAATTGGTAGTAGCCATGGCTACTAGGATTGAAGCTGCACCGTCCGAAGTCCAGTTAAACTGCCGTAAGGCAGCGCTGGTGGTTGACTGACGCGGAGGGAAGGACGCCGATTTACGATGTAAGGGCCATCGCGGGCCGGAATCTGGGACGAGAAAACATGAGCGCTTTCAAGGACAACCTGCTGGCCGGCAAGACCGCCTTCATCGCGGGCGGCACCAGCGGGATCAACCTGGGCATCGCCAAGCGCTACGCCGAGCTGGGCGCCAAGGTGGCGGTGGCCGGGCGCAACCCCGAGAAGGCGGCGGCCGCGGCGGCCGAGATCGGACACGGCGCCATCGGCCTGTCCTGCGACGTGCGCGACTATGCCCAGATCCTGGCGGCGCTACAGCAGGCCAAGGAGGCGTTCGGACCGCTGGACATCGTGATCTCGGGCGCGGCAGGCAACTTCGTGGCGCCGGCCCTGGGCATGTCGGCCAACGGCTTCCGCACCGTGGTGGACATCGATCTCAACGGCACCTTCAACGTCTTCCGCGCCGCCTACGACCTGCTGGCGCCGGGCGCGTCGCTGATCGCCATCACGGCGGGCCAGGCGGTGAACCCGTCGATGATGCAGGCCCACGTCTGCGCGGCGAAGGCGGGGATCAACCAGCTGATCCGCGTGCTGGCCATGGAGTGGGGGCCGGCCGGCGTGCGGGTCAATGGCATCTCGCCGGGGCCGATCGCCGGGACCGAGGGCATGGCCCGCCTCAGCCCGACGCCGGAATCGGACAAGGCGATCACCGCCCGCATCCCGCTGCGCCGGTTCGGCGAGGTCAGCGAAGTGGCCGAGAGCGCGGTGTTCCTGGTCAGCGACTCCGCGCGCTACGTCACCGGCACGATCCTGGACTGCGACGGCGGCTCGCAGCTGGGCGACGCCCGCGACCGGCAGGCGGCGGGCGGGCTGAGCTGATCGCTCAGTCCTTCATGTAGGCCTCGAACCGGTCCTTCCAGTCCGGGTGCCAGCGCGACAGCGGCGGGCGGTTCTCGATGAGGTCGCCCATCGCCCAGGCCATCCGCTTCTCGTCGACAGCGCGGGTGACGTCGTTGTCGGGGCACAGGATGTAGAAGTCGCCCTTGGCCAGGCTGGCCAGCATGAACTCGACGACCTCGTCTGGTCCCCAGGCGGCGGCAGGCTTCTCGGTCACCCGGCCGCCGCCCGTCATGCCGGTGAAGGTGTAGCCGGGCACCAGCAGGTGCGCCGAGACCTTGGCGCCGGGCGTGTTGCGCAGCTCGTGCTGGGTCGCCTCGGCGAAGGCTTTCAGCGCCGCCTTGGAGACGTTGTAGGCGGCGTTGCCGGGCGGGGTGGTGATGCCCTGCTTGGAGCCGGTCATGATCACGAATCCCGGGCGGGTCGAAGCGGCCATCGCCGGCAGGAATGCCTGCGCCCCGTGGATCGCACCCCACAGGTTCACGTCGATCAGGCTCTTCCAGCCGTCCAGGTTCTGGGCGACGCCGCCGGGGTTCTGGCCGGTCCCGGCGTTGAGCATGAGCACGCTCACATGGCCGAACTCGCCGATCGCCTTGTCGCGCAGTCGCTCCAGGTCGCCAGGCTTGGCGACGTCGGTGGGCACGGCGGCGACGCGGCCGCCGGCCTCGCGGATCGCGGTTTCGGCGGCGCGCAGCTTCTCGCCCGACAGGTCGGCGATGACCACGGGCAGGCCCATGGCGGCGAAGCGATGCGCGGCGGCCAGGCCGATGCCGCTGGCGCCGCCGGTGATCACCACCGCACCGCCGTCGGCCAGGGGCGGAAGTTGGGCGTAGGCGTCGGTCATGGAAGCTCCTTCGGCGCGGGGAGGTGCGGATATAGGGCGCGGCCCGGCGGCCCGCACCCTGCTTCCTCAGCGTGGCGGCATTCGGATGGCGTCATCCAGGCGCCAAGGCCTAGCATGGCCTCGGCTTGACGTTGGGCGAACGTAGGTCGCGCTAGCCGCGGACGGCGAGCAGGCCCTTGCGCAGGCGACGGAAGCCTTCGTCCAGGGCCTCGGCGTTGTAGCCGAAGCCGATCCGGATATGGCCCGGCGCGCCGAAGTATTCCCCAGGCGCCACCAGCACCTCGAACTCGTTTAACAGGCGGCGGGCCAGGGCGCGGGTGTCGTCGACACCGACGACGCGCGGGAAGTACATGCAGCCGTGGGCCGGGAACGCGCCGGCCAGCAGGCCATCGGCGATCAGCCCGTCCACATTGCGCTGAACGACGGGCCGGGTGGCGGCCAGCAGCCCCTGCCAATGGGCGTCGAAGGGGGCGGGGGTCTCCAGCACATGCGCGGCGATGGCGTGCGACAGCTTGGAGACGCCGACGTCGCCGTCGGGATTGGCGGCGCGGATGCGGGCCAGCAGGGCCGTGTCGCCGGCGAGCCAGCCGAACTTCAGCGCGAAGAGGCCGAAGACCTTGGTCAGGCTGGACACGGTGACGATGTTGGGGGCCAGCAGGGCGGCCGGCGCGGCGCCGGCCTCGGCCGCGAAGTCGGCATAGACCTCGTCGACCACCAGGACGGCGCCGACCTTGGCGACCGTCGCGGCGATGGCGCGCAGTTCGCCCGGCGACAGCAGGACGCCGCTGGGGTTGTGCAGGTTGGTGATGATGACCGCGCGGGTCCGCGGCGTGAGCTTGGCGGCCAGGTCGTCCAGGGCGACCCGATAGTCCGGCGCCGGGCGCGACACCTCGCCGACCACGGCGCCGGCGTCCCGCGCCTGGCGGGCCAGCACGTCGAAGGCGGGGGTCTCGACCAGCACCTGGTCGCCCGGCGTCACCAGGGTGCGCAGGACCAGGTTGAGGGCTGCCGCCGCCCCCGTGGTGGTCATGACCTGGTTGGCCGAGAGGCCGTAGCGGCGGGCCAGCGCGTCGACGGCATAGCGGTTGCCGTCGGCGAAGACGCTGACATAGCGGGACGTGACGTCGCCCCCGAAGGCGCCGCGCACCACGTCCATCAGCGCCGCGGTCGGCTCGGTGATGGTGCTGTCCCACAGCATGGCCGCGGGCGTGCCGGACTCGCGCAGGCGCACGACCGCACGACCCCAGTCCGCGTACGAGGGCGCATCGAACAGATCGCCCTTGGCGTCCGACCGCGAACCGGCCGCGCCTGTCACATGGACTGAAGTCAAAGAAATATCCCTACGCCCCGGCCCCATTTCGGCGGGTGTCTCTAAGTCTAGGCGCCGCCAGCGGACTTTCTTTGCGAATTCACCCGCCCGAAGCGGGGATCGCGCGCGGGCTATTCGTCGGCTTGTGGCGGGGCGCATGAGTTATGCGTGTCGTCGCGGGGCGGTCGAACGTTCGACGCGAGCGCGGCGCGCGAACCGCGCATAACGAAAGGAAAATTCGCGCGCGCGGCGCTAGGCTTTCGCCAGGCGTGGGGATGCAGATGACGACAGTTCTGACCGGCGGCGTGGCCGCCCTGGCTCTGGTGATGATGGCGGGCGGGGCAGCCCCGGCGATGGCGCAGGCCGCGGCGCCTGCCACGTCGAGCACAGCCTCCGCGCCGCGCACCGCCGTGACGAAGCACGAGGGCGTCTTCAACGGCCAGAAGGTCAAGTACACGGCGACGGTCGCCGAGACGATCCTGAACGATGCGGCGGGCAAGCCGACCGCCGCCGCGACGACGATCGCCTATGTGCGCGACGGGGTGAAGGACCGGGCCGGGCGGCCGGTGATCTTCCTGTTCAACGGCGGGCCGGGGGCTTCGTCCTCGCCGCTGCACATGAGCGCGCTGGGGCCATACAAGCGGACGAAGGCGGCGCCCGGCGATCGCGACGGCGGCGGCTGGGAGCCGAACCCCACCAGCCCGCTGGATGCGGCGGACCTGGTGTTCATCGACCCGCCCGGCACCGGCTTTTCGCGCGCCTTGCCGGGCGCCGACGCCAAGGGCTTCTACGGCAACACCGGCGACGCCCAGGCCGTGAAGATGGTCATCCAGGCCTGGCTGAAGGTCAACGGCCGCGAGGCCTCGCCCCGCTACCTGGCCGGCGAGAGCTATGGCACCACCCGCGCCGCCACGATCGTGAAGATCTCCAAGGACCTGCCGTTCGACGGCGTGCTGCTGATCGCCCTGGCCGGTGAGGTGCCCGGCCGCGAGATGCCCTATGTGGTGGCCCTGCCGACAATGGCGGCAGGCGCCTGGTATCACCAGAAGATCGACCGCGCGGGCCGGACCGTGGTCCAGGTGTTCGCCGAGGCCCTGCAGTTCGCCCGCACCGAATACGTCACGGCCCTGATCCAGGGCGCCAGCCTGTCCGCCGCCGACAAGCGCCGGATCGCGGAGAAGATGTCGGCGCTGGTGGGCCTGCCGGCCGACCTGATCGAAGAGAAGAACCTGCGCCTCAGCAAGAACGACTGGATGTTCAACATCCTCAAGGACAAGACCCTGCGCACGGGCCTGCTGGACGTGACCATCACCGCGCCGCTGGAGCCGGGCCAGGACGGCGCCATCGACGACCCGGCCCTGGGCGTCGTGCCCAAGCGCGCGCCGGGCGCCGCCGCCGGTCCGCCGCCCAGCCCCGCGGCGCTGGGGGCGATCCCCAGCCCGGTGGTGGGGCGCTACTTCAACGAGGTGCTGAAGTATCCGGCGACCGATCCGTACTACGGCGTGAACTTCAGCGTGAACGCGGCATGGACCCACGAGCGGGGCGGCAACCCGTATGAGGCCCTGGGCGCAGCGATGCGTGAGAACCCGAAGATGCGGCTGTTCTGGGCGGCCGGGTACTACGACCTGACGACGCCCGCCTATTCGGGGCGCTACGTCCTGGACCAGGCCGGCGTGCCGGGCGGCCAGCTGACGGCTGCCTATTTCGCGGGGCCGCACGGCGTCTACGACCACCCGGAGAATCTGGCGCGGTTCGATGCGGCGGTGCGGGCGTTCGTGACGCCGTAGCTCCTACTCATCCCCGCGCATGCGGGGACCCAGACTTCGCTTCTAGACGCCGCGCCTCAAGATGAGCCTGGGTCCCCGCATGCGCGGGGATGCGTAGAGAGAGTGTTCCGGAACGCCACGCCCAACGGACCCGGCCCTCGCCTGGCGGCGAAGCGGGTGGTCATCGGGGGATGGGGGGCGTGCGTCGTGGCGTTATAGCCGGTCACCGGCGCGGCGGACCGGTAGACCGTCGTGGCAGGCCGCCGATCAGACCGCCGGGCTGGTGAGGCGGGGCCAGGGTGAGCGTTGCGGTTCCGCCGGAAAGGCGGGATCGGAGCGGGGTCGCCACGGGCTTGGCTGTCGCGGCAGCGGGCTGGGCGCCCACGCGACCCAGGAGTTCGCGCAAGGCGGGGAGCTCGGTGGCCCGCGGGAGCAGCGCCTGGGCGTCGTCGGCGACGCGGCCCAGCGTGCGCAGGAGAATCGGAAAGCTGGCGCGCTCGGCCTCGCGATCCCGGTCGCGCTCGTCATAGCGTTCGGCACGTTCAGGCGTTTCGTCGCGCTCGACGTCGAGGGGCTCGTTCTCAGGGCGCTCGGTCTCGATCCGCGCCGGCAGATGCGCCTCGCGCCTGAGACGAAGCGCCAGTGCGATGGAGAGGCGGACGGACGCGAAGCTGCGGTTGAAGGCGTCGAAGAGCGTGAGCTTGCGGTCGACGTCGCTCTCCGCCTGGGCCGCCTGGGCGAAGGCCATGCCCAGCGCATGCGCGGCATCGCGCATCTCGTCGAGCTGGATCGCCTCGGCTTTCATAAGAACAAAAGTAGAACATTTGTATCCTGCCGTCAAGCCTGGGTGCGAGCTCCCGGTGGACTTGCGGTACGTCCGCTTCCGGTCGGCAGGCCAACGTCCGCTCGCGACTCTTGGCGGACGTTGAGCCGTAACGCCTGCATCAAAATCACGCGGCATTCCCACCCCCTTCAAGGTTGCAACCCAAGATTGGCCAGCCAAGCTTGCACGGTTCTAGGAGGCGGCGATGTGGGCAGATGGGGTATTCGGCAGTGGCATCGACGGCGCATTGTTTATGGGAGCAGCGTGTCTGTACTGCGGTGTGGCTTGGCAGGTCGGTCGTCACTTGGGCATCCCGCGATTTCCAGGTGCAGTCGCGATTTTCTGGTTGGTCGCGGCGGTTATTCTGCCGCTGCCAGCCTACTTCGCAGCGGGCTTCGGGCTCTGGTACGGAGCACTACTCCTAGGCATGTTGGGATTGGAGGTGCACTTCGGAGCGGGGGTTGGCTTGCTACTCGCACCTGCCCTGCTGAGCCTCCCGGCGCTCTGGCTTTCCTGTCGCCTGCTGACCAGCCCGCGGAATGACTACGTGCGCTAGTCACCCATCGTTGACGTTCGGGACGTCCGCTGGAGGGCGGGGACATGAGGGTCCGCTCTCCGCCTCAGGGCGATGGACCGCGATTGACCCAGCGCTGACCTCTCCGGCCCGCCGCTCTCGAAGCTCGTCATGGCCGGGCTTGACCCGGCCATCCAACCGGCCTGCCCGCAGGCGGCCATTTCTCTCTGCTCGTCATCCCCCGGCTTGTCCGGGGGATCCATGGTTC
>Ga0209026_1000800_pt1 | contig 17123 bp, 16 predicted proteins | sample AraplaCL_Col_mCL_FD_184262 | JGI IMG/M metagenome (GOLD analysis project Ga0209026, IMG submission 184262) | Arabidopsis root microbial communities from the University of North Carolina, USA - plate scrape CL_Col_mCL (SPAdes) (version 2) | ecosystem: Host-associated > Plants > Roots >... | reverse complement strand
TCACGAACGGGTGGGTCGGGGCGCTGTTCGCCGGTCCGTTCGACCTTTTGCTCGGCCGCAAGACCTACGAGATCTTCGCCGCGCACTGGCCGTTCATGCCTGCGGACGACCCGATCGCCGCGCCGTTCAACCGGGTGACGAAGTACGTGGCGTCGCGCACCGGCGTTCCGCTCACCTGGGAAAACTCGGTGACCCTGAGCAACGCCGCGGCCGACGTGGCCCGCCTCAAGGCCGAGGATGGCCCGACGCTGCTGACCCAGGGCAGCGCCGATCTGCTGCAAACGCTGCTGGCGGAGGGACTGGTGGACGAGCTGCGCCTGATCACCTTCCCGGTGATCCTGGGCGGCGGAAAGCGCCTGTTCCGCGACCCCGCCGCGCCCGTCACCCTGAAGCTCGCGCAATCGGCCGTATCGCCCAGCGGCGCGACATTGGGCGTCTATACGCCAACTGGACCGGTGCAGACCGGCTCGTTCCAGATGCCCGAGCCAAGCGAGCTCGAAATCGCCCGCCGGGCCCGGATGCAGCGCGAAGGCTGAGCCAGCTACGCGGCCGGCTGCACCTCGACCACCTTGTAGGTCAGAGGGCGGCCGTCTTCGTCTGTGACCGTCACATACTCGCCCACGGCGAAACGGTGCTGGCCCAGGCGGTGCACCGGCTCGTCGTCGGCGGTGTCCTCGTCGTCGTAGTCGAAGAACCACTTCTGGCCCTTGCGCGCCAGGCGGCCGTCGACAGCGTCCTCGTCCGGCGCGAAACGGCGGACCGTGCAGGCGTCGCGCGCCTTGCCGTAGGCGGCTTCGTCCAGCATGCCGTCCGGGGTCAGGGGCGCGGTGAGCGAATAGCCCCGGTGGTCGTCACCGCCGGCGAATTCGGTCCCGGGGTTGCGGGCGAGCCGCATCACGATGCGCGACAGGGACATGCAGACACCTCCTGGCAGTCAGATAAGAACTCTAGTGTGAGAGAAACAGGCTCGGGCTTTCCGAGTTCAACAGCGTGCGGGTGGCCCCGCCGAAGATGAACTCTTGGAGCCGCGGGTGGCCGAACGCGCCGGCCACCAGGATGTCGGCGCCCGCCGCCGCGACGGCGTGCAGGATCGCCGGCGCCGCATCGCCGCTGTCGGCCAGCAGCTGCACTTCGGACGCCACGCCGCGGGCGGCGTAGTAGCCCTGTAGCCGGGCGGGATCGAACGTCCGCGAGCTGGCCTTGGGCGCGGCGATGATCACCACCTTCGAGGCCTTTTCCAGCAGCGGCGTGGCCAGACGTGCGGCGCGGGAGGCTTCCTTGCCGCCGTCCCAGGCGACGGCGACGACGCCCCCCACCTTCAGGCCCGGCCGCGCCACCAGCACCGGGCGCTGTTCGTCGGCGACCATCTGCTGGAACGCCTCGGCCAGCGGGCCCCTGCCCCGCGCCGGATCATCGGTGAACACGACGACATCCGACAGGCGGCTCTCGGCCGACAGGCCGGCCCAGACCGGCGTCTGGAGCGCCACGAAGTGGCTCTTGGCATAGTTCACGCCATCGGCGGCCTTGCGGGCGGCGGCCTCGCCGGCCGCTGTGGCCTCCTTGAGGGATTCCAGCGCCGTGGTCTGAACGCCGCCCAGGAAGCCCTCGCCCATCCACGGCATGACGTCCGCAACGTCCGCCGGCGTGTAGACACAGGCCAACTCGGCGCCGAACGGCGCGGCGATCATCGCCGCGGCGCCGATCGTGGCGGCGTCGCCCTGTCCGCCCGACAGCGGAGCCATGATGCGTGCCCAACTCATGTGTGTATCCTCTTACCGCCCCAACATCTTCTATCCTGAACCGACCCGGATTGATCTTTGTCAGTCACTGGGCCAGTTCACGACCTCGACAGTGGAAGGAATGCACAGGTGAGGAAAGGGCTGCGTCGCAGCAAGGAGGCGCCTCGGGCCTGGCAGCGGATGCTGTCCGGCCGTCGGCTGGACCTGCTCGACCCCTCGCCCATGGATATCGAGATCGAGGACATCGCCCACGGCCTGGCCCGCGTGGCCCGCTGGAACGGCCAGACCGTCGGGGACCACGCCTTCTCGGTGGCCCAGCATTCGGTGGTGGTCGAGGAGATCGTCGCTCACATCCAGCCCGACATCGAGCCGAAGTGGCGCTTGGCCGCCCTGCTGCACGACGCCTCGGAATATGTGATCGGCGACATGATCAGCCCGTTCAAGGCGGCGCTGGGCGTCGACTACAAGCTGTTCGAGGAGCGGCTGGAGAACGCCATCCACGTGCGCTTCGGCATTCCGGCCAAGACGCCGACGGCGATCAAGAAGCTGATCAAACAGGCCGACCGCGCCTGCGCCTTCTTCGAAGCGACGCAGCTGGCGGGCTTCGGCCACGCCGAGGCGCTGGAGATCTTCGGCGCGCCGCCAGCGGGCTACGACCTGAAGATCGAGCCCCAGGCGCCGTTCGACGCCCAGGCGCACTATGTTCGCCGGTTCGAGGTGCTGTCCGAGGCTGCCGGGTTCAGCACCCACGACCAGGCGTTCGACACCGAATGACCAGCTCGCTCGTCATCGGCCTGTCGGCGGTGGTGGTGGCCATCAAGGACGGCGAGGCCGTCGTGCTGACCGTGCGCCAGAAGGCGGCGGGCGGCGAGCTCAGCCTGCCCTTCGGTCCCTTCGACCCCGACGGCCATCGCACCTTCGAGCTGGCCCTGCGCGCCTTCGTGACCGAACAGACCCGGTTCGACCTGGGCTATGTCGAGCAGCTCTACACCTTCGGCGACCGCGGCCGCGACGCGCCGCTCGCCGACCTCGGAGCCGGCAGCACGGCGACCCGGGTGATCTCGGTCGGCTACCTGGCGCTGGCGCCCGCGGCGGTCGACACGCACTTCGCGGGTAGCGAGTGGCGGCCCTGGTCACGGATCTTCCCCTGGGAGGACTGGCGGACCGGTCGGCCCGCGGCCTTCGGCGCCGTCGAGACGGCGTTGCGCGCCTGGGCCGGCAACGACGCCCAGAAGCTGGCCCGAGCCCGTCTATTGTTCGCCCTGGACGGCGCGCCGTGGAACGAGGAGCGGGTGCTGGAGCGCTACGAGCTGCTCTACGAGGCCGGCCTGGCGCCCGAAGCCGCCCGCGACCGGGGCGAGGCCGCCCCGACCCGCGCCGAGGCGCTGATGGCCGCCCTGGGCGATCCGATGATCTCGGACCACCGCCGGATCCTGGCCACCGCCCTGGGCCGGCTGCGCGGCAAGCTGAAGTACCGCCCCGTGGTGTTCGAGCTGATGCCCGACGCCTTCACGCTCTCGGCCTTGCAGCGCACCGTCGAGGCCATCGCCGGCGTGCCGCTGCACAAGCAGAACTTCCGCCGGGCCCTGGAGCGCGCCGAACTGGTGGAGGGCCTGGGCCGCCTTGACGCCGAGACCGGCGGTCGCCCCGCCGAGCTGTTCCGCTTCCGCCGCGAGATCCTGGGCGCACGGCCGGTAAGCGGGCTTTCGCTGCCGCTGCTGAGGGACTAGGCCGCCTCGCGCGCCGCTTCGGCTGGCGCCTTTGCAGGTCCCGCCCCTTCCCGCGCCTTGATCATCGCGCTGGTCTCGCGGCTGCCGTCGTGGCTCCAGCCGGGCGGGCCGAAGATGTAACCCAGGGCGTGGCGGGGATGGCGGGCGACGTCCTGGGCGATGCCGACCCACTCGTGGAACGCCACCCGCAGCAGGTTGAAGGTGGCCATGTTCTTGACCAGGCCGTAGCGCGGCGGCTCGGCGTCCAGCTCGGGCTGGAAGGTGCCGAACATGCGGTCCCAGACGATCAGGATGCCCGCGTAGTTCTTGTCCAGGTAGACCGCGTTGCGCGCATGGTGGACCCGGTGGTGCGACGGCGTGTTGAACACCGCCTCGAACCAGCGCGGCAGCTTTTTGATCGCCTCGGTGTGGATCCAGTACTGGTAGACGAGGCTGATCCCCTTCTGGATCGCGATCATCGCCGGCGGGAAGCCCAGCCAGGCCAGGGGCAGCCACAGGGCCCAGGTGCCGGCCACGCCGCCCGTCCAGGTCTGCCGCAGCGCCGTCGACAGGTTGTAGTGCTGGGAGCTGTGGTGGTTCACGTGGGCCGCCCACCAGAACCGCCGCTCGTGGCTGACCCGGTGGAAGACGTAGTAGGTCAGGTCCTCAGCCAAAAAGATCGCCACCCAGGCCCAGATCGCCGTCATCGGGATCGTGAACAGCCGGTGCTGATAGACCCAGAGCGTGGCGGCGAAGACCACGCCCGCGGTCAGCGTCCCCGCCAGGGTCGAGATCAACCCCATGCTGAGCGAGGTGGCGGTGTCCTTGGTCTCGTAGCGGGCGTCGGCCTTGCCCAGGCGCGCCAGCACGATCTCCAGGATGATCGAGAGGATGAAGAACGGGGTCGCCAGGGTGACCGGATCGAACGCGGCCTTCATCACGCGGCCAGGTCCTTGGGCGGCCAGGACGGCAGGGAGAGGGTCGCGCGCGGCGCGGCGATGTCGGCCAGGTCGATGCAGAGCTTGCCGTTCCGGAAGCTGGCCGCCACGGCCTGAGCCCAGGGGATCTGGCGCGCAGCGAACCCGTCGCCCGCCTGGCAGATCACCAGCGCCAGGCCGCCGGACTTGGCCAGGGCCCCTGCCCCGTCCGAGGCCACCCACACCGCGTCGATGCGCCGGCCGGGGAACTCGAACTCGAGCATGCCGCGAGCCTTGTGCTCGTCCAGGGGACCCGCCGGCTTGGCGATCTTGGCCCACGCCGCGATGCCCACCAGCACGGCGACCGCCGCGCCGGACAGGGCCAGTTGAACGAAAAACGCCTCGTCCATAGCGGCCTCCCATACCGTGTCTTCGCCCGAGCGTGGGCGTGTGGCGCCCCTCGGTCAAGGAAAACGGGCCCAAGGAAAAGGCCGCTCCCGGCGAGGAGCGGCCTTCCTTCAGGCGCTGGCATCCCTGGGAGGGACTGGGAACGCGCCGGCGCCCGAAGCCGGGCGCGCCTTAGAACCGGCGCGTGTAGCCGACGGTCCACACGTTCGCGTGGCCGGCGTCGTGGTTGTACTCCTGGCGGGTGAAGTCGACGCGCACGCCGTTCACGCCGTCGAAGTGGTGCTGGGCGCCCACGCCGAAGTTCCAGGATTCCTCGGAATCGGAATCCGAAACGCCCAGCGCCTTGGCGCGCAGCTTGGTCGTGCCGTAGCCCACGCGGGCCAGCAGGTCGGTGTTGGGGCCGAGCGGCAGGAAGCCCACGCCGTAGACGGCCGCGGCGGACTTCAGCTTGGTGTTCACGTCGACGCCCGCGATGGTGTCGGTGTCGCTCTTCAGGCCGGTCGCCAGCTCGCCTTCCACCCCGACGAAGTTGTTGAACCGGTAGCCCAGGCGGCCGCCGATGACGCCCAGGTCATTGCCGTTGCCGTCGGCGATGCCCGCATTGAGGTTGGCGTAGACGCCGGTCGGCACGGCGGCGGTCGTGGCGACCTGGGCCTGGGCGATGGCGGGAACAGCGGCGAGAGCGGCCAGACCGGCCGTGGCGATGAGAGCTTTTTTCATTTTGGGGGAGGAACTCCGTACTCATTCTAGGCAGCCCGCCCAGTCCCGCGAGGGATCGACGCCAAACGCGGCCCGCCGCAGACGGTTCTTTGGCGAAGGTTTGTTCAGTTGGTGTCTGTGTCCTTCCGGCCACAGGCCGCATCACGTCCCCCGTGACGCCGCCGATGGTCGTGGTAATCAGGCGGCCAGAGTTCGGAAGGAATACGAATGACCCACGCGGTGATCGCCGCCACGGGGCTCTACACGCCGCCCCACACCCTCTCGAACGCCGAGTTGGTGGAGACCTTCAACACCTACGTCGCGCGCTTCAACGAACGGAACGCCGCCGCCATCGAGGCCGGCGAGATCCAGGCGCTGGCTCCCTCCTCGCCCGAGTTCATCGAGAAGGCCTCGGGCATCAAGGCGCGCTTCGTGATCGACAAGACCGGCCTGGTCGATCCCGAGCGCATGGCGCCGAACATCCCCGAGCGGTCGAACGACGAGATCTCGGTGCTGGCCGAGATCGCCGTGGCCGCCGCCAAGGACGCCATCGCCCGCTGGGGCAAGGACGTCAGCCAGATCGACGCGGTGATCTGCGCCGCCTCGAACATGCAGCGCGCCTATCCCGCCATGGCCATCGAGGTGCAGCAGGCGCTGGGCATCGAGGGCTTCGCCTTCGATATGAACGTGGCCTGCTCGTCGGCCACCTTCGGCATCAAGACCGCCGCCGACTTCGTCGCCTCGGGCGCGCGGGCGGTGCTGATGGTCAATCCCGAGATCTGTTCGGGCCACCTGAACTTCCGCGACCGCGACAGCCACTTCATCTTCGGCGATGTCGCCACCGCAGTGATCGTCGAGAGCGCCGGGAGCGCGCAAGGCGGCTGGGACATCCTGGGCACGCGGCTCAAGACCCAGTTCTCCAACAACATCCGCAACAACTTCGGCTTCCTGAACCGCGGCGCGCCCGATGGGATCGGCGCCACGGACAAGCTGTTCGTCCAGGAAGGCCGCAAGGTGTTCCGCGAGGTCGTGCCGATGGTCTCCGAGATGATCGTCGAGCACGCGGGCGACCTGAGCATCGATCCGCACGGCCTGAAGCGGATGTGGCTGCACCAGGCCAACATCAACATGAACGAGATGATCGGCAAACGCGTCCTGGGCCGCGAGCCGGCGCCGGGCGAAAACGTCATCATCCTGGACGAATACGCCAACACGTCCTCGGCCGGCTCGATCATCGCCTTCCACAAGGCGAACGACGACTTCGCCGCGGGCGAGACGGGCCTGATCTGCTCGTTCGGCGCGGGCTATTCGGCCGGCACGGTATTCGTCCGGAAGCGTTGAGCCCGCCGCTCGCCATTCCGACGCTGTCGACCCAGCGGCTCATCCTGGAGCCGCTGGCGCCGACGCATTCGGCGGGCATGTTCGCGACCTTCTCCCGCGAGGAGGTGACGCGATACTCCGGTCCCGCGTCCGATCTGGACGGCGCGCCGATCCGTCTGCCCGCGCAGGTCGCCGCCGACAGCGACAAGATCATCGCCTTCTTTCTCAAGGGGGCGGCGGACGGCGAGCGGTTCCGCTGGGCTGTCCGGCTGCTGGCCGACGGCGCCTTCGTCGGCGCCATCGGGTTCAACCGCCTGGGAGCCTGCCCCGAGATCGCCTACCACCTCCATCCGGATGCCTGGGGGCGCGGCCTGATGGGCGAGGCCGCCGCGGCGGCGCTCGATTGGCTGCGGACCCGGCCGGACGCCCAGGAGGTCGCAGCGTTCATCGAGCCACAGAACGACGCCTCGGTCCGTTTCGCTCAGCGCCTGGGCATGCGGGCCACGGGCGAGACGTTCGGCCCGGCCGTGCGGTACCGGATGGCGCTTTCGCGATAGGCTGGCGGCGAACGGGAGAGTCGCCATGTCGTTTCGCCTCGCGGGCCTGAGCCTGGCCGCAATCCTGATGGCCACCACATCGTCCGCGGCCGCGCCGCGCTATGACCTGGTCGTCCGGGGCGGCGACATCTACGACGGCTCGGGCGGCCCGGCGCTCAAGGGCGACGTCGCGATCAAGGGCCAACGGATCATCTGCGTCGGGTCCTGCCCCGGCACGGCCACCAAGATGGTCGACGCCAAGGGCAAGGCCGTCGCGCCCGGTTTCATCAACATGCTGTCGTGGTCGAACGACAGCCTGATGGAGGACGGCCGCGGCCAGTCCGAGTTGCGCCAGGGCGTGACGCTGGAGGTCATGGGCGAAGGCTCGTCGATGGGACCCTGGACGCCGGCGATGAAGACGCTGGAGGCCCAGCGCCAGGGCGACATCAAGTACCCGATCACCTGGACCACGCTGGACCAGTACCTGCGCACCCTGGAGAAGAAGGGCGTCTCGGTGAACGTGGCCTCGTTCGTCGGCGCCGCCACGACGCGGATCAATGTGCTGGGCGAAGGCGATGTCGATCCCACGCCGGATCAGCTCGCGAAGATGCGGGAGCTGGTCGTCAAGGCGATGGAGGACGGCGCCATGGGCGTCGGCTCGTCCCTGATCTATGCGCCGGGCAGCTATGCCGAGACGGACGAGCTGGCAGCCCTGGTCACCGAGGCCGGCCGTTGCGGCGGCATGTACATCAGCCACATGCGCTCCGAGGGGAACCGACTGGAGGAGGCTGTCGACGAGCTGATCGAGATCTCCCGCCGCTCGGGCGCGCCGGCCGAGATCTACCACCTCAAGCAGAGCGGCAAGTCCAACTGGAGCAAGCTGGACCCGGTGATCGCCAAGATCGAGGCGGCCCGGAAGAACGGCCAGCGGATCACGGCCGACATGTACACCTATCCCGCCGGCTCGACGGGCCTGGACGCGGCCATGCCGACCTGGGTGCAGGCCGGCGGCGTCGAGGCCTGGATCGCGCGCCTCAAGGACCCGGAGATCCGCGCCAAGGTGAAGGCCGAGATGATCGGCGAGCCCGTGGGCTTCGAGAACCTTCAGCGCCACGCCGGCGCCGAAGGCACCCTGCTGGTGGCCTTCAAAAACCCCAAGCTGAAGCCGCTGACGGGCAAGACCCTGGCGCAGGTCGCCAAGGAGCGCGGCGTCAGCCCGCAGGACGCCGCCATCGACCTGGTCATCGAGGACGGCACCCGCGTGCAGGTCGTCTACTTCCTGATGGACGAGGCCAATGTCGCCCGCCAGACCGCCCTGCCCTGGATGAGCTTCGGCTCGGACGCCGAGGCCCAGGCCCCCGAGGGCGCCTTCCTGCTGTCGTCGATCCATCCCCGCGCCTACGGCAACTTCTCGCGCCTGCTGGCCAAGTATGTGCGGGACGAGAAGACGCTGCCGCTGGCCGAGGCGGTGCGCAAGCTCTCGGCCCTGCCCGCCCACAACCTGGGTCTCCACGACCGCGGCCTGCTGAAGACGGGCTACTACGCCGACGTGGTGGTGTTCGACCCGGCGACCGTCCAGGACCACGCCACCTTCGAGAAGCCGCAGCAGTTCTCGACCGGCGTCAGCGACGTGGTGGTCAACGGCCAGCTGGCCCTGGCGAACGGCGAGCCCACGACGGCGCGTCCCGGCCAGGTGGTGCGCGGCCGTGGCTGGACGGGCTGGAAGGACGGCGGGTGCCGGAAGTCAGCGAGCGACTGGAGCTGGTGACTTAGTTCCTCCCCTTCAGGGGGAGGTGTCGCCGAAGGCGACGGAGGGGGCTTCCACTCAGACCTCGCGGCCTGGCAGACCGACCCGGCATTCTGAGCGGAAGCCCCCTCAGTCAGCTTCGCTGACAGCTCCCCCGAAGGGAAGCAATTGCAGGAATGACTACCGATCCTTCTCGCGTTCGCCGATCGCCGCCTGCGCCGCCGCGAGACGGGCGATCGGCACGCGGTAGGGCGAGCAGCTGACGTAGTCGAGGCCGACGCTTTCGCAGAACTGGATCGAGGCGGGATCACCCCCGTGCTCGCCGCAGATGCCCAGCTTGACGTTCGGGCGGGCGGCGCGGCCGCGTTCGGCGGCGATCTTGATCAGGTCGCCCACGCCTTCCTGGTCCAGGCTGACGAACGGGTCCTTATCGAAGATGCCCTTCTCGATATAGGCGTTCAGGAACCGGCCCGAGTCGTCGCGGCTGATGCCGAAGGTCGTCTGGGTCAGGTCGTTGGTGCCGAACGAGAAGAACTCGGCGTTCTCGGCCAAGTCGCCGGCGCGCAGCGCGGCACGGGGCAGCTCGACCATGGTGCCGACCATGTACTCGATGGTCACGCCCTTTTCGGTCAGGACTTCCTTGGCGGTGCGGTCGGTGAGCTGGCGGAGGAACTTCATCTCCTCGCCCTTGGCGACCAGCGGGTGCATGATTTCCGGGATCGGCGCAGGGCGGCCCTCGGCGGCCACCTCGCAGGCGGCCTCGATGATGGCGCGGACCTGCATCTCGTAGATCTCGGGGTACGACACGCCCAGGCGACAGCCGCGGTGGCCCAGCATGGGGTTCACCTCGTGCATCTCCTCGGCCCGGCGCATCAGCTTGGCGGCGTCCAGGCCGGTGGCCTCGGCCACGGCCTTCACGTCTTCCTCGGTGTGCGGCAGGAACTCGTGCAGCGGCGGGTCCAGCAGGCGGATGGTGACCGGCAGGCCTTCCATGATCTTGAACAGCTCGACGAAGTCCTGCCGCTGCATGGGCAGGATCTTGGCCAGGGCCGTCTTCCGGCCGGCCACGTCGTCGGCCAGGATCATCTCGCGCACGGCGGCGATGCGGTCCGGGTCGAAGAACATGTGCTCGGTGCGGCACAGGCCGATGCCTTCGGCCCCGAACTGACGGGCGGTCTGGGCGTCCAGCGCCGTCTCGGCGTTGGCGCGGACCTTCAGTCTGCGGCCCTCGTCGGCCCAGGTCATCAGGGCGGCGAAGTCGCCCGACAGCTCAGGCTCGATCATCTTCACGGCGCCCAGCAGCACCTCGCCGGTCGAGCCGTCGATGGTGATGATGTCATAGGCGCGGATGGTCTTGCCGCGGGCGCGGAACTCGCCCGCCTTGTCGATGTGGATCTCGCCGGCGCCGGAGACGCAGGGGCGCCCCATGCCGCGGGCCACCACGGCGGCGTGGCTGGTCATGCCGCCACGGGCGGTGACGATGCCGCGGGCGGCGTCCATGCCGCGGATGTCCTCGGGGCTGGTCTCTTCGCGGACCAGGATCACCGCCTCGCCGGCGGCGCCCAGCTTCTCGGCTTCCTCGGCGGTGAACACCACCTTGCCGGTGGCCGCGCCGGGCGAGGCCGGCAGGCCCTTGGCCACCACTTCGCGCGGGCTGGAGGGGTCGATGGTCGGGTGCAGGAGCTGGTCCAGCGAGCCCGGCTCGACGCGCATCACCGCCTCGGCCTTGGTGATCAGCCCCTCGTTGGCCAGGTCCACCGCCACCTTCAGCGCCGCCTTGGCGGTGCGCTTCCCGTTGCGGGTCTGCAGCATGTAGAGCCGGCCCTGCTCGACCGTGAACTCGATGTCCTGCATGTCGCGGTAGTGCTTTTCCAGCTTCCCGACGACGTCCTTGAACTGGGCGAAGACCTCGGGAAGCGCTTCTTCCATCGAGGGGTTGATGTCGCCCATCTCCTCGCGCGCCACCTTGGTCAGCGGCTGCGGCGTGCGGATGCCGGCGACGACGTCCTCGCCCTGGGCGTTGATCAGGAACTCGCCGTAGAGGCGGTTGTCGCCCGTGGACGGGTTACGGGTGAAGGCCACGCCGGTGGCCGAGCCGTCGCCCATGTTGCCGAACACCATCGACTGGATGTTCACCGCCGTGCCCCAGCTCTCGGGGATGTCGTGCATGCGGCGATAGAACTTGGCGCGGTCGTTCATCCAGCTGGCGAACACGGCGCCCACGGCGCCCCACAGCTGTTCATTGGGATCCTGCGGGAACGGCTTGCCCAGCTCGCTCTGAACGGCCGCCTTGTAGTCGGCGACGACGGCTTCCCAGTTCTCCGCCGTCAGGCCCGTGTCGACGTGGACGTCCAGGCGGTCCTTATGGTCGTCCAGGATCTCCTCGAACATGTGGTGGTCCAGGTCGAGGACCACGTTCGAGTACATCTGGATGAAGCGGCGGTAGCTGTCGAAGGCGAAACGGCGGTCGCCCGAGAGCTTGGCCAGGCCTTCGACCGTCTCGTCGTTGAGGCCCAGGTTCAGGACCGTGTCCATCATCCCCGGCATCGAGGCGCGGGCGCCCGAGCGCACCGAGACCAGCAGCGGGTTGGCCGCATCGCCAAAGGCCTTGCCGGTGAGCTGCTCGACGGTCTTGAGCCCCTCGGCCACCTGCTCTTTCAAGCCGGCAGGATAGGCCTTGTCGTTCGAATAATAGTGGACGCAGGCCTCGGTCGTGACGGTGAAGCCCGGAGGCACCGGCAGGCCCAGCGACGACATCTCGGCCAGGTTGGCGCCCTTGCCGCCCAGGAGGTTCTTCATCGAGGCGTCGCCATCCGCGGAACCGCCGCCGAAGGCATAAACCCAACGCGTCTTCTCGAGCGTCTCGGCCATCTCGATAATCCCCTAGTTAGCCAGTCACCTGCGCGAAGTCCGCCACTTGACCCATGGCGTCCCGGACCTTCGCCAGAAGGCGGAGGCGGTTTTCGCGTTCCTCGGATACCGTCGAATTCACTAACACCTTGTCGAAGAATGCGTCGACCGGCGCACGAAGGCTGGAAAGCAGCCGCATGGCGCCCGCGAAATCCTCGGCGTCCAGGGCCGCGTCCAACTTGGCGTCCAGGGCGCTGACGGCGTCGATCAGCGCCAGTTCCTCGGGCGAGGACGAGGCCATCCGCACCGGAGCGCCGGTGGGCAGCGCGCCCTTCTTTTCCTCAGCCTTGAGGATGTTCACGGCCCGCTTGTACCCGGCCAGCAGGTTCGCACCGTCCTCGGTCTTGAGGAAGGCGTCCAGCGCGGTGACCCGCGCGACGACCCGCACGAGGTCGTCGTCACCCAGGGCGAACACGGCCGCCACCAGGTCGTGGCGCTGGCCGCGGTCGCGCAGCCAGACTTCCAGGCGGTCGGCGAAGAAGGCGACGATCTCGTCGGCGACCTCGTCGTAGGGCCGGAATTCGAACAGCACCTTGCCGCTCGGCTTCTCGCGTTCCAGGCGGTCGAACACCAGATCGACCTCGCGGTCCATGGCGACCACCTGGGGCTTGCCCTCCAGCAGCGCCTCGTCGAACTCGCGCAGGTAGGTCTCGAACTCGCGGCTCTTGGCGCGGCCGCCGGCGCCCAGGTGGGCCACCAGCTTCGGCGTCGAGACCCAGAGCGCGCGGCCCGGATCCACGAAGCAGCGCAGCGACCGGTACCAGCCGGCGACGGCTTCGCGCAGCGGAATGCGCAGTTCCGAACCCAGCAGGATGCGGATCACGCCCAGCGCCGCCCGACGCAGGGCGAAGGGATCGCGCGAACCTGTCGGCTTTTCGTTGATGGCGAAGAAGGCGACCAGGGTGTCCAGCTTGTCCGCCAGAGAGACCGCCATGGTGACCGGCCGGTCCGGAACCTCGTCGTTGGCGCCGGCCGGCTTGTAGTGATCGCGGATCGCCTCGGCGACCAAAGGCGACAGCCCCTCGGCCGTGGCGTAGTAGCCACCCATGATCCCCTGCAGTTCGGGGAATTCGCCGACCACGCCCGTGCCCAGGTCCGCCTTGGCCAGACGCGCAGCCTGAACCGACTTGGCGACGTCAGCGCCGACGCGCGGGGCCAGGGCCGCGGCCATCATCTCCAGCCGCTCGACGCGCTCGTACATGGCGCCCAGCTTGGCGTGGAAGGTCACGCCCTTCAGCTTCTCCAGCCGGTCTTCCAGCGTCGTCTTGCGGTCTTCGTTCCAGAAGAACCGGGCGTCCGACAGGCGGGCCGACAGCACCTTGGCGTTGCCCAGTGCAATGGTCTTGCCGCCGTCCGTGGCGTCGATGTTGGCCACGGTCAGGAAGTGGGGCGCCAGTTTGCCGGTCTTGGGATCGCGGACCGCGAAATAGCGCTGGTGCACCCGCATCGACGTGCGGATCACCTCGGGCGGCAGGTCCAGGAAGGCCGGGTCCATATCGCCCAGCACGGGGGACGGCCATTCGACCAGGCCGGCCACCTCGTCCAGCAGCCCCTGGTCCTCGACCAGCTCCAGGTTGCGGGCGAAGCAAAGGGTCTTGGCCGCGTCGACGATGCGGTCCTTCCGCTCCTCGACGTCGAGCACGACGTAGTGCTTTTCCAGCTTCTCGGCGTAGGCGTCGAAGTCCTTCACCTTGAACGACTGGCCCGAGCCCATGAACCGGTGGCCCTGGGTGGTGTCGCCGCTGGCGATGCCCTCGATGTCGAAGGGCACGATCTCGCCGTCGAAGATGCAGAGGATCCGGCGCAGCGGCCGCACCCAACGCAACTTGCTGACCCCCGACACCATCGACTTCGGCCACGGAAAATCGCGGACGATCTCCTGCACCATCTCGGCGACGATCTCAGGTGTCGGCCGGCCAGCCTTGTGGATGTGGGCGACCCACACGCCGTCGCGGTCGATCAGGTCGGACTTCTTCAGCCCGGTCTTGCGCAGGAATCCTTCGAGCGCCTGGTCCGGAGCGCTGGTCCGCGGACCTTTGACGTCCTCGTGACGATCTTTCTGACGCTCGGGCAGCCCTTCGGCCACCAGGGTCAGGCGGCGCGCGCCAGCGAAGGTCTTGAGCGCTTCGGGCAGCAGGCCCTCGGCGGCCAGACGCTCGCGCGCCAGGCGCTCCAGGTCGCGCGCGGCGCCGGCCTGCATACGCGCGGGGATCTCTTCGGAGAGCAGTTCGAGCAGAAGCTGGGGCATGGCTTACGAATTCCCGCCCTGATCGGCCACCCAGGCCTCGGCGCACATCTTACAGAGGTCGCGGATACGGCCGATGTAGCTCTGACGCTCAGCCACGGCGATCGCGCCACGGGCGTCCATGATGTTGAACAGGTGACTGGCCTTCAGCACGTGGTCGTAGGCGGGAAGCGCCAGCGACTGGCCCTGGCGGCCCTTTGCGGCCAGGATGCGCGGCACCTCGCGCTCCATGTCCTCGAACTGACGCTTGCAGGTCGCGACATCCGCGACCTCCAGCTCGAAGGCCGAGAACTGCTGTTCGTTGGCGAGGTAGATGTCCCCGTACTTGAACTCGTCGTTGAACTGCAGGTCGTAGACGTTGTCCTTGTCCTGCAGATACAGCGACAGGCGCTCCAGGCCGATGGTCAGCTCGCCGGCCACCGGGAACACGTCCAGGCCGCCCACCTGCTGGAAGTAGGTGTACTGGGTGATCTCCATCCCGTCGCACCAGACTTCCCATCCAAGCCCCCAGGCCCCGACGGTCGGGTTCTCCCAGTCGTCCTCGACAAAGCGGATGTCGTGGACCTTGGGATCGATGCCGATCGCCTCCAGGCAGCCCAGGTAGAGCTCCTGCAGGTTCTCCGGGTTGGGCTTCAGGATCACCTGATACTGGTGGTGCTGATGCAGCCGGTTCGGGTTTTCGCCGTAGCGCCCGTCGGCCGGCCGGCGCGAAGGCTGCACATACGCCACCTTCCACGGCTTGGGCCCCAGCGTGCGCAGGACCGTCATCGGCGACAGGGTCCCTGCCCCCACCTCGACGTCGTAGGGCTGCAGAATCGCGCAGCCCTGCTTGCTCCAATAGTCATGGAGTTTCAGGATAAGGCCCTGAAAAGACAGTGGTTGGTTCGGCATGAGAGGCGGGATGTTCGCAGGCGCAAAAAAAGTCGGCGGACCATAGGGCCCGCCGACCTTTGCTTCAACCCAAGTAGGGCTGTTTTCGCTGGCTCTCGCCGAGGGGCGTCAGTTGCCCCTGGCCGAGGTGCGCTTGCCGGCCCGCGACATGGGCTGGCCGTACTTGGCGCGGTTCTCAGGCGTGTCGGCGACCGGCCCGTTGGTCACCGTCGTCGTCGTGACGCTGGCCGCCTGGGCGTTGTCGGTCGCCGACGGAGCCGGCGCGGTCACGTCCGTCGAAGCGGTGGTGGTCGGCGCGGTCGCGGCGATGCCCGTATCGACCGGCGGCGCAGCGATGCCGGCCGAGGCCGGCGAGCCGAGCGGCACGGTCACCTTCTCGGTGTACTGCTTGTCGTCGGAGGGCGCGTGGGCGCCGTTCCAGTCGCCGGTCACCGAGCCCGGCGTCGGGGGCTTCGGCGCGGGGGTCTGCGCAGAGGCCGCGGCGCCCAGAAGAGCGACGGCGGCCGTGGCGGTGGCGAAAAGTGCGATCTTCATCGTCAGAACTCCGGTTGATGGCGCATTTCGGCTGCCCCACCCGATGTGCTGACGCTGTACGGCTCAGGCGGGTAATTGGTTCCCGCCCGAGCCCCAGGTTTTAATCTTACTGGCGCGTCGTCGCCGAGGCGTCAGCCGCGGGAGCCGCCGCCGCAGGCTCCACGGCGCCTTGGCCAGCGACCAGCACATGATCGACCACGTGCAGCAGGCCGCTGCCCGTATGCAGGTCGGCCTGGACGATCGTGGCGCCGTCCACCTTCAGCGCGCCGCCCTCATCGCTGCCGTCCAGCAGGATGGTGTCGCCAGCGCCCGACGGGATCGGGCCCTTGGCGCCCTTGATCTTGGTGGAGTCGATGGGGGCGTTGACCACGTGGTGCAGGACAAACTTCTGCATCGCGGCCTTATCGGACTTCAGCTTGGCCAGTTGATCGGCCGGCATGGCGGCGAAGGCTGCGTCGGTGGGCGCGAACACCGTCAGGTTCTTGTTGGTCTTCAAGAGGCCGGCCAGGTTCGTCGCGTCGATGCCGCCGACGAAGGTGGTGAACTGGCCCGAGAGCTTCAGGGTGTCGACCAGGTCGCCCTGGACGGCCACGGCGGAGGCGGCCGGCGTCTGCGCCGAGGCGGCGAGCGGCGCGACGCCCAGGGCGGCGACGGCGGCGGCGGCGAGGAGGAAGCGGGTCGGCGACATTCGTGGTCCTTGTGCTTTCAGGCGGCTCTGGGTGCTGCGCCGCGGATGACTACGCTGGAGGCTGCGGGGGGTTCCCGCCTCACGGGTTCGTGAGACTAGGCTCGGAAAGCGCCGGATTTACGACGCCCTGCGGGTGGGTCAAGCACCCCCTCCCCCGTCCCGATGGGCATATATGCGCAAAATCCCGGCGCCCGCATTGCGCAACGCACAGAAAATGGGCGGCCTTGGGGTTCTTCATCAAAGCGTCACCCCAGCGGTCCGCGCCGCGCGGCGCCCCGACATAGCGTCGCTCCGACCACCGCCAAGGGGATAACGGCGCGGTGGTTTCGAACGAACGAGAGGGGTTGGGCCCGCCCTCAGGGCCGGACGCGGGAGCGAGCGGATGAAACTCATCATGGCGATCGTCAAACCGTTCAAGCTGGACGACGTGCGCGAAGCGCTCGTCGGCGCCGGCGTGGAGGGGCTGACGGTCTCGGAGGTCAAGGGATATGGCCGGCAGAAAGGCCAGACCGAGATCTATCGGGGGGCGGAGTACCAGATCAACTTCCTGCCCAAGGTGAAGCTCGAGGCCGTCGTCGACGACGCGGCAGCCGGCAAGGCGGTCGAGGCCATCAAGGCCGCGGCGGCGACCGGCAAGATCGGCGACGGAAAGATCTTCGTCCTCGACGTCTCGGAAGCGGTGCGCATCCGGACGGGCGAGACGGGCGCTGCGGCGCTCTAACGGGACAAGGGGATAAATTCATGAAATTTCTAGGAAAACAGCGGCTGGCCGGGCTTGCG
>Ga0209026_1000799_pt1 | contig 17141 bp, 13 predicted proteins | sample AraplaCL_Col_mCL_FD_184262 | JGI IMG/M metagenome (GOLD analysis project Ga0209026, IMG submission 184262) | Arabidopsis root microbial communities from the University of North Carolina, USA - plate scrape CL_Col_mCL (SPAdes) (version 2) | ecosystem: Host-associated > Plants > Roots >... | reverse complement strand
AAACGGAAATTACCGTGTAAGGGCATATACTTCATGGATGAAGAATTTTAGTCCTGAGTTATATTTCGAAAAACAAATTAAGATCGTAAATCCATTATCCGAACCGGGCGCTATTGCTAAAGCACCGGAGGCAAAATACGAGATCAAATTCTTCCCTGAAGGCGGAAACCTGGTTAACGGGTTAACCAGTACAGTTGGATTTAAAATTACCGGTGCAGATGGTAAAGGCGTGGCGCTAAATGGTGTGGTCATCAATCAGCGTAATGATACGGTAGCCAGGTACAAAACATTAAAGTTTGGTATGGGCAGCTTTGAGTTTACACCACATGCCGGCGATAGTTATAAAGCCGTTATGCGCGTTGGCAGGGATAACTCGTTAATAGGCAATTTCCCGACAGCGTACGATAAAGGTTATGTAATTCATTTAGTAAACAATGGTGGGCAGCCACAATTAAAGGTGAGCACCAATATGGGTAGCCAGCCGGTTTATGTTTTTGTAAATAATGGACATAATGTTTTAAGCGCCAAAACGGTTACACCTGGTGCCGATGGTACTGCAATGGTATCTATAGACAATGCTTCTATGGCACAGGGCATAAACCATATCACGCTGTTTAATAATAATAAGCAACCGCTATGCGAGCGACTTTATTTTAACCGGCCCAAACTGATGAACATACAGGCAGGCGCATTGGCGCAGTATAGATCACGCAGCCCGGTATCGCTTAATATTAATGCCAATAACGCAGGCGGGCGCCCTACGGTGGCTAATCTTTCGTTAACTGTTTATAAGCTCGACTCGCTAAATACCAGTACAGACGCCGACAACATTACCAGCTACATGTGGTTAAGCTCTGAATTGAAAGGATTCATAGAGTCACCCTCGTATTACTTTAACCTGGTTACCGACGAAACAGAACGAGCCTTGGATAACTTGTTAATTACCCAGGGATGGAGCCGGTTTAATTGGGATAGCATTTTAAATGGCGGGCAAACTTATGCTTACTTACCGGAGTATGATGGCCATTTGGTAACGGCTTCATTAACCGATGCAGCGGGCAAACCAGCTAAAGATATTATGGGCTACATGAGCGTAATTAGCAAACGAGAACAATTTTATGGCTCCCATGCAGATGCTTCAGGTCATTTATTGTTCAATACAAAAGATTTTTATGGACCGGCGGAAATTGTATTGCAAACCAATACGCAATTGGATAGCAACTACCGTATTTCGGTGGCAACACCATTTTCAGACAAATATTCTACTAAAACATTATCTCCTTTTAGCCTTGGCGCAAATGCCGAAAAAACGCTGGAAAGTGGCAGTGTTAATATGCAGGTATTAAACACCTACAATGCTGATAAATTAAAGATCTATTATAACCCGGGTATAGATTCAACTGCGTTTTTTGGCAATATTTATAAACTGTATCCATTGGAAGATTACGTACGGTTTAAAACGATGGAGGAAGATTTGCGTGAATATGTAGCCGAGATGACCATTACTGTAAACAGCCAAAAACACGTTAACTTCCACATTATTAGTGACCAGGGAGTATTGCGTGACGATGGCCAGCCGTTGGTTTTGCTGGATGGTGTCCCAATTTTTAATATCGACAAGGTGTTTAATATCGATCCGTTAAAAGTAAAGCAGTTAAAAATGGTAAACCAGGTGTTTTATTGGGGGCCGGTGGTAGCGCCGGGTATTTTGAGCTTTAACACCTATAAAGGTGATATGGGCGGATTTGAAATTGATCCTAAAGCGGTGGTTTTAGATTACGAAGGTATGCAGCTGCAACGCGAGTTTTATTCGCCAAGTTATGCAACGGCCGATCAGCAGAAGAGCCGCATCCCCGACTTTAGAAACCTTTTGTATTGGTCGCCGGATGTAAACACAGGTGCCGATGGTAAGGCAATGGTGTCCTTCTATACGTCAGATAAGACAGGACAGTATATTGCGGTGATGCAGGGCATTAACGCCGATGGCCAAACGGGTACCTATAGCCTGCGCTTTGACGTTGACAAGTAATTACCGGGTCACCAATACCCAGTCTACCTGCATTTGAGCCTGGTTGGCTTTTATCTTATTGACGGATGATTGCGACAGACCGGGATAGGGCGAGTTGACTTTATTGACACCTTGCGGATAACCGCCGCCTAAGGCAAAATTCAATATCACAAACTTTGGGTTATCAAACGCCCAGCGGCCATATTTTTCAACCATATTCCGGGTAACATTATATGTCGCTTTACCATCAACCCTAAAAGTGATATGGTCGGTTGCCCACTCCACAGTATAAATGTGCCATTGTGTAACGTCAATTCCTTTAGCAAAAGAGTACCGATAGTGTATTGGTGTATCACCTGAATATCCTGGTCCGTGTAAGGCATTACTGAACCACGATGAGTCGCCCACGGTTTCCATAATATCAATTTCGCCGCAATCGGGCCATTTACCCTCACCCAGCAGCCAAAATGCCGGCCACAAACCGGCGCCGCCGCTCATTTTTATTCGCGCCGATGCGGTACCGTGCGTAAATTCAAACTTGCCGCGGGTGTTAATTCGGCCAGAAGGAAAATCGTATTTTTTCTGCTCTTTGCTTTGATACCCGGGGCGCGAAACTGGTGTTATAAATAAAGAGCCATTCGTTTGTTTTAACACTAACGATGAGTCAACATACGCCTGCTGTTCATTATTTACGGTGCGTCCGGTTACTTCTACATTCCATTTTTTTCTGTTTAACGCCGTGGAGTTAAAACTTTCATAAAACAGGGTGTCTTTTTTCTGTGCCAATGCAAGTGTAACTGTAAAACATAACAAGGCAGATAATTTAAATTTCATAGTAGATTTAGTTAAATTGCTTGTGCCATAGCAAATCTAAATATAGGGGCGCCATAACCGATAATACAACCTTAAGAATTAAACACGCAACAATGAAAAGGTTTTTAAAACTCAGTCTGCTATTTTGTGTCATCGGTACTGCCGGCTTTAGCCAGCAACCGGTGAAAATAATAAAGGCGGCGAGAGGCACACAGATCAATATTTTTATTGGTGGTAAGCCGTTTACCAGCTTTTTATTTCCGGATACATTGGAAAAGCCCGTTCTCTATCCAATTCGCGCGGCCGACGGCAAAGCCATTACACGGGGGTTTCCGCGTGATCCTAAACCCGGTGACCCGACCGACCATCCTCACCATCTTGGCCTTTGGCTAAATTATGAAAATCTGAACGGCCTTGATTTTTGGAATAACTCGTATGCTATACCCGCAAATAAAAAGGACCAATATGGCTGGATACGTACCGATAGGATCTTAGAAACCAAAGGCGGACAAAAAGGCGCGCTGGCCTACCACGCCAATTGGACAGACAGGCAAAAAAATGTAATTGTTGAAGAAACAACCAGATACATTTTTAGCGGCAACGCACACGAGCGAATCATCGATCGCATTACGACCTTAAAAGCAGATGTAAAAGCTTTTTTTAAAGACGCTAAAGATGGTATGCTGGGTCTGCGTGTTGCCCACGAACTGCAAATGCCAACAACTAAGGACCAAGCCTTTACAGACGACAAAGGCAACGTAACCATAGTAAAAGGGGGCACGGATGCTATACCAACCGGCAACTACCTAACCAGCGAGGGCAAAACCGGTAACGACGCCTGGAGCACCCGCGGCGTTTGGTGTAAAATGTATGGTAAAATGGGCCAGGACTCGGTTTCGATAACTATTATTGACCATCCGCAAAATCCAAATTATCCAACCTTTTGGCACGCACGCGATTATGGCCTCTTTGCGGCTAATCCATTGGGAGAGAAAATATTCACCAATGGTAAATCAGAAAAGAACCTTACTTTGGAGAAAGGTCAATCCGTTACGTTTAAGTATCGTATTGTTATTCAAAATGGCAGCACAACTTTAACTGCAGCTGAGCTTAACAAAATGGCAAAGGCGTTTGGGAGGTGATAAGAATTACTTCGGAAGTCGCTCGTTTAAATGAACTTTAACTACCGCTCCGGCTTCTTTGCCGCTGGCGGCTCGGAGGTCGGCTTTAATGGGCAATTTATGTGTTCCATTACCAAGCGCCATAAATGAGCTTTGAAAAGGCTGGCCATCAACCGTTCCGCGAACTTTTACCAGGCCCTTTGTTTTGAAATAATTGACAGATTCGGGCCATACAACATAGGTCCAGCCACCTTTTGCAGGGCTTTTTTGAAGAACTGCTTCAAATTGAACATCAATGGCGCTCATACCCAAATTTAGCTTTTTTATTTCACACAGCAGTTAGGTCATAATGGATGGAAAGACGGCTTATAGCCTGGGCAATTTCAAGTTGCTTTGAACAACGCACATGGGCTACGTGCATAAGTAGCCATTAAACAAAAAAACCACTCCGAAAACAGAGTGGTTTTATCAGTACCGGGGAGCAGGATCGAACTGCCGACCTTAGGGTTATGAATCCTACGCTCTAACCATCTGAGCTACCCCGGCGGGTGTTTTTTTAACTTATTTTACAACAAATACACAGTATTGCGTACCCGTATAAAAAAGGTTTGCAAATATAGTAAAAATTGATTTCCTTTAGAAAAAATGTTAATGTTTGGCTCGTGTAGCCCCGTAGAGTACCCCCTATATGTCTGAGAAGAAGAAGTTTACTATTGAGTATGAAATAAAATCATCTCCACGAATTTTATATAGTTTTTTAAGCGAACCCAACGGGCTGGCGCAATGGTTTGCAGATGACGTGAACGTGCGCGACCAGTTATACACCTTTACCTGGGACGATGAAACACAAACAGCTAAGTTGGTTTCGGCCAAGGAGAACAAACTGGTGCGCTTTAAGTGGATGGACGACGAGCAGGAAAGTTTTTTTGAGTTGGAAATAGTGCAGGACGAACTCACCAATGATGTTGCACTTGCGGTTACCGATTTCGCCACTGAAGATGATATTGCAGAGCGCCGTAAAATTTGGGATAATTCGATCGATTATTTGATAAGTACGTTAGGCGCATAGTCCTGATTCGATATTGTAATCAAAGCCACCTAAACGGGTGGCTTTGATGTTTATCTTGCAATTGTAAACAAGCGCGGCATTTGGCTTTTGCCGGATAGGGATGAGATTTGATGTGATAGACAGGGCCTCTTGTTTTAAAAGAAATTTAATCTCGCCAAAATTAAAACCATTAAACCTTTTGTGCCAAAAGCAATCAAACGCAACGGATTGATTGATCAATATCGGCATGAAAAAGCTTACCCTCATTATTATATTGTTGTTTGGCATAGGCAAATTATACGCGCAGCGTGGTTATGTACCTAACAACAATGCCTATAATCAGAATTATAACAACTATAACCAAAGCCCAAGCGCCCGGCCGGTTAATAACGTGTACGATATGCAGATCCATATCACAGACTCAACCCAGGAAATAACCGCCGATATCGTACCCGTAAAAAACGACCCGAAAATTAAAAACGACCGGTACTACTACTGGTATTACAACAAGATCATCCACTCTACGCAAGGCGGCTATACCGGTCAGTTGCTAAACGGCCATTACATAGCTTTTTATCCGGATAAGAACCTGAAAGAAGAAGGTAACTTTAAAGCCGGCTTAAAAGACGGTACCTGGAAAACATGGAATCAAAAAGGCGACCTTACCAATGTAACCACCTGGGATGAAGGCATTCAGGTTCAAGGCGGGCAGTCGCTTTGGGAGAAGATTCCTTTTGTGGGGAAGAAGGGACAGCAGGATAAAGAGGATTAACCAAGACCCTCAACATTTCCTGATATTCAGTCGAAAGACTCCTCGATTATACTCGGATGGCAGATTTGGTTAAATAATCTTATCCCCATTCTTTGCAATCTGAAATCACCTCCAGTTCTTTCCATTGCTGTTCATACCAAACCGCGCTGCCCAACGTTTACACTCACGGTATCACCCGAACAACGGCAATAGAATTTTCTGTAAATTTGTACAGTGAAAAAAATCCACCTTTTAATACTTAAGTCGTTCATACAGCCATTTATCGTTACGTTTTTTATCGTAATGTTTGTGTTGCTGATGTTGTTTCTTTGGAAATACATCGATGATATGATAGGCAAAGGCTTTGAGTGGTACGTTATCCTCGAGCTGATGGTCTATGCATCAGCCACCAATGTTGCTATGGCGCTGCCGCTCTCGGTACTCTTGTCCTCCATCATGACCTACGGGAGTTTGGGTGAGAATTACGAATTGGTGGCTATTAAGTCTGCAGGTATTTCGTTAAGCCGCGCTATGTACCCAATGGTGGTTATTGTTACTGTTTTGGCCGTCAGCGCATTCTATTTTTCCGACTATATGCTGCCCAAAGCGAACTTGAAATATTACTCGCTATTGTACGACGTCCGTGAGCAAAAGTCCGCCAATTTTTTGCCCGAAGGGGTTTTTAGCAATAGTTTCCCAAATTACACCATTCGGGTAAAGCGCAAGGATAAAGACGGGCAAACGCTGCATGAACTGATCATCTATGGCAAGAACGTGGAGAACAATACCAACTTTGTGGTTTTTGCAAATAAAGGACGTATGTACCGCACCAACGACAACAAGTTTTTGGTAATGGAGCTGGAGGATGGTGTGCGGTATGAAGAGGGGGGCACACAAGGTAATTTTAACCCGCGTCAAACCTTAACCCGGTTTCGTTTTAAAAAGACCACTCAAAAAATGGACCTTACCGGGTTCAACATTCATCGTACCAATGAAAGCGAGTTTACAAAGGCTTTCCAGATGATGAGCCTGCGCATGCTGAACGATACAATGCGGAAAACACAACATGTGTTAGACAGTAACAACCTGGCAAATTACAAATTGGTTATCCCTTACATCCGTTATTTTAACACCGCGCTATCATCTAAAACGGTTAAACACCCTGTGCCAGCTAAGCCAAATATATTGACCGGATTGAATCATAACGAAAAATTAGGCATCGTTAACACCGCATTGGCTGGAGCAAAGTCTGTGGATGAGATGCTCAAGAGCCGTGTCACAGTAATTAAAGACCGTGCAGGCGATCTGCACCAGGCAGCTGTGGAGTACCAGAAAAAATTCACGTTGTCGGCAGCTTGCATTGCTTTGTTTTTAATTGGTGCGCCATTGGGTGCCATTATCCGCAAGGGGGGCCTGGGCCTTCCTGTTGTGGTTGCGGTTATCTTCTTTTTGATCTATTACATTATCTCTACCATTGGCGAGAAATATGTGAAAGCCGGAGATGCTTCACCACTTGTAGGTATGTGGATAGCGATATTTATATTAACACCAATTGGCCTTTTTCTTTCTTATAAGGCAGCCAACGATTCGGTAATTTTTGACGTAGATGCATATAAGCGCCTGTTTGGTAAACTATTTAAGGTTAAGCTTAAATTGCGGAAAGAACAGTAGTGCAAACTTTACATAGCTGCGACTGTAATTTTTACCCCGGCCCGTAACTTTGTACCACAATATTTAAGACATGTTAAACACTATACCCGAAGCTATTGAAGCTATTAAAGCGGGAAAAATTATAATTGTTGTTGACGACGAGGATCGCGAAAACGAGGGCGATTTTTTGATGGCAGCCAACTATGCCACGCCCGAAGCCATCAATTTCATGGTTAAATTTGGTCGTGGACTGGTTTGTGTACCTATTACGCAAAAACGCGCGCAGGAGCTTAACCTTGAGCCAATGGTAAGCAACAACACCACCTCGCACGAAACTAATTTCACAGTTTCTGTTGATTTACTGGAAGGTTGTACAACCGGAATTTCAGCGTCCGACCGCTCACGTACTGTTATGGCATTGATCGATCCGGAAACAAAGCCGGAGGAACTGGGTCGCCCGGGCCATATTTTTCCGTTGATAGCGAAAAATGGTGGGGTTTTGCGTCGTGCAGGGCATACCGAAGCGGCTATTGATCTGCCGGTGATGGCAGGTTTAGATCCGGCTGGCGTTATCTGCGAGATCATGAAGGAGGATGGCGAAATGGCGCGTTTGCCCGAGCTGTTGATCATGGCTAAAGAGTTGGACATGGTGATCATTTCTATTAAAGACCTGATAGAATATCGTCTGGATACCGAGACCATGATCAGGAGGGAAGTTTCGGTTAAATTACCAACCGAGTTTGGCGATTTTGACATGATAGCCTACACCCAAACCAATACCGGCGAAAACCACGTGGCGCTGGTTAAAGGCGATTGGGCACCTGATGAACCTATTATGGTACGCGTGCACAGCTCGTGTGTTACGGGCGATATTTTTGGCTCGTGCCGTTGCGATTGCGGTCCGCAATTACACAAGGCTATGCAAATGATCCAGGAAGAAGGTAAAGGTGTCATTGTTTACATGAACCAGGAGGGCCGGGGTATTGGTCTGGTAAATAAATTAAAAGCCTACAAACTGCAGGAAAATGGCTTAGACACGGTTGAGGCCAATATTGAATTAGGCTTTAAAATGGATGAGCGGGACTATGGTGTAGGCGCGCAAATATTACGCGATCTGGGCATTACTAAAATGCGTTTAATGAGCAACAATCCAAAGAAACGTGCCGGCTTAATTGGTTATGGGTTAGAGGTAGTTGAAAATTTGCCTATCGAGATCGCTCCAAATCCGCATAACGAAAGTTATCTGCGTACCAAACGCGATAAAATGGATCACGCCATTTTACGAGATCATTGATCTTCTTCGTTTTCTGAACCTGTCGCCGGCGTTTTAGCCGGTGGGCCGCCGCTTGTCTGCGGTAGTGTAGGCGCCGCCGGGTTAGCGGGCTTACGTCTTGACCAGCGGAAGAAGTTTCTCAAAAACTCGCCGAACGTATCAAAATCGCGTTGATAAACCAGACCCACACCATTTACATATTGCGAGCTGATCTGGTTAATGGTATTTAATGTAGTTGAGTTTAATACACGGTAAGAGTAACGTGCTGCCAGGTTTCCGTCAGGACGGATGAGATACGAGCCTTCAAAGTCGGTAGTAAGGTTATTGGCATTTTGATTAAAGATGGTGGTGCTGGTGTTAAACAAGCTGTTTGTCGATGTATTGGCAAAAACACTTCCGTTAAAAATAAGGCGCTGATGCAGCAACTTAAGCGTGGCGCTAAAATCGTTAAACGAGCGGATATTCAAGTCCAGGTTTTTGGCCATGTTTGATTGCGATATCACGTTATTTAACTTGTTAAATGCAAACTCGCTAAATGCCGTACTGGCGGTACCCACTACCTGGTTGGTTAAGCTGTTGTTGCCGGTTGCAGGTGTAAAATTTCGGCGAATAATGATACTCAGCGCCTGCATGTTACGGTTATTGTTATCTGCCAGATAAGTGCCCAGATCATCCTTAATAGACGGATCGGTAGGGAAGTTAAAGTCAAAATCGATATTAGGTTGTAATAGTGATTTGGTGATGATCAACTCGGCTTGTACCAATACAATTTTGTTGTTTGGCGGAGCAAACCCCGCGGCGTTATATAAGTTAGATACGTCTGTCCGCACCTCATATATAGCATTAAGGTTAATTTGTGCGTTAGACGGATTGCCACCCCAATGAATATTACCGCCTTGATTTACTGTAAAGTTTTTGCTGATGAAATTTTTAGCGGTAAAATCAAACCTGCCCGATGATATCTGGAAGTCACCATACATGTCAAAGTCGCCCAAACTGTTAATATGCAGTTGCAGGTTTTTTGCCGTTCCGGTACCCTCTAATGTTCCGTAGTCGGTAGATATCTTTACGATGCTCTTCTCATCAATGTTTAAGATAAAATTCAAGGTAATACCGTTAAAGGCTTTGGTTTTAGTAACAACCTGGTTGGCGGTGTCCTTATGACTTACATAGCGAATAAAGTCGTAATCGCTAACGGTTGATGAAGTGTTTAACGGTATGTTGAATATCGTGCCTGTTTCGGTACTGGCCTGAATATCAATATTCATATTATCGGTAGGGCCTTTAAATTTAAAAACTCCCGTTGCATAAGCCGTACCGTAATACAGGTGGTTATCTTTAAACGAGGTATTTAACGCCATCAAATTTTTGGTGGTTAATTCTACCTCAATATCAGGGTTTGACAGATTTGTGATGTCAATTGTGCTGTGTTCCTTTCCGCCGATTATTCCAGACCCATTTTTTGCGTCTTTAATCGTCATGCCATCCAATTGTATTATATTATCCTTAACGCTAAGCTTGTCATTAACTGTGTAAGCAGTTTTAAGGTAGTTCACCGTCACACCCAGGTCATTTAGAGTGATATTACCATTTAGCTTTGGTTCTAAGGCGCTGCCCGTCAATTTAAGATCGGTTGATAACGTACCCTTCAAATCAGACACCAGGTTTTTTACAAATGGCTGGAAGATGATCGCTTCGCTTTGATTCATTTTTACATCAAAATCCAGCTTGTCATTTTTATCCGAACCCAATGCATAGGTGCCGCCAATATTAAGCGTCTCTAATCCGCGATTTAAGATGTTTAGCTTTACGTCTGCTTCTTTGCGGGCGTTATCCAGCGTAGATACGATCTTTACATTGCCCACCAGCGTTTTATTCATCTTAAACGAATCAATGCCTAAATGTGCATCCACGCCCGGGGTTTTAGTTACGCCGGTAACGAATACATCACCGTTCATAATACCGCCCATTTGTATGTCAGATGCTTTAGTCAGCTGATCTAGCGTATGCATGTTAAACTTATCAAAGGTTACCTTCAGTTTGTCAGCGGGATTGTCAGATACAAAGCCATCTATCTTCACATTTTGTTCGCCGTTAGAAAGCATAAAGCCGGATACGCTGGTTTTTCCGTTAAGTAAACGGATATTCACGTTCTTCTGCAGGCGCCAGTTCTGGTGCTCTAACACAATGTCTGATGGTAACAGCTGTATTTTAGCGGTTGTATCCGTGCCAAAATGTATAAGGCCGTATAGATCCAGTTGGTTGGTTGCGTCCTTATCTGCCAGCTTTACGTTAAAGTTCAGGCTGTCTCGTTTCAGGAAATTGGTGATGTCGATATTTTTGATGAACAGCTTATCGGTAAGGTCAACCTGGTTCAAAGACAGGTTAACGTTCATAAAATCATCGGTGGTACTTTCGTCAAGAATAAGATCGTGGAAGATGGTCTTTCCATATTTAATGGTCTTCACATAACCGTTCAGCGTGGCTGTCTTCTCGTCGCTGTTAAATTTACCGGTAAACGTGCCCTGGTCCGGAATTTGTAAACCCGGCGTAAACATGGCCGTTATGGGGTCCATGTTTTTTAATTTCAACCTAAATTCAAAGTCCTGTGCCTTGGGCTCAGGTATTTTTAATTTTAACGAAGGGATATATTTTTTAACAATGGTTTCAAAATAAGCAGGTAAGGTAGCTAGGTCATAGCTTCCCTTAATACTGCAATCCATAAAGTCTGACGTGAGCGCAATGGTGCGCGAACTGCCATGGCCGTTTGCTGTAAGCGAAAGTGTATCCACCACGTAGCTATTCCGTGGATCGACAATGCGTGCGGGCGAAAGGAAAATACTGCCCTCAAAGTTCTTCAGATCATTACCCGAGAAGTTGGCACTAAACTTTGAGGTAAAGGTGATGGTGTCATTCAAAAAGTGCAGTGTGTTTAAATGCGCTCCATCAACAGAAGCAGTCATTTTATAAACCGGTAGTTCCGGGTTCAGATCAATGCTTCCGTTAACGTCGAGTTTGATGTTTTTGTCGTTTATCTTAACATTTCCGGAGGCCACTTTTTTGCTAAAGCCACCATCAAAAGCTACATCGTTATAGGTATAGTTTTTAAAGGTGAGGTTCTTAAATTGAACCTTTGCCTTTACATCAAGATTTTTTAAAGCGTCACCGCTGCCGTTTACCGTTGCGGTGAAGGTGCCGCGGCCCAGGCTGTCGGTTCCGGTTAATTTACCCAGGTCAAAATCATAGGCCGTAATTTTTCCACTGTAACGCGGTACGCCTCCTTTTAATTTAAGGTTGATATCCGGATCAAACCTGCCGAGCCCAGTTTTAAATGTTCCAAAGGTTACAAAATCGTTTTGCAAGCCCGTAAACCGACCAGTAAAATTGATGTTGCCAAAACGCGTAAGAATAGCAGGTGCCTTTGCTTTAGGATCGCCGGTGAAATGACTGAACAGGTAATCCAGATCGCGTTTGTTGGTTGCCAGTTGTTCGAGCTTTAGCTCCAAAAAGGTATTCTCCCAATCAGGTAGCCCGCGAACGCCGAAATCACCTTTAATATAGGTGGCCTGCCCGGCGGTTACGGTTAAATGCGTAGCTTTTAAATTATTTACTAGGCCCTGGATGTTGCCGTCAACACCCAGCTCAAAATTTACTTTATCTAAGCCTGAGGTAAAATAGGCGATATCTTTTGATGAGATGTGAGACGAGTGGAAATCGCCGGTCATGTGTATGCGGTTCTCAAAGTCATCAAAGTCTTTAAAACGCACAAACTGCATGCGCAGGTAGTTTCTGATGGTTGAGTTTGGGCTCTTGATGTAGAGGTTTTGCGTTAATATCTGGTTGCTGTCAACCGTGGCCAGCGCTGTGAAGTTTTGCAGATAAAAGCCGCTCTTTTCACGCAGCGTCATTCCCTTAACGTTACCTTTAAACAGGTGGTTTTTCAGGTCCATATTTAGCACTGTAACACTGAAATTCTTAACGTCCAGATCGTCAAAATTAACCTCCTGCTTGTAAGCTTTGTTGCGGGTCTGGTCCTTATAACGGAAATGGAAATTATTCACCACCGTTTTCTCAAACACCATATCCCAATGCGAGCCCGGTTTTTTTGGTGTAGTATCTGGTTTCGACTTAAACAGATCAAGCACAAACTGGAGGTTGCTTACGTTTCCTTTTTCATTTTTAAGATAGAACGAGCCGTTGTTGAGTTCGATCTTTTTAAAATCAATTTTATGGACACTATCGGTCAGGGCCGAAATAATGCCGAACCCGCTTAGCGATACATTAAGGTTAGGGATATTAACCAATGTATCCTTCTGCTTATCTAATATATACAGGCTATCTATTTCTACAGATGTAAACGGCTTGACTGCCAGGGTGGCAATGTAAACTTTGGTATCGAGCTTTTTGGCGAGATAATTTGCCGCTTTTTTTGCAGCCCATGTTTGCACCGGCCTTAATTGAAAGGCGATAATAAGCGCGCAAAACATGGCTACCAGAACCAGTACAACACCTAACGTTATTTTGAGCGCTTTTTTAATAACTTTGTAGCTTAGTTAATTATTGAATTAATGGATTACGATTTATTGAATATTAAATCCCAATTCCAAATTCAATAACTCAATCATTCAATAATTGTTCTCGTGCCTGTAATACTTGCTATCGAATCTTCTTGCGACGAAACCTCGGCAGCCATATGCGTAGATGGTAAAATATTGAGCAATGTGATTGCTAATCAAACCATTCACGAAGCTTACGGCGGCGTTGTACCCGAATTAGCTTCGAGGGTTCACCAGCAAAACATCGTTCCTGCTGTACAACAGGCACTATACAACGCAAAAGTAAGCAAAAATGATGTGGATGCGGTAGCTTTTACCCGCGGCCCGGGTCTTTTAGGCTCGCTTTTGGTTGGTGTATCGTTTGCCAAGTCGTTTGCGCTGGCAAAACAGCTGCCGCTTATCGATATCAATCATATGCAGGCCCACATATTGGCGCATTTTATTGCCGATGAAAAGCCGGCGTTTCCATCCCTTTGCCTTACTGTTTCGGGCGGACATACACAGATAGTTTTAGTGAAGGATTATTTCAATATGGAGATCGTGGGCGAAACATTGGATGACGCTGCCGGGGAAGCCATGGATAAAACCAGCAAAATATTAGGACTGCCTTATCCGGGCGGGCCGCTCATTGATAAATACGCCCGTTTAGGTAACCCCGACGCTTACCATTTCCCCGAGCCGCAGATACCCAACTTTGATTTCAGCTTTAGTGGATTGAAAACTTCGATACTGTATTTCATTCGTGATAACGTCGCAGCCAATCCAAATTTTATTCAGGAGAATATGAATGATATCTGTGCCTCGGTAGAGAAACGCATCAGTACTATCCTGCTGAACAAACTGGAAAAGGCGGCCAAAGAATATGGCATTACCGACGTTGCTTTGGCGGGCGGGGTATCAGCAAACACCGGATTGCGCCTTGGCCTGAAAGCTCTGGGCGAGAAAAACAATTGGCGCACGTTTATCCCCGCAATGCAATACTGTACTGATAACGCCGCTATGATTGCCATAGCAGGCTATTACAAATATTTAAACGGCGAGTTTGTGGGCCAAAATGTTGCTCCGATGGCTCGCATGGCTTTTTAATTAATTATTGGTTGACTGAATTATAGAATTATTGAATATTATGCAGTCGGCTAGAAAAACAAATCAATAATTCAATAACCCAATAATTCAGTAATTACACCCATGCCTTTTGCTTCAATAATCTTCTGGTTAATATTTGTACTGCCCTTGGTGGCTGCTTTGGTTTGGATAATGCGCCAGGACAAACGTAAAGGCAAAACTGGCCTCATTGTGCTTGCAGTTATTGTTATAGGTGGAATTGTCTATATGTATCTAAAAACCGGCGGACATTAACCCTTGTTAGCTTTCTGCTGCCCTTCCATAAAACTTTGCCTGTCCCAATAGCCTCGCTGAAAAATGATCAGGTTATTTTGGACATGAAAAAATCCACAGCCACGTAAACCCAATGGGTCGCGCCATTCTAAAATGGCCCATTCGCCATCTTCAAAAATATTTTCGGGAATACAAACCATCGTTGCATTGGTAAAGGCTTCTGCGAAGAATGCACGAATATTTTCACGGCCCTCAATAGGATCTTGCACCACCTGGTGGTTGACCGCATTCGGGTGATACATAGCTGCAAGCGCATCCGTATCGGAGCGGTTAAACGCCTCAACCCATTGCTGTACAAGTTCCTTTGGTTTCATAGAAAGTTTTTTGAACAAATTTATCTAAATGCGGCTCAACAAAAAAGCCCCCTTTCGGAGGCTCTAAACTATATAATCTCTCAATTGGTGTAATCACAACCAATCGGGGTAATCCATAAAACTATTCCACTTCTTCCAGCTTATCGCCGGTTACTTCAGCGCGGATTTTACCTTCCAGTTCCTCCATCAATTCCGGGTTGTCCAGAATCAGTTGTTTAACCGCATCGCGACCCTGGCCCAAACGGGTTTCGCCATAGCTGAACCATGAGCCCGATTTTTTGATAATGTTATGATCAACACCCAAATCGATGATCTCGCCGGCTTTAGAAATACCTTCGCCAAACATAATATCAAACTCGGCCACTCGGAACGGCGGAGCTACTTTGTTTTTAACGATCTTCACCTTTACACGGTTACCAGAAACCTCGTCAGTATCTTTAATTTGAGAGATACGGCGAACATCCAAACGAACTGAAGCATAGAACTTCAATGCGTTACCACCGGTAGTAGTTTCAGGGTTGCCAAACATCACGCCGATCTTATCGCGCAATTGGTTGATGAAAATACAGCAGCACCCGGTTTTGCTGATGGTACCGGTTAGCTTACGCAAAGCCTGCGACATCAAACGCGCATGTAAACCCATTTTAGAGTCGCCCATTTCGCCTTCTATTTCTGCCTTTGGCACTAAGGCCGCAACCGAGTCGATAACTAAAATATCAATAGCGCCCGAGCGGATCAGGTTATCAGCAATTTCTAAAGCCTGCTCGCCGTTATCCGGCTGAGAGATCAGCAGGTTTTCTACGTCGACACCCAGTTTCTTGGCATAAAAACGATCAAAAGCGTGCTCAGCATCAATAAATGCAGCAATGCCGCCTTTCCTTTGCGACTCGGCAATACAGTGAATTGCCAAAGTGGTCTTACCGGATGATTCCGGTCCGTAGATCTCAATAACGCGGCCCTTAGGTAAACCACCCACACCCAGCGCGATATCCAAGCCTAAAGAACCGGTTGATATAACTTCGGTAGGTTCGATTACAGAATCGCCCAACTTCATGATGGTGCCTTTTCCGTATGATTTTTCCAACTTATCCAACGTAAGCTGTAGTGCCTTTAATTTCTCTGCGTTGCTCATATAAAAATTATCTCAGAACCAAATGTAAATACTTTATTTTAAATATACTAATTTTTTTAGTAAAAATGTTTTATTGCTAAAAAAATGTGCCAGTGCGTTATTGCTGGTTATGTAAACTTAGGGAAGTAATTTTACTATCTCAAAATCATTTATCAACACTGCGCTTCTTCAGCTCTTTGCTAATGGCGTTTAGCGTTTTTTTCTTTTTGGTTGCCGCCGATTTTTTGGCTTGGGCAGCTTCTGCTTTTTTGAGATAGGCTTCGGTATGCGTACGTTCGTAATACTTGCAGAACCAGGTTAGCGGGCAGATCTCGCACTTCGGCGTACGCGCCACGCAGATATATCGTCCGTGCAAAATCAACCAGTGATGAGCAACGGCCAGGGTTTCGCGGGGCAAAAATTCCATCAATTGTTTTTCAACTGCCAATGGCGTTCGGGCGTGAGTTAAGCCGATCCGGTTAGCAACCCGAAACACATGTGTATCTACCGCAATGGCCGGGATATCAAAAACTACAGAAGCAATTACATTCGCCGTTTTGCGACCCACGCCCGGCATTTTTTGCAGCTCGTTAATATCGCTCGGTACCTCGCCATGAAAAACATTTACCAGCATTTGCGCCATGCCCACCAAATGCTTGGCCTTGTTGTTGGGATAGCTCACACTGCGGATATATTGAAAAACCTCATCGGACGTTGAAGCTGCCAAACTCTCGGGTGTTGGAAAACGCTCAAAAAGGGCAGGGGTTACCTGGTTGATCCGTTTATCGGTACATTGCGCCGAAAGAATAACCGCCACCAGCAACTGGTACGGCGACGAATAGTGCAACTCTGTTTCTGCATTGGGTTGATGCTTTGAAAAATACTCTACAAAATGGCGGTAGCGTTCGGCTTTGAGCATGGGTTAAAAATAGGAAAATTAGTCTGAACAAATGCCCCTGGTTGTCATGCTGAGTGGTAGCGAAGCATCTTGAAGCGATAGGTTGGCATCTTTCATATAGGCGTTATCGTGCTCAGGCCCGCTCATAGCCGCGGGGGCCTATTACTTTCTCCTTGATGAGAAAGTAACAAAGAATCAAG
>Ga0209026_1000798_pt1 | contig 17192 bp, 15 predicted proteins | sample AraplaCL_Col_mCL_FD_184262 | JGI IMG/M metagenome (GOLD analysis project Ga0209026, IMG submission 184262) | Arabidopsis root microbial communities from the University of North Carolina, USA - plate scrape CL_Col_mCL (SPAdes) (version 2) | ecosystem: Host-associated > Plants > Roots >... | reverse complement strand
GGTAGCGATGTTGTTCAAAAACTAAACCCAATGTTTGTGAATTTCCCATTGCCAACTTCGGGTCATCCGTTATCGGCTTATAACGCAATTTACACCTACAATTTCAGATTGCAATCTAACTCGCCGCTTATTGGTAAAGGATATACGGCATTTCAACCACTGATCGTTGTACCGAAGGATCCTATATATGGTGTATCAGACGTAACATTGCCAGGCATAGACCTGGGTTGCTACCAGCTAAATGGCATAGGCAACCAACACTAAATTTTTCTACTGAATTTCACGCAGGCTGTGATAATCAACTTGCGTGAAATTCTTTTTTTAAATCTGCTACAGCTAATTCTGCTTCGATGAGGTTACAAATTACCTTTTTATTGTTACTACCGGCAATCGTTTTGTCCGCACAAAAAAGACCTATCCAGTTTATTTTCTCATCCGATGCGCACTTTGGCATTACACGTTCTGCCTTCAGAGGCGAGGCAGAAGTAACCGGCGACAAGGTCAATACCGCAATGGTGGCTCAGATGAATACGTTGCCGTCGCTCATGCTGCCAAAAGATGGCGGGTTAAAGCAAGGTGAAAAAATAGGATATATCGATTATCTGGTAGAAACCGGAGATATCGCCAATCGCGAAGAAACCGCTATTCAAAGCGCGGCTGTTTCATGGGATCAGTTTAAGCAAGTTTACATTGAGGGTATTAACTTAAACGGTAGCACGGGAAAACCCCTTGATTTTTTGCTGGTGCCCGGCAATCATGACATTTCAAATGCTGTTGGATTCTATAAGCCCATGCAGCCGGTGAAGGACGCTTCTTCAATTGCAGGCATTTACAACCTGATGATGCATCCAAAAACGCCGCTAACGGCTGCCACCTACGATTATACCAAAGATAAAGTGAATTACTCGCGGGAGATTGGCGGCGTACATTTTATGTTTATTACACTTTGGCCGGACTCGGCCGAGCGCGTTTGGATGGAAAAAGACCTGACAACGGTGCCTAATACTACGCCGGTAATAATATTTACACACGACCAGCCAGAAAGCGAAGCTAAACATTTTACCAATCCGGTAGCTCCCTTTGACATTAATGCTAAAGCAAAATTTGAGAATCTGGCGGCCGAACATTACAAAGAAGGTATTAGCGCTAAAGGAGAGGATGCTACAACTGCAATAGAACAACAGGGCTGGGTCAAGTTTTTAAAGGCTCATCCAAATATCAAAGCCTACTTTCATGGTGACAGCAATTGGAATGAATTTTATGTTTATCACGGACCCGATAACGCCGTTAATTTGAATGTTTTTAGGGCAGATTCGCCAATGAAGGGAAAATATTCTTCAAAGGACGAAACAAAACTATCGTTTCAATTAGTAATACTTGACCCGCAAAAGAAGGTACTTACCGCCCGTGAATGCTTATGGAACACTCAGCCACGATCTAAAGATAGTCCGATTGTTTTTGGCGAATCCAAAACAGTCTCTTTGAAATAACCAGAAGTTTCTAGTAATTGGACGTTTACAACCAACCCTTCCTTAATACGTGCAAGAAATATTGACTAGTCTTATTTTCTTTTGCCAACCTCACGGCACTTAAATTCGCCCTTAAACCTTGTAACTGCCGCATTTATTTGTCAGATACCGGTATATTTGATAAAGTATCAGTGATAAATTCGAAGCTACATCGCATACGTTGCTTGCCGGGTCACTCGCGTTATTGCAAGAACTACATGAAACCGAAATCAATAAAGGTAAATGCTCCAAACTAACCGAAACCTATTTATTTCTGCTTTTACACTTTTCGCAGTTTTGATAATAGCGTATGCCAATCATTTTCAAAATGGTTTTCATTTTGATGATTCGCATGCTGTGGTTGATAATGTTCACATCAGAAGCTTAGGTAATATACCAGCCTACTTTTATGACCCCAGCATGTTTAGCGCCGACCCGACACACTGGGGTTTTCGCCCCTTAGTAACCACTACTCTGGCCATAGATTATTGGTTAGGTGGCGGATTGAATCCTTTCTGGTTTCAGATGGATACATTTATTTGGTTTATTGTGCTGGGTTTACTAATATTTTTCGTGTATCGCAATTTGCTAAAGCGATCTATACCACCAACATGGGCAGGATTTATGGCTTTGGGGACTGTTGCATGGTACGTACTAAACACAGCAAATGCCGAAACCATCAACTATGTTATAGCGAGGTCGGACGTGTTATCAACCTTGTGCATTGTAGCCTCACTACTGATCTATATAGCTTATCCTCAAAAAAGGAAATTTGGCTTATACATCATTCCCGCTTTTGTTGGTGTATTTGCAAAAGAAACAGTGTTAGTATTGGTTATTCTGTTGTTCTTTTATATTCTGCTATTTGAAAATGAGCTTTCTATTGCAGACTTGTTTAGAAAAAAAAACCTGAAAACGGTTTGGACCACTTTTTTAAGAATATTGCCTCTGCTAATTGTGATTACCATTATGCAATATTATGCGCTTTCAAAAGTCAAATCAATTCCCGGTATTACCAACCCGTTTATACCATATATTTTAACTCAAACCTGGGTTTGGGTACATTATTTTTTCGCATTCTTTTTACCATTAAACTTAAGCGCAGATACCGACTGGAGCGTAATAACCAATCCTGCTGACGAACGCATTTTGGCCGGTTTATTATTTGTGACATGGTTACTTATCACCATTGTTAAAACCTCGGCAAAAAAAGAAACGCGCCCCATAGCTTTTGGATTAATTTGGTTTGCGGCTGCTCTGCTGCCTACTTCGCTGGCGCCATTTGCCGAGGTCACTAACGATCATCGCATGTTCTTCCCCTTTATAGGACTTGCATTTAGCGTAGTAACTTATATCGGATTATTGTTGATCAAATATCAGCAAAAGCTAAAATCTAACTTGAAATATCAATATATACTCGCCGTTTTTATTTTGCTGATATTAGGATTGAACGCCTATGGTATACATGAGCGCAACAAGGTATGGAAAGATGACGAGTCGTTGTGGTTAGACGTTACTCAAAAAAGCCCTTTAAATGGGCGCGGGTTAATGAACTACGGTCTTACTCAAATGGAAAAAGGCAATTACCCAACCGCCGGCCTCTATTTTGAAAAAGCGAGCCAATATTTACCTTACTACAGTACACTATATATCAACATAGCTATTTTAAAGGGTGCAACAGGACATCACGCAGAGGCCGATTCCAATTTTAAAAAGGCAATGTCTTTAAATCCGGGCACTTTTGATCCCTATGCCTTTTATGCGCGCTATCTACACCAAACGCATCGTGATACCGAAGCCATTAAAATTGACGAAAAAGCGCTGCAGATCAATCCATATTCGTCATTAGTACTGGATGTACTTATGTCTGCTTATAATGATTTAGAAACCTGGGATAAGTTAGCCGAAACGGCTAATAAAAAATTAGTGTTACTGCCAGACGATCCGCTGGCTAAGGCTTACCTGGCAGCGGCACAAAAAAAGCAGATGCTCCTAACCGATGCCAACGGCCGCCCAGTCAAACTTACTACAGCTGCTGACTTTCTGAATCAAAGCGCCATTTACTACAATGTTCACGAATACAAAAAATGTATACGCGCTTGCCAGGAGGCGGTTAAACTTGAACCAAAAAACGCCGATGCATATAGTAACATGGGGGCTGCTTACAACGGTTTAGGGCAATGGCAAGAAGGCGCCGAGGCATGTAAAAAAGCGTTGCTTTTGAATCCTAATCATCAGCTGGCAAAAGGGAATCTTAGTTGGGCCGAGAATAAATTAAAAAGCAAACGTTAAACTATTTACTTGACAGCTTAAGCATAACTTTATTGCTATACCATTTATCCCTGATCTTTAAAAAATACCGTTTCTGATTACATCGACGACAATGATAGCGACGTATAGGCAACCAGAATAATAATGCTTTTACCCAGGCGCTTCGCTCTATCCAAAGATCATACTCTTTAGTACAACTATTACATATAGGCGCAGGTGTAAAACTATATTTATGCATTAAAATATAAGTGAAATTGACAACCATGCGGTATGGCCGGCTCATAAATTACCTGTCCACCCATTAGTTCGGCGTAGCTTTTTACGATATTCAAGCCAAGTCCTGTCCCGGTAAAATCCCGCGCGTTACCGGCACGAAAAAATGCTTCAAATAATCGATCGCGATCTTCCGGCGGAATGCCGATGCCATTGTCTGCCACCGTAATAACAATTTTGTTATCGGCAACATCCGTCTTTACTTCTATAAAGCCATCATCTCCAGAATATTTACATGCATTTGATAGCAGGTTAGCTAAACAATGTTTCAGCAGCGACTTATCAAGCGTAAAGACATCCATGTCGCCACTATGATGGCACCTGATTCGCTGCCTGGCCCGTTTCAGAAATGACATCTCTTCACAAACATCTTCAACGAAAACTTTTAGATCGAATGCTGTGATATTTGGCTTTATTCGCCCGGAATCTATCTTCTCCACCGATAGAAAATCATCAAGTGTATTAGTCAACTCGGCAACAGCCCCTTTTATCTTTTGTAAATGATCTATTATTTTAGACCGGTCCAGCCGTTCATAAAAGCGTTCAATAATAGAAGCCGATAATTGAATTCGGCTCAACGGCGACCGGAACTCGTGTGAGGCCACAGAAACAAAACGGCTTTTCATCTGACCTATCTCACGCTCTTTTTGCAGTAACTCCCTGGTTTCTTCCTGAGTTAATTCAAGTTGCTTAATTAGAGCCTTTAACGAGTCTGTTCGCTCTTTTACAATTTCTTCCAAATGGCAAGCTTGTTGATGCAAATGTTGCTCTGTTATCTTTTCATTTGAAATATCCTGGATAAAATTGGCGAGCACAGCAATTCCGTCGCCTTCGGCACTGCAGGTTGCGACCCGAACAGGAAAAGTTGTTTGATCGCGGCGACATGCTTCCAATTCCAATTGCGAACTATCGGCGATTTGAGTCAAACTTATTGGAGAAAAAAACTTATGGAGCACTTTACCGCATAACTCATCTGGATTATAACCAAACATTTGGTTTGCAGACAAATTAGTCAACAGTATCTTCCCATCTATATCAGTGATGACTATACCATCAATCGCGTGGTCTATTATGGCCTTGAAATTAGCAGTGTTCATTCTAAGAGCGTTCAAATAGCCATTTAAGCGGTTTGATCTTATTTTTCGGGCGCAATCCATATGCGTTAATCGACCGCTCTTTGATTAATTCGATAGCTTCATCAATATCATCGGTAACTAAAAACAAATTGCCATCCTTTTTGCCAATGGTGGCGTTGTTTTTCATTTTATTGATATGTTCAAGCAGATACTGGTGGTACTCTTTTCCATAAATAATGATGGGAAAATCGTCGATCTTTTTTGTTTGAATAAGCGTCAGCGCTTCAAAGTATTCGTCAAGCGTTCCGTATCCGCCTGGCATCACCACAAATGCATAAGAGTATTTTACCAGCAGTACTTTGCGAATAAAAAAATGCTTAATATCCACCCATTTGTCCAGGTATGGGTTTGGCTTTTGCTCTACCGGCAGCAAAATATTACAGCCAACCGAGCGCCCCCCTGCTTCTTTTGCTCCGCGATTAGCGGCTTCCATTAAACCCGGCCCGCCACCAGTAATGATGGTAAATCCAAGCTTTGAGATCGCAGCGGCCAGTTCGCGAGTTTGTTCATAATAAGTATCGCCCTCTTTAAACCTTGCAGAGCCGAATACGGTTACGCATGGTCCAATAAAATGCAGAGCCCTTAACCCTTTGATCAATTCGATCATGGTATTAAAAGCGAATTTGAATTCCTTCCACCTTGAATGTGGGCCATCAAGAAATATAACTTCCGTCTCTTTCATAAAAAGGATAAATAAGCGCCTCAAATATTTAAAAAGCAGATGCAGCGCGGAATGACGAAGTGCAGGAGATAAAGTGATTTTGGTCAAAATATTCCATTGTAAATGCAAAATGACTTTGATCACTTTTTTGACAGATGCTTATCATTAGAATGAAAAGCCGACAGTACCGATATTTGTGATAAAGATCACTATCTTCATTGGATGGAAAACGCTGCACTATTAAAAGCTATAATTGAGAACGCGATAGACGGTATCATCACCATTGATGAACGGGGAATCGTAGAGACAATTAACCCCTCAGCTTGCAGGCTTTTCCAAATTACGCCCGAGGAGGTGATCGGTAAAAACATAAGTGTTTTAATGCCATCGCCCGATAGGGAAAAACATGACGGCTATATCCATCGCTACCAGCAAACCCATGAGCCGCATATAATAGGCATTGGCCGCGAGGTTAAAGGTTTAAAAAAAGACGGTTCTGTTTTTCCTTTCCGATTAGGCGTAAGTGAGGTTCAATTTTCCGGGCGCAAAATTTACACGGGGTTTATTCACGACCTAAGCCGCGAAAAAGAAGCGGAAGAAAAGCTCAAAGAATATACCATCCGCCTGGAGTACCAGGTTGAAGAGCGCACCCAGTCATTGAAAGAAACGGTTAGTGCACTCGAGTTAGCGAAAGAAGAAGTTAGCCAATCGCTGATAAAAGAAAAAGAACTGAGTAATCTAAAGAGCCGGTTTGTATCTATGGCCTCGCACGAGTTTCGTACGCCGCTCAGTTCCATACAGCTCTCTGCGGTACTAATTGAAAAATATGCGCAGACACAAGACGAAGTCAATATGCGTAAGCATATCAGTAAGATCAAAAACTCGGTAAGCAACCTTACCTCAATATTAAATGATTTCTTATCGCTTGAGCGCCTGGAAGCCGGCAAAGTTGAACCGGTGTATGTAGAGTTTGATATAGTTCATTTTGGCGAGGAGATCACCGAGGAAATGCAGCTGGTAGCCAAGCAAAACCAGAATATTGTATTTCAGCATACCGGCACAGGCAGCGCGGTGCAGTTAGATCAGGCTTTGTTAAAGAACTGTGTGATCAACCTGATCAGCAATGCTATCAAGTACTCCGGCGAAAACACATTTATTGAATTTAATACCGAATTAACCGCCAAAGAATTGATAGTTACTATAAAAGATAATGGAATCGGGATACCCGAAGATGATCAAAAACATTTATTCGAGGCGTTTTTCAGGGCGCATAATACTGGTAATATTCCGGGCACGGGCCTGGGTCTTAATATTGTAACCCGATATGCCTCGTTAATGCGCGGCACAATCAAATTCCAAAGTCAACTAAATCAAGGAACCTCATTTATCATTGCATTCCCTCTGTATGAAAACGATACTAATCATTGAAGACAATAACGATATCCGCGAAAGCACCGCCGAAATTTTAGAACTGGCAGGATATAGAGTTTTACAAGCCGCGAATGGACGCCTGGGTGTAGACCTTGCCACGCAGCAGTTACCCGATCTGATTTTGTGCGATATTATGATGCCTGAACTTGACGGCTATGGCGTACTCTATCTATTAAGCAAAACTCCTGAAACCTCGGGTATACCGTTTATCTTTCTTACTGCTAAGGCAGAGCGCTTAGATTTACGTAAAGGCATGGAAATGGGTGCCGACGACTACCTGACCAAGCCGTTTGATGACATGGAGTTGCTGAACGCAATAGAGAGCCGTTTAGCCAAAAAGAAAAAACAGGAGGAATATTTTACCCGCTCCTTGCGCAGCCTAGAACAACTGGCTGCAAACAACGGCAAGGGGCTTAGCGAACTAAAAAACCTTATAGCGGGCCGTAAAATACGGCAGATAAAGAAGAAACAGATCCTGTTTTACGAAGGCGATCAGCCACAGGGTCTTTACCTGATCTTAGAAGGCGCGGTGCGTACTTATAAAATGGCAGAAGACGGGCGCGAATTGATGATGAACCTGTACAGACCTGACGACTATTTGGGTATACATGCGCTATTATTAGATGAGGCATTCTCGGAAACTGCGGAAGCTGTTGAAGATGTTGCTGTTTGTTTGCTGCCTAAAGATTCTGTATTGAACCTTACCAATCGTTATCCGGATGTTAACCAGCAGTTCATTAAAATTCTGGCTAATAACATTAAAGAAAAAGAAGATCAGCTGATCGAGTTAGCCTATCATTCGGTACGGAAACGACTGGCACAAACCTTGGTGAGGTTGAGTGAACAATTTCCCAATCCAGATCAATTTAAAATATCGCGCGATGACCTGGCGGCTATGGCCGGGATGGCTACCGAAACCGTAAGCCGCACCCTCAGCGATTTTAAAGACGAAAAACTCATCGAAAAAAAGGGGAGCTTTATACAGGTGCTCGACCTGAATAAACTCATCAAAATGAAAAACTGATCTAAGTCACTTTTTGAGCTGACCAACATCAAGCCGCGCCTGACTTTTTAAAAATATTTTTGCCAAAAGCGAAAATCATGAAAGTGGTAGCCTACAGTATACAGCCCTTTGAAAAAGAGTCTTTGATAAGGGCCAACCAAAAAAAGCACGATATAACACTCATCTCAAATCCCATAACTGCCGAGACTGTAAACTTCGCCGTTGGTAAAACCGCGGTATTAATTTCTGAGAACGACAGGCTGGAACCGCAAGTAATTGATAAACTGGCCGACATGGGTATCCGGTTTATTGCTACGCGCTCTACAGGTGTAAACCATTTAGATAGGGAAGCAGCTGCCGTAAGAGGTATAAAACTCGCTAATGTTCCTGAAGAAAACTCGCAAGATGTTGCCGGACAAACCATTCGTAACCTTGATTTGTGGCAACAGGAAAAATGTGTGGGTAAAGCTTGTGTATGCGCACGTAACTGCAGAGCAAACGAATCGGAAGCGCATATTAACCAGCTACCATGAAAACCAGCGAAGATCTATTACAAAAGTATTCGGTAGCTGCTCCACGCTATACCAGCTATCCTACTGTCCCATACTGGGATAATTCCACTTTTAGCAACGTGGGTTGGCGAGCCGCTGTTTCTAAAGCATTTGCAGAAGATGCAGACGGAATAAGTGTTTATATCCACCTGCCCTATTGCGAAAGCCTTTGTACCTACTGCGGCTGCAATACACGGATCACCAAAAATCATAATGTTGAGCTACCATACATCAAAGCCGTTTTAAGAGAATGGCAGATGTATAAAGAGCTTTCGGTTGAACCACTTGTTATTAAAGAGATTCACCTGGGCGGCGGCACGCCTACGTTCTTCAGTCCGGAAAACCTGGAGTATTTGATCATGGTGCTAACTGCAGGTGTAGAAATTCATCCGGATGCGGAGTTTAGTTTTGAGGCGCATCCGGGTAACACAACCGATGAGCATCTTGAAACCTTATACAAACTTGGTTTTAAGCGACTAAGCCTAGGCATACAGGACTTTGATCCATTAGTCCAATTCACCATTAACCGAATTCAAACTTTTGAGCAGGTTGCCCACGTAACGGCTAAAGCTCGCGAAATAGGTTATACTTCGATAAACTTCGATTTGATCTATGGCTTGCCGCGTCAGCAACTTAAGGGTTTGGTTGAAACGATTGAAAAAGTAGGTCTTTTGATGCCCGACAGGATTGCTTTTTACAGTTATGCGCATGTGCCCTGGATAAAACCTGGTCAGCGTAAATTTACAGAAGCTGATTTACCGGGCGTTGCCGAAAAATACCTGCTGTATGAAATGGGTCGCCATTTGTTGAATGACCTGGGTTACCGGGACATTGGTATGGACCATTTCGCCTTAACTAACGACAGCTTATACCAGGCTGCCGTGGACGGCCGCTTACACCGTAACTTTATGGGTTATACGCACCAATACACTAAGTTGTTAATTGGGTTAGGTGTATCTGCTATAAGCGATATATGGAATGCTTACGCTCAAAATGTAAAAACGGTAGAAGAATACCTGCAAATGGTTAATGAGGGTGAGCTACCTGTATTTAAAGGGCATATGCTAACTAACGAGGATCTTGTTATCCGCCGGCATATGCTAAATATTATGTGCAAGGGCAGTACCAATTGGGAAAGTTCCCCCTGTCGCATTCCGGCATTAATTGAAGGCATTGAGCGTATGCAAGAATTGGTGGATGACTGCCTGATCCAGCTTGACGCTAATGGCACGAACGTAACATTAGCCGGTAAAAGATTTTTGCGCAATATATGTATGGCCTTAGACGCTCGTTTATGGGCCGATAAACCGGCCACACAATTATTCAGTATGGCCGGCTAAAGTGTATTGCGTAACATTAAGTTCCTCAATAATTTTGTTGATCTCACTGGTTGCCGCTCCGGATAACTCAGTAAAAAGTTGATTGTAATAGTTTATCCCCTCGGTTAATTGATCTTTAAATTTCTGGATATATTTCAACTGCTTAGCATCTGCACCCCCGAGTGCATTTTCTGTTAATTTCTTAAAGTAGTCAATATATAAACGGAGTTCATTTACGAAAATATGTGGTCGCGTAGCTTCACGTAACAGGTCAAGTTTGCCATAAATATGATCGGCCATTTCTCTCAATGAATACACGCCCGAAAAAAATGCCAGATTAGGGCCGGGACAAATAGCAACCGCTCTATCTTCTTTTGCCTTTAGCATATCATTCTTGATATAGGCCGATGCGCACAAACCCTCACAAAGACAGACTTTCTCGATTACTGACTTTACCCGACGATCCAGCTCATCTTCCTGGAGTTCCGTTCCTTTTAACTGAGCTATTTTAAGCGCCTGGTATTGACGTGAAGCTGTACATATTGGGGTATCGGTAAATTCAAGATTATTAACCAGCAACTTCTTTGTACAAGGGCTGCCTGGCCTACCTTTGGCTAATCGTGTCAACCTTTGTTGCTCGGAGGTACTGTGCCTGAAGTTATTGAATAATACGCCTAAGGGCGATGCGTTACTTAAGTAGAAATCGTCCTCATCTGCTGTAGCTAAATGCTGCAGAGTGCCATTATCCACGTTAGTTACCTCCGGCACTAGTAAAAATGGGCTTCCCCAGCCTGTTCCGTCCAACTCATAATGTCGCATTAGAAAGCGTTGCTCTGCAGCCGTGCCTATTCCACCCTGCGCGGTAATGCGCTGTTCGGGCGGTTGTAGTAGAAATATATCTTTAACCATCAAAGCTTCCTTGCAGATATTTAATAATTCATCCTGAAGGTCTTGTCGTTTTTGTTTAAATTCTTCTAGTATTGGTCCAAGCAACAAGCCATCTGTAGCAAAAGCGTGTCCACCGCAATTAAGGCCCGACTCTATACGAAACTCTGCTACCCACAGGCCTTTTTTTGCCAGCAACTTGGCCTGCAGCAGTGCTGACCGGAAATCACTTACTTTTAGAATTATCTTTTTCTTTATCAAGCCTTCCGCATCCGGATAAAAATCCTTAAAACTTTCCAGGTAGCTAAATAGCCTCTGGTTAAGCCCGGCCGAAAGTACGAGTGATGATCGCAGATCGCTTTCTGCAAAGCCGCGCAGGGCTGCCAGCGCGTCTGTGTTAGTATCGCCGGTGTAGTTGCCGTCGCTGTCCAGATTAACCTTGTCTACCTTGGTCATAATATTTACATCAATGGTGCCGACATTCATCCTGCTGCGTAATATATTTTCAAAGATTAACCTCTGGGGGCCATCGTTAAAGTCCCGCATCAGTTCATAACCTTGCTTTAGCTGGCTGTCATCAGGTAGCAATTCAAAATATTTATCCAGGTCAGAACCAGTATAAAATTCCTGATTTTTTAGCTCTTCAAATTGAAGCTCTACTAAAACATTCAACAAATTCAGATACGATGTGATCCTTCTTGCGCGGCTGTCGGCCGATTTTTTTGGGATAGCGCGGTAAGGCATATGATTTTGCCTGCAATGATATTCGCGCATGCGTTCAACAAGTTCATCGTCAACAATTGATACCGCTGATGAGATACCATAACGTGCAACTTTTAATGGGGTATCTATTGAAAAACCTAATCCTAATACCGGGATATGAAACTGGTGCATAGTGATGATAGTAAAAAAGCGACATCCTTGGGACGCCGCCTTTGTTGAAATTTATAGATTATTGATTAGGGGTATTAAATAATTGCAACTAAGATCATCCCTATGTGAACAAGTAAAGAGATTGCGAACAGCCCAATGGTAGTTCGTATACCCGCTCCGCCCATATTGGCAATGATATTCATAAAGAAGCAGGTCATAGTAGCAAGAATAATTATCACCGGCGCATTGAAATAATAGATCAAAACTACTGGTAGCGGAAGTATAAATACACCGTGAACCACAAGGTTCACAAAAAACCACAGCGTGCGGTTCTGCGCTTGCGAATCGGCAAAATGATTAAATTTAGCTAACCAGGATACAGATGGTGTTGTAGAATGAGTAGGTGCCCATGACGGTGCGAAAGTGGTTTTAAGCGTTGCCATATCAATTATTATTTGATTCAAATTTGCCGGATAATAGTTAACGTACACATGATTACTATCATCTTAAAAAATGATCAAAAACACTTTATTATTTGCAAACAGATTGACCGGTAGCATCTACAACCGGGCTCAAATAGGGAATATTTAATGATGATGCTCTTAAGATGAACCATGCACCTAAGCACAACATAAAATATGGCACCACCTTGTTCATTTTGTTGCGTACAGATATGGTAATGAGTCCGGAACTTACTGAAGCCAAAAACATAAGCGGTAATGTTCCTAAGCCAAAAAAAGCCATGTATTGGCCCGAGTTTAATACAGAATTGGTATTTAACGCGCCTACCAATGCAAGATATACGAAGCCGCAGGGTAAAAAGCCATTTAGCATACCAACAAATAAATGCCCCCAACGATGCCGTAACGCATAGCTTAAGGCCCTGTTTATGACCGCGATGAATCTGTTACTTTTATTGCGATAAAATACCGACCATTTTAGCAAACGGGCTGTGGCCGCCAAAATAATGAGGATACCGCTTGCAATGCTTAAGCCTTTTTGAAGGCCTAACAGCCATATCTGCTTTCCAATTAAGCCAATTAGTAGCCCCAATAGTGTGTAACTAATAATGCGCCCGAATTGATACACCAACTTATCAAACGTTAGCCAAAACCATCCCTGCGTGGACGCCGGTAACGAAAATGCTAGCGGGCCGCACATCCCGATGCAGTGAATACTGCCGAAAAGGCCAACATAAAACGCTACCTGGTAATCGCTCATTTAATAAATATCTCTTGTTGGTACAGGTAACTTTTATCATTACTTTTCCAGGCAATAATTACCTGCCATTGCCCGTGAAAGGGGATGCGGGTGGTGAATGTATTAAGATCGGCGGTATTAAAATTCAGATAGCGGTCCATATCATGATCTGATGGGCGAACAAAACGTATGCTGCCTTTCGCCTTTTCTTTGAATTTAATATTTATAACTCCGTCCTTTATAGCGATCTGTGGTTTTGCATCGTCTTTAACTACCTGCTGCTCTTTATTATAATCAGCATTAAACGAAAGTCCTTTTTCATAGTAGTCGTGATCATATTCATCGTTGGTCTGGCTGAACATTTTTACACTCATAGCCGTGATAAAACAGACAAAAACGATCAAAACGATAACAAGTCCTTTTCCCCAGTTCATAATGTTAGTTTACAGGCCCGATAAATGTTGTGTTAATAGTACCGATCACCTTGTTTTGTTGCATTACATTTAACGTAATAGCAGTTTTTACCCGGTGTATATTTGTTGCCGGCATGGATATAAAAAAGATGCTTTTGGCCGACGTTTCTTTTGCGATAATACCCGGCGCCTGCACATATTTTATTTTGATAGCAGGGTCGGTCGCTACAATTTTAACGGATTGAGTTTTGTCGGTTTTATTGATCAGGTCGGCATTGTACAGATTGCTGATGTAACCATTGGGTTGCTCCTGATACATCAGCCCGGCCGAGCGCATTACGGTAACATCCACATCACTACGCTGCATTACGAAATAAGTTAATACCGCAAGTAAAACACAGATAACCCCGCTGTAAGCACCCATTCTCAATGAAAAAGAAGGGCGTTTATTTTGAACGATCTGATCTTCTGAGTAAAAACCTATGAGATTAAGCGGGCGGTTAATTTTATCCATCACATCATTACAAACATCTATGCACGCCGTGCAATTAATGCATTCTAACTGCGCTCCTTTGCGAATGTCTATCCCCGTTGGGCAAACATCAACACATAAACCACAGTCTACACAATCACCTTTGGCAACCGGGTTTGCTTTGCTGATCTTTCCGCGCGGCTCGCCGCGCACGTAGTTGTAGGCTACCATCAGCGTGTGCTTATCAGTTAATACGCCTTGTAACCTCCCGTATGGGCAAATCACCGTACATACCAATTCGCGCACTTGCGTGTAAACCAGATAAAAAACCAGCGTAAATATCCAGATGCTAATAAAGCCTATCACATGAAGTTGTACCGGCTCAATAACAATTTTCAGTAACTGTTCGCTGCCAATAACATAGGCGAGGAATGTGTTCGCGATAAGGAAGGATACAAACAAAAAAGAAAGGTGTTTCAGCGTTTTGCGCCATCTTTTCTCAAAAGTCCATTCGCCTTCATCCAGCTTTTTGCGTTTGCGCGCATCGCCTTCAATCCACTCTTCCAGTTTACGGAAAACCATCTCCATAAAGATGGTTTGCGGGCAGATCCACCCACAGAAAACCCTTCCGAAAGCAATGGTGAATACAATTACGATCACCATAAACAGCAGCATGGCCAATGCAAACAGAAAGGTATCCTGCGGCCAAAATACCTGGCCAAATATTACAAAGTGGCGCTCTAAAACATTGATGAGCAAAAGAGGCTCCCCGCTTATCCTGATAAAAGGGCCGGTAAAGAATAGAATCAGATAGGCATAGCTTAGCCAACTACGGTAACGGTAAAACTTCCCTTTGCGGATAAGCGGATATATCCATTTACGCTTACCTTCATTTGGCTCTGTAGCTGCATTTGCCATTTTGTTATTTGATGATTATAGCTGTTTTTGCAGCCGGCTTTGCATTATCGTCTGTTTCTTTCTCGCCCTGCGGTTCTTTAGGATTTGCAGGATTTGTCCCGTGTAAAGATTTTACATAATTGGCTACATCGGCAATTTGCTTTGGAGTAAGCTGGCTTTGCCAGGTAGGCATCCCTTTAGCCCCAACACCGTATTTGATGGTTTTAAACACATCATTGATCTTGCCACCATGCAACCAGTAATCGTCGGTAAGATTAGGGCCAACAACACCTTGCGCGTGATCACCATGGCAAGCCGCGCAGCGTTCTTTAAATATCGCCTGCCCGCTGGCTAATACAGCCTGGTCTGTCGACAGTTTGACGCTGTTTTCATCAACCCGGTTTGCTGATTTAGCTAAGAATGCTGCCTTTTCTTTATTGGCTACCAGCATTTCGGTCTTATACTCATCATATTGCAATTGGCCAACACTAAAAACATGGTAGATCAACAAATAGCAAACAGCGAAAGCAATAGTGCCGTAAAACAGGTACATGAACCAAGCCGGTGTTGGATTATCCAATTCTTGAATGCCATCGAAGTCATGGTCTATCAGCAAGGTTTTCTCTTCCGACATCGGTTTAAGCGATAATAACTTCAGCATGGTCTCGCTTTTGTCTTTCTTCACTTTTCGTCCAGCTTTTTCGGCAGCTTGCTCGTCCAGTATCTCCTGGTATTTCTCTGCCCCAAGCATAGCAATGCTTATCACCTTAATGGCACGCAAAACAACAAGTAATGCAATAATGATAACTACAAGGGTAAAAAGAATTGCGCCGAAGCCCACGTAATTCATCCACTCGCCTGAGGTTGGTCCGGCTGTTGCATCTTCAGCAAATGAAGTTGAGGTTGCCGGCACCAAAACAGTGCCGAGCAATAATGCGGCTTTAGTTTTCATGATCAGAAAGCATTAAATTGTCGTTGATAGAATCTGTTAATGGCACATCGCTCATGTAGCTGGCGTATGATTTACGCATACGCAGCAGCAGCAGTGCAACAACAATAAAGAAAACCAGGAATATACCTAATGAGCAAAGCAGGTAAATCTGTGTACCCTGTACATGCTCTGTAAATTGTTTAAACATTGTCTTATTTGTTTGCGGTTTTGTTTGCTTTTATATCAGTTCCCAGGCGTTGCAGGTAGGCAATTAATGCCACTATCTCCTTATCACTTTTTACCTTGATCTTGTCTTTATACAGATTAGCAGAGATCGCTTCAGCCTGTTTGTTCAGATCAGCGTTGGCTATTTTTTCATAACCAGTCGGATAAGGCACACCAAGTTTGCGCATAGCGTTGATCTTATCAGCAGTGTTGCTGGTATCCAGTTTTTGAGAGATCAGCCAGTCGTAGTTTGGCATAATACTCCCTGGCGACATCAATCGAGGATCCATCAAGTGGTTGTAATGCCATGCATCGCTGTATTTGCCGCCTTCGCGCTGCAAATCGGGCCCGGTTCTTTTAGATCCCCAAAGGAAAGGGTGATCGTAAACAAACTCGCCGGCCTTGCTGTACTCGCCATAGCGCTCCGTTTCAGACCGGAAAGGCCTTACAGTTTGTGAGTGACACCCCACGCAACCTTCGCGGATGTAGAGATCGCGCCCCTGCAGCTCAAGTGGCGAATAGGGTTTCACACTGGCTATAGTTGGAATATTTGATGATATGGTTAATGTCGGCATTAGCTCAACAAAAGTTCCTATCAGTATTACTACCAACGCCAATACCATCAGTTGTATAGGCCTTCTTTCTATCAAACGATGCGTAGTTTCACCGGCTACACGGGCTCGGGTTATTTTCTGTAAAGGCATTGCCTCTGCCGCTTCATTGGCAACCAGTTTGCCGCGTAACGCGGTTTTGCAAAGGTTAAACGCCATTACAATAACACCCAGCAGGTACATGCCCCCGCCTATTGAACGCAACACGTGCATTGGTAAAATACGCATGGTGGTTTCCAAAAAGCTTGGATATTTCAACATGCCTTCGGGGGTGAATTCCTTTAGCATCAAGCCTTGTGTAAAGCCAGACCAGTACATTGGTACTGCATAGAACAGGATACCCAATGTGCCGATCCAGAAATGGAACGAAGCCATTTTTTTGGAGTACAATTCGGTTTTGTAAATGCGCGGAACCAACCAATACAGAATAGCGAAGGTTAAGAAACCATTCCAGCCCAAGGCACCAACGTGAACGTGTGCAATGATCCAATCGGTAAAGTGGCCGATTGCGTTAACTTGGTGCCTTGGGCTG
>Ga0209026_1000796_pt1 | contig 17228 bp, 8 predicted proteins | sample AraplaCL_Col_mCL_FD_184262 | JGI IMG/M metagenome (GOLD analysis project Ga0209026, IMG submission 184262) | Arabidopsis root microbial communities from the University of North Carolina, USA - plate scrape CL_Col_mCL (SPAdes) (version 2) | ecosystem: Host-associated > Plants > Roots >... | reverse complement strand
CCAGTTCACCATGTTATAACGGATATCCATCGGGTCGGCACCTTCAGGTAGTTCTTTTACCATGAAGGCATTTTTATAACCGGCAGCTTCAAAAGCCTGGTTCCACCAGGAACCGCCTTCTATTAAGGCTTTTTTAACGATAGGTTGAGCGCCACGGTCGATGTAATAAATGATTGGTTCAACCGGTTCGCTTACTGCTGCGTTAGGGTCCTTTTTTGCCAGGCGATGACGCTCGATAAATTTCTTAACCAAAGGCTCGGTCATCGGTGCAGCAAAATCCATGTATTGGAAGTTGAAGAAACCAGAGCGCGGATCGAACTTGCGCATTTTATATCCCGGCTCAGGCAGTTGTACAAAAGCCTGATGGACATTCACGGTTACAGAAGTTGGATCGGGAGCAACACGGGCACCGCGGCCGCCGCCTCCACCACCGCCATTGCTGGCAAAAGTTAGCATGGCCTCAAATTCGCTGTTTTTAGGGAAGTTTTTAATAGCGTCGAAATATACTGCCGAACGCGCCTCATCAATACGATAAGTTGCACCGCCGCCGCCAGCTGCGCCACGACCACCTTGTGCCTGGGCAGCACCCGGATTACCACGACCCGAACCTAAAGATTCGCCGATATGCATGGCGTCGCGAAGCAAGAAAGGAGTGAGGTCAACCAACACCTTGTCGCCCTCAACGGCAACGGTATTGAAATTAAAGATCACCGATTTGGCAAACGCATTCTCTACATCTTTTACCTGGTCGGCATTTCCATCAACGGCACGGTAAGTGTCATTGGGTTGTACCATAAATACTTTCGGACCCATTTTGATGAATTTCACCAAAAATGAGGTGGCCTGCCCACGTTCGGGGCCACCGTTACCTACGCCATCTACCAAAGACCCGAAATACAGAAAGTCCGTATTAAACTTGTCGATCTCTAATAAAACGCGACCGGTTTTTTCATCCGTATAGAAGTTAAAGAAGCCTTCTTTTTTAGTGAAATTTTGGGTAGCAGAAGCAATGGAAGTGGCTACAGCAGCACCGCCGCCTCCACCACCTTGTCGCTGGGCGATAGCCGGACCAAGCAATGTAGCCGCCAGTAAGGTGAGCGTAATTGTTTTTTTCATACCGAAGTTAAAGAGTCAGTTAAATAATGATAATGAATATCAGTAAATTTAATAAACTCGTTAACATTTTCGGCACAATGTGAAAAAAATGTAAAACAGGAGCTACTTTAATTGCGTATCGGCAAAGTAGGCCATTGCCTCGCATAAAAATGCGGCAAACTTGGGTCTTGGTTTACCATTTTCTGCAGTGAAGCGTTCGTCCTGAGTGTATAGTTTGCCTAAGCCTTTATAGGCTTCGGCCTGTTTGTCGGCATTATTAACGGTTCCCCAAAAATGGCGGATGACATCATAGTGTTCTTGTATCAAAAGCTGAACGGCACCATCATGAGGGTCTTTGTGTTTCATGTTGGCTAATTGCACAGTGACCAGTTTTTGCCGGGCAGATAACTGACCGATCTCCTCTTTAGATAATTTGTTCAGGTAATTTTCGGCGTTCACCAGTTTCTCTTCGCCATATTTATCGGCAGCTTCCTTACGGTATGCTTCGGCAGTACTCTTAGGCAAGCCATTATAAAGTTCGTCTGTGTTTAACATCGTTTTATTTTTTAATTTAATAATAGTGTTATCTATAGTTTGAAGCAACAATTCTAACCGCGCTTTTCTTAAAACTAATTGCTCGCGATGCCGCAGTAAGGCACGCTGTAGGTCGAAGCCCGGGCGTTCTAAAATTTGTGCTATTTCTTTAAGAGGAACGTCGAGTTCGCGGTAAAAAAGAATTTGCTGCAGGCGCAAAAGCTCAGCATCGCCATATACACGGTAGTTGTTGGGGCCACGATGCTGTGGCTTTAGCAAGTGCATACGATCGTAAATATGCAGGGTGCGTACCGAAATTCCGGCCGCGTCTGCCAGCTGTTTTACCGAATAAGTAAGGGCCATAGCTTTGTTTGTTTACACAAATGTAGGCTATGACCTTAGGTGAGGGTCAATATATTTTTTAAGATTTTTATTGCAAGCTCAGCTTTCCCTGATAATAATCAAGCACTTTGCTGTAAATATAATAGTCGTATCGCGCACTGATCAAGTTCAGGTTGGCGTTATCCATTTGATTTTTAGAGATGGTATACTCTACCGCATTTAATACACCTGCCTCGAAGCGCAGTTTTGATATACGGAAACTCTCGGTGTAGTTGGTTACGGCTTCCTGCCACGAATGGTAGCGCTGGTAGGCCGACATCATACTATAGTAAGCCTGCTCAACGTTTTGTTTCAGTACGATCTTTACGTTATCTTCCACGTACTCGGTTCCCTGCAGGTTGAATTTGGCCAGCGTAACGTTATTTTTCCGTGCATGATCCAGAAATATCGGGATGTTTAAACTTGCGCCGATAGATCCCTGATAGTTGTTACGGAACTGATCGGTATAACTGGTTGTTCCTATTGAAGAATAGGAAGTAGCCAAATTACCATTTAATGATAGAGTAGGCATCAGGTAGCCTTTATAAACCTTCAGGTTCTTTTCGGCAGCCTGGCGCTTTAACACAGCCGATTTTACCACGGGCAGTTGGTTTAACGCAGTTTGATATACCTGCTCGGGCGTGATGCCATATTCGCCGGCCAGATCAGCAGCGTTTAAGGGCTGAAAGGTAGCGTCAGGATTATACGGGATGTTCATTAAGGCAAACAAACTTAACCTTGCAGCATTCAATGAGTTTTGTGCCGAAGCTACGCTAGCCTGGTTGTTAGCATACAGACCGCGCTGGTCGTAAATATCCGAGGCGTTTTTATTGTTGCCTTGTTTTTCTAAGATCTCCAAACGGTCCAGTGTTTCTTTTGCTACCGCCATCGCACTTTTGGTCTGGTTTAACGATTCCTGTGCATCTAAAATGGAAAGATAATTGGTAATGATATTCACCGTTACCTGGTCTTTTGCTGCCTGCAGATCCATCTTGCCGGCCTGATAATTTAACGAGGCCTGTTTTACCAGATTTTGCAATGCCAGTCCGTTAAAAACAGTAACACCGCTGTTTAAACCATAGCCATCATATGTGATAGATTGGTTAACGTAGGTGTTGGTAATTGGGTTAATGGCCCGACCCTGGTTTACCGTGCGCCCGGCGTTGGCCGATAATGTTGGGAACATATTAGTTTTGGCCTGACTGTAGTAAACGCTGTCGGTAAGCATTTGTAATGCATTTTGCTTTACCACGAGGTTATTTTTCACCCCGGTTTCGATGCATTGTTGTAAGGTGTATAGATTTCCGGTTTGTGCGTATGATGCACTCACAGCAAAACCCAGCAGTATCAGCAAAGTATATTTGAGTATTCTCGTCATTTCTGTGGTCACGATATCATTAAACGTTGGTGAGCGAGTCTATTTTGCCATCCAGTAAATGGATGACGCGATTGCCATAGCCCGCATTTTTTTCACTATGCGTAACCTGTATGATAGTTACGTTGTCTTCTTTGTTCAGCTTTTGAAAAAGCTCCATTATTTCTTCGCCTTGTTTGGAGTTAAGGTTGCCGGTAGGCTCGTCGGCCAGGATTAACTTAGGTTTGCCAATCAATGCGCGGGCAATGCCTACCAGTTGTTGTTGGCCGCCCGAAAGCTGCGCCGGGAAAAGATCCTTCTTACCCACAATGTTAAAGCGATCCAGCGTATCGGCTACCAAAGCTTTACGTTCGGAACCTTTAACATCCTGATAGATCAATGGGGTTTCAATATTCTCATAAACGGTTAACTCGTCAATCAAATGATAAGCCTGAAACACAAAGCCAATGTATTGCTTGTACAATGCCGAGCGTTGTTTTTCTTTCAATTGATGTACCGGCTGATCTATAAAATAATGGAAACCTTCTGACGGTTGGTCCAGCATACCGATGATATTCAGCAAAGTAGATTTGCCTGAGCCCGACGGGCCCATAATTGAAATAAACTCACCTTGCTCAACATCCAGATTGATGTTGTTGAGTACGCTAACACGGTTTCCACTGGTTTGGTAGTATTTTGAAATATTTTTTAATGAAAGCATATCACGTATAAAATTCTGATGCAAGATCGCTTATCCAATAGTGAATTACATACCAAAGTTATAAGTATCTTTTTATCAGCTAATTGAATAGAATATGTGAGAGGGTAGACCGTCCGCTAATGCACAAAGTGTTCGGTATTGATACAGCTTGAGTCAGTGATTAGAGATTAGTTAATCAGAGATTAGTTTGGAATATCGATATCGCAAATTCGAAATTTGATACCAAACTAAACTAATCTCCAATCACTGGTCTCTGCCTACTCGCTCCGCAAACTCTTCACCGGGTTAGTTAACGCCGCCTTTACTGCCTGGAAGCTCACCGTGATCACGGCGATGGCTATAGCAAACAGATCGGTAACGATGAAAACCCACCAGCTTATATTGGTTTGATATTCGTAATCTTTTAACCAGGCATGCATGATCATCCATGCCACCGGGAATGCTATCACGCACGAAACGGCTACCAATATCACAAACTCGCGCGAGAGTAAGGCCGCTATACGCTGCGCGCTTGCACCCAACACTTTGCGGATACCGATCTCTTTAAAACGTTTTTCGGCAGTGTAGGCGGTTAAGCCAAAAAGGCCCAGGCATGATATAATGATAGCTAACCCTGCAAAGATCCCTGACAGTTTTTCTACCAGTGTTTCAGATTTAAAATAGTTCTCAAAGTCCTTATCTACGTAGTTAAACTCAACCGGATAGCCCGGATTATTGCGTTTGATCACGTCTTCGGCGGCTGCTAAATTTGCTTTAAAATCATTACCTGCTTTTAGTCGGATGGTCATGGTATAGGTTTGTTTTGGGTTGCAAAACATAATTACCGGTGCCGGGGACGCATACATGTTGTTGTAAATAAAATCGTGCATTACACCAACAACAGTTACTTTTTGGTTACCATTGGTTATTTGCGTGCCAATAATGTTTTTAGCGTTAATAGCCTTGGCAAATGCCTCGTTGATAATCACATTATTGCTATCGGCGGCGGCGTCGGGATAAAAATCACGACCAGCTACCACATGCCCCCCAATGGTACTGATAAACTCCGGGCTTACATTGTCTACACTCACCAGTAGTTGCTTGCTCGCATCTTTTCCGGGCCAGCTAAAGCCGCCGGTATTACTACCCAACTGTAAAACCGACTGTGAGCTTACTGCCATGTTCTCTACCTTACCGGTTCCCAGCAAGTCATGGCGGATGGCCTGGTAATGCTCGGCTGCGTTTCCCTGTAAACCGGTATAAACAAGTTGATCTTTATTATACCCCATATCGCGGTCTTTGGCATGTTGCACCTGGCGATAAATGATAGCAGTGCAGATGATCAACACTACCGAGGTGGCAAACTGCAGGATAACCAGTCCCTTGCGAATAAATACCGCGCTGGCAGATGTTTTGATGTTTAAGCCTTTTAACACCGAAATTGGATTAAACGACGAAAGGTAGAATGCAGGGTAGCTGCCTGCTATTAATCCGCAGGAAACAATTATGGTAAGTAGCGCAATGATGTGCGACGGGCGGAAAATATCAAGCGTTAATTGTTTTTCAACCAGCTCGTTAAATGAAGGCAATGCCAGCGCGATAATTATTATGGCCAGTAAAGACGACAAGAACGATAAGATCATCGACTCGCCGATAAACTGCCCGATCAATTTCCAACGGCCGGCACCCATTACTTTACGCACACCCACCTCGCGACGGCGTTTTTCAGACCGCGCAGTAGATAGGTTCATAAAGTTAATACAAGCGATGACTAGCACTATCCAGGCTATGAGTGTAAATAGCTTTACAAACTTTAGCTTACCCTCTTTCTCAAAACCGTTCTTATCATAGCTATCGTATAAGCGCCAGCGTTCCATCGGGTAGATCGACATTTTGGCGATGGCGCCCGTTTGATTATTACCTACAATATCATGCAGTTGTTTATTAATGGCGGTAATGTTGGCGTTTGGTTCAACTTCGGCATAGGTAATAAGTCCGTTATTACCCCATGATTTCAGATACGGATTGTCCTCCAGGTACACACTAAACGGTATCAGCCATTCAAATTTTATCGATACGTTTTTAGGCATATCGGCCACAACGCCGGTAATAGCATAGCTTCGTTTATTGTCAATGCGCATGGTTTTGCCAATCACATTGGTACTGTTAAAAAAGGCCCGCGCCATTTTTTCGGTAACTACAATGTTGTTAGGTTGCGACAGCGCATTATTGCTATTCCCTTTTAAAAATTTTAACTGAAATATTTTAACAAACGAAGGATCGACATAGGTGCCGGATTCATAAATGGTCTTTTCGCCCAGGCCCACCAATAAATTGGTGTTGAAGCTGGCACGCGCCGCATATTTAATGCCTGGCACCTGCGTTTGCATAGCCGGCGCCAACGGACCGCAGGCGGCGTCAAAGGTGTAGGTTTCGCCGTTGTAGGTCTGGCGATCCTTTACCTTGTAGATGTAGGCTTTATTGCTAAAATAATCGTTGTAGGTAACTTCGCCTTCAACCCATAAAAAAATAATGGCTGCGCAGGCAATACCGATAGCTAATCCAAAAATATTCAGAAAGCTGTAGCCTTTGTTTTTAAGTAATCCGCGAAAAGCGGTTTTTAAATAGTTCTTTATCATAGTTAATCATTAGGTCATTTGTTAGTCCATAGTCGATAGCCCCATAGTCTATAGTTAGTTTTTGCTGACTTAAGACTTACTCTGAGCGCAAGCTCTTCACCGGGTTTACCGTCGCAGCCCGCATGGTCTGGAAGCTTGAGGTGATCAGCGCCGCCAATAGCATACCTGCTCCGCTTAGCGCAAATATCCACCAGCTAATGGTTGTTTTATCTGCATAGCCTTCCATCCATTTGTGCATGCACCACCAGGCAATTGGTGTTACAATCACCAACGCCAGGGCTATCAGCCAAACCATTTCTTTTGATAATAAAGCAATGATCTGCGCAACGCTGGCACCTAAAACTTTACGTACGCCAATTTCTTTTGTACGCAGGTTTGTAGTGTATAAAGCGAGGCCCGATAATCCTAAACAGCTAATGATAATAGACAGGGCAGTAGCCCAGGTTAATAACGTAGCGATGTGCTGCTCGGCATCATAAAATTTCTTGATGCTATCATCAAAAAAGTTGAAACTAAAATCTTCTTCAGGGTAGTCTTTTTTAAATAGTTGCTCCATAGCAGTTGTGGCCGCTTTCCATTCGTGCCCACCTGGTGTTTCGGGTTTTAAAGCGATATGGAAAGTACCCAGCTGGTTTGGCTTGCCGCCGGCGAGTATAACCATAGGCGCTACCGCAACGCGGATAGAATGGGCGTAAAAATCGTGTACCACCCCTACAATTTCCATTTGCTTTTTATTAAACTCAAGATATTTGCCAAGAGCCTTTGCCGGGCTTGCAAAGCCAAGTACTTTTAGGTAGGCTTGATTAATAACCAGGGCCTTTGACGTATCGGTTAGCTTTATAGGGCGGCCAGCTGCCATGCGCAATTGGTACAGGTTCATGTAATTGTCGTCGCCGTATTTCATTTGCACTTCGGTTTTTATTTCTTTGCCGCCGGTTTTATAAGTGAAATACGAAGAGTAAAAGCCATTGTTAGCAGGCGATGAAGCACCCTGACTTACCATTTGTACCTGCGGGATGGCTTCTAATTGGTGGCGGAAAACCGTCAAATTATCTGCAGTTCGGTTCTTGTAAGGAGTGTTTACAATTACTATCGCATCCTTCTTAAAGCCCATATCCTTATGCAGCGCATAATACACCTGCTTGCTTACCATGATGGTGCCCATAATAAAAAAGAGCGCGATAACAAATTGTGTTACCGTAAGCGATTTACGCAGCCAGGCGTTACGCGTTTGTCCTGCGGCATTACTTACCTGGTTTTTAAGTACCGATATTGGCTTATAACCTGATAACAACAAGGCAGGATAGAAGCCCGACGCAAACGATACTACCACTGTTAACCCGATAAGGAACAAGATCATGGTACCGTCGATCTGGAAATGCAGGTCTTTAGGTATAAAATCTGAAAACAGTTTTAAAATAAGTGGTGCAAGCGCGAGCGAAATAATTACTGCTATAAGCGTAATAATAAAAGTTTCGCTTAAAAACTGACTTATCAGTTGCGCACGGCTGCTGCCCATAGTTTTACGGATACCGATCTCTTTAGCGCGTTGCGAAGCCTGTGCTGTAGTTAAGTTAACAAAGTTGATGCAGCCCAATAACAATAAAAAGCCTGCAATGCCCAATAGATAGTACAAGGTTTTTTTATTGGCAATTCTATCGGTGCCGTTAAAAAGACCATAATCCTGGCTAAAATGCAGATCGCCGAGTGGAATTAAATTGAAGAACGCCTTGGAGCCGCTCATGTCTGATTTCCTGTTTTTTGCTAACAGCTGATTGATCTGTTTATTGATAGCGGTAGCTGAGCCATTTTTAGCCACTTTGATAAACAATTGTGATGACGAATTGGTGCTGCCCCATTGATCAAGCTGCATATCACTGTTAAGTGCTTTGTTAGCTTTAGAAAGCCCGGTGCTGTATGATATGATGTCGGTAAAGCCGAAATCGCTGTTGTGTTTCAAAGTTTCTACAATGCCGGTTACCGTAGCCTGCAGGGTATCATAAGTGATCGTTCTGCCCAACATTTGCTGGTAGTTTAAACCAGGAAAATATTTGTCGGCCTGGGCCGAGGTTAGCACCACCTTGTTAGGCTCGGTCAATGCCGTTTTCTCTGAGCCTGCCAGCCATTGATAGCCGATCATTTTAAAATAATTGCTGCCGGCCAGCGTAACCCATTGTTCTGATTTGAATTTGGTTGGCGCACCGGCTTTTTGTGGTATATACACATCAGGCCCCAAACTCCATATCGGTACAGAATATTCAACGCCGGGCACTTGGTCAATAGCCTGCGTGAGCGGCGTTGTAACTCCCGAATTGTAACCCTTGTCACCCTGGAAAACAAAACTGCTGCTAATGCGGTAAATGCAGTCGCTGTCTTGCTCAAACTTATCAAAGGTCAGATCGAAATGTACGATAAGATAGATCACCAGCGCAGCGCTTATGCCTATAGATAGCCCGATCACGTTGATGAACGTAAACAGCTTGTGCATGCGGAAATTTCGCAAAGCGGTTTTAAAATAATTTTTTATCATGATGTTGTTTTTAGGTTATTAAGTCGTCATGTCATTAAAATAGATCCGAAATCCAAATTCCGACTTCCAAAATCACTCGCTTCTCAAACTTTTTACCGGGTTGGCCATTGCCGCTTTTATAGCATGCGAACTAATAGTCAGCAAAGCAAAAGCTACAGCAGTTATGCCGGCAATTATAAAGGCCCACGCGTTTACGTTTATTCTGTAGCTAAAGGCGGTTAGCCATTTATTCATCACGTACCACGCTATTGGCGACGCAATTAAAATGGAGATGATCACCAACTTTAAAAAGTCGCCGGTTAATAATTTAGTTATTCCCGGTACACTGGCACCAAGTACTTTGCGTATGCCAATTTCTTTGGTGCGTTGCTCGGCAATGAATGCTGCCAGGCCAAATAAACCCAAACAAGCCACAAAAATCGCTAACAATGAAAACACAGTTGCCGTACGGGCGGTGTGCTCCTCGGTTTTGTATAAACCTTGAACATGGCTATCCAAAAACTCATAGTCGAAACTTGAATTGGGCATATCAGCCTTAAAGGTGCTTTGCAGTTGCTGCATAAAATGAGGCAGGTCGGCAGTATTATAGCGTATCAAAAGTGTTCTTAATGATTCGGGCGCTTTGTTCATTTCGTAATAAACATACCCGCCAATTTCGTTTTTTAGCGATTGATAGTTAAAATCCTTCACCACGCCGGTTACGATTGATTTGCTGAGCATTTCGGTATTTACATACTTGCCTATCGCGTCCTGCGGCGATTTAAAGCCCAGGTATTTTATAGCTGCTTCGTTAAGTAATACGTAACAATTGGTATCGGCATCGGCCAGGGTTGGTGGTAGCGACGTGCCGGCCAACAGTTTTAGCTGCATAGTTTTTACTATCGAGCCGTCGGTATGGCAAGTTTTTACAGGCATACCATCCTTGTCGTTTGTCCAGCGTTTTATGCTGCGCCCGCTTTCCACATCACCCGGAATAGATTGTACTGCCGATGCGCTTTCAACGCCTGTTAAATTGTGCAGATCATTGATAAAAGCAGCAACCTGCTGTTTATTTTGTGCCGATTTGATGTTTACAGAAACCACCCCGTTTGGATTATACCCAAGATCCTTACTTCGGATGTAATTGATCTGTTGAAGAATAACAATTACCGAGATTATGAGAATGATAGACGAGGCGAACTGAAAAACAACCAGCGAGCGGCGAATAAAATCGGCAAATGAATGTTTGACCTTTAGTTTGTTCATCAACACCAACGGCGAAATGCGAGACATAGAGAATGCCGGGTAGCTACCTGCAATCAACGTTACCGAAAGCCAGGTGGCCACTAAGCCTAACAAAATGGATTTGTCCCAAAATGCGGAAGCACTTAACTCAATACCGGTAGTGTTTTGAAAGGTGGGTCTAAATGCAAACGCCAGGCTGTAGCCAAGAACAATGGCAATGAATGATAATAACGCGGTTTCAGTATAAAACAGAGCCAGCAAATGATGATTGTCTGCTCCTAGTACTTTATTTACGCCCACGCCTTTGGCACGCTTTTGCGAACGCGCGGTAGCCAGGTTCATGTAATTAATACAGGCAATTACCAAAACCAGTAATGACAGGAAAATTAGCGCTTTCACCGTGCTAATGCTACCTAGTCTGCTGGTGTACCCTTCGCGGATATCGGCCGAATATAAGTGTATATCAGCCAGTGGTTGGAAGATAAAGTTGGTAAAGTATTTGTCTCCCGGCTTTACGTTCTTATCAATCAACGCAGTTGCGGCAGCCTGAACTTGCGCCACGTTAGCATTGGGTTGCAAAAGGCAATAGGTTTCATAACTGGCGTTGCTCCAGTAAACATTCTTGCCCATCCACGAGTCCATAATATCTTTCACCATATCGCAATCTATAGTGCTGTTGGCCGGCAGATCGGCATAAACGCCGGTTACCTGTAGGGTGTCTTTATTGTTGAGATAGATGGTTTTGCCAACGGCCGATTGGTTGCCATAGAGTCTTTCTTTAGCCGCTTGCGAGATCACAACAGATTTTGGATGCGCAAAAGCAGTGCTGGCATTTCCTTCGGTAAATTTAAAATCGAAGATGCTGAATGCGGTCGAATCGGCCAGATACAAACCCTTTTCGGTAAAGGTCTTGTCATCCGTTTTGATAGATGCTTTTGCGCCAAAATCATGCTTAACCAGGCGGGTCATGGTTTTTACCTGCGGAATATTTTGAACTATGGCCGGCCCGACCGAGTTTGGCAGTTGCGCCCATACCTTATAGTTGTATTGCGCAGTAGTTTGCATAGTTACCCGGTAAATATTTTTCGAATTCTTATATCCCCGGTCAAAACTCAACTCGTACGAAATACAGGCAAATAGCGTAATGCAAACACACATGCCAATTGCCAGTCCCGAAATGTTAAGCGAGGTAAAAAGTTTATTGGCGAGGATGTTTCGCCATGCTGTTTTGATATAGTTCTTTATCATAACTTTATTTTTAGTCTATAGTCATCAGTCCGTAGTCTTCAGTCAATAATTCCCAATCCGACTCAGGACTATGGACTTACGACTTGCGCTCATTCTGAGCGCAAACTCTTCACCGGGTTAGCCAACGCGGCTTGTATAGCTTTAATACAAACAGTCGCTAAAGCAATGGTTAACGTTGCACCGGCAGCCAAAACAAATACCCACCAGTTTAAAGACGTTTTATAAGCAAAGCTTTGCAACCATTTTTGCATACAGTAATAGCCTATCGGTAATGCAATGCAGGTAGCTATTAATACCGGTTTTAAAAGGTCTCTTGAAAGCAGCGTCACTATGCCTTGTACTGATGAACCGAGTACTTTACGCACGCCAATTTCTTTAAACCGTTTGGTAGCAGTGAATGACGCCAAACCAAACAATCCTAAACAAGCCACAAAAATGGCCAAACCTGCGAATACGCTTAAAATGCTTTGCTGCTGAAGATCCTTTTTATAAATCTGGTTAAAATTATCATCAAGGAAAGTATACTCGAACGGAAAGGCAGGGGCCACTTGTGCATAGGCATTTTTGATGGTTGCCAAGCCTCTCTCTACATTTCCCGGCGCCAGTTTAATTAATGCCAGGCGGTTATCGCTTCCCGGTGATATCACCAGCGGCTGTATGTCTTCCCGTAAGGAGGCGAAGTTAAAATCGGCTACCACACCAACAATGTGGCGTTGAATGGTGTCGCGTATGCTATTTTTTAACCATTTGCCTAAAGCTTGTTGAGGCGTCCAACCCAAAGCCTCTGCGGCTTTTTGGTTAATCAAAACGGCGTGTGCCGAATCGGTAGGGAAGGAGTACGATAGATTCCTGCCCGCCACGATTTTTAAGCCGAGCGTTTTGGCATAATCCAGATCGGCAAACTCAGTATGCATTTGTTGCAGACCGGTATGGCCTTCTACGTCAAACGTTTGCCCGTCAAAAAATCCACCCGGCTCGCCCGACATCAATGATACCGCTTGTATATTGCTCTGTGCCTCCAGCGTTTTCTTAAACAGGTCTCTGTGGTCGTAAATATCGTTGTTGTCAAACCGAACAATAACACTTTGAGGCGCGCTATAGCCCAATTGTTTGTTCTTTACATAGGTCATTTGTTTGGTAATGATCGCAATGCTTACTATCAGGAACACCGTTATGCAAAACTGCACCACCACCAACGCCTGGCGGAAGGTTGAGCCACCTTTGCCCAACTGCAAGCGACCTTTAAGCGCCTGTACCGGCGAGAATACCGAAAGAAAGAATGCAGGATAGCTGCCTGCCAAAAAGCCCACTACCAAAATTATTCCCAATAGGAAAAGATAAACCGGCGCCGTGTTCCACGATACGCTAAGCGAATAATCCAGCAGGCTGTTGTACCAGGGCATCAGCAAACACAACAGGCCTATCGAAATAAGACATGAGATCAACGTCAATAATATCGATTCACCAATAAATTGCCAGATTAGGTGGGCGCGCAACGCACCCATTACTTTACGCAGGCCAACTTCTTTCGAACGCTCGGCTGCGCGGATGGTAGACAGGTTCATAAAATTGATACAGGCGATCAACAATATTAAAACCGCTATCGATAGGAAAATAAACACTACGGTTCGGCTGCCGTGCTTGCTGCCATCCAACGTGTTGGCAAAATAAGCGTCTTTTAAAGGCACCAGTTGCAAACCCCAATGGAAGCCGTATTTTTTCATGTCGCCACCTACATATTTCTCCATAAATGCCGGGAAACGGCTCTCTAAACTTTGCGGAGTTACGTTGGGTTTAGTCTGGATATAGACATACAAACCATGATTGATCCACACCCCTGAGTTGGCGAAACGGGAATTAGCGATTGGTACCACAATATCAAATTCAAGATGTGAGTTTGAGGGCACATCTTTCATTACGCCGGTAACACGCAACGGTATATTCTTATCCATCACGATGGTTTTACCCATGGCATTGTCTATGGTGGTAAAATATTTTTTAGCGGTAGTTTCGCTTAATACCACGCTATGCGCATCTTTTAAGACTGTGCGTTTATCACCGCGCAAAAGCGGGAAGGTGAATAATTGAAAGAAATCGGTATCTACATCAACTACCTTTTTTTCGTGGAAGCTTTGCGTACCGATATTAAAAAGGTTATCGTTAGGATTTACCCGCACTGATCGTACTATTTCACCTTTATAGTCATTCAACAAGGCAGGACCATAAGGACCGGACAGGTATGACACCTGGGCTTTTTTGCCATCATTGTTTATTACGCGCTCTACACGATAGATATTTTGACCATTCTCGTGGAAGCCATCGGTATTCAACTCATTGATGATGAACAGGTAGATCATCAAACAAACAGTAATGCCCACACTAAGGCCAACGATATTGATGAACGAGAACACTTTGCTTTTCATCAGGTTGCGCCACGCGATTTTTAGATAATTTCTGATCATAACTTTAATTTCTTTAGTTCATAGTCTTTAGTCAAAAGTCTCGAGTCTTTAATCCAACGTCGGACTCAAGACTATAGACTTGCGACTACGCTCACTCTGAGCGCAAGCTCTTCACCGGGTTGGCCAGCGCGGCTTTAACCGATTGGAAACTGATAGTTACAAATGCTATAATGAGCGCTATAACTCCTGCCACCGCCAGTATCCACCAACTAATGGTGATGCGGAAAGCAAAGTCAAGTAACCATTTATTCATCGAGAACCAGGCAATTGGCAGCGCAATCACGGCGGCTACGATCACCAGTTTCAAAAAGTCTTTTGATAGTTCGGCCACAATTTGCGGAACGCTGGCGCCCAGTACTTTACGTACGCCAATTTCTTTTATCCGCTGATTAATGGTGAATGCCGATAGTCCGAACAATCCTAAACAAGCAATAAATATGGCAATGCAGGAGAACACGGTAAACAAGCTGCCTTGCTGCTGCTCGCTGCGATAAAGTGCATCAAATTTTTTATCCAGGAACTTGTAGTCAAAAGGCGTTTGCGGCAGATAGTTTTGCCAGGTAGTAGCTAGTGTGTTAACCGCTTGTTGGGTATTGTTGCCATCTACCTTTACAGAAATTTTACCATAAAACTGTTGTGCCGGCATAAAAAAGATCATCGGGATGATCTTTTGATGCAGCGACTCGAAGTGAAAATCCTTCACTACACCAATTACTTTACCTGTTGTATTGCCGTACTTGATGTCCTTATTCAGCGCATTTTGCGGAGTTTGCCAACCTAATTGATTGACGGCAGACTCGTTAATAATGAAGTTTGCGGTATCGGTACCAAACTCCTTAGAAAAATTACGACCGGCAGCCAATTGTAATCCATAGGTTGGGATGAAGCCATAATCGGTAGTAATATATTTTAGATCGATCTTGATAGGCTGCATTGAGCCGCCGCTCATTACGGAAGCGTTTTGATCATCCAACAAACGGCCCGACGGTATACGCGACGAACGGCCCACTTCTTTTATCGCCGGATTACGCAACAACTCGTTTTTAAACGATTCGAAGTTTTTATTCAGTGTGCCTGGATAGTTTAGCGTCAGGATGTGGTCCTTATTAAAACCCAGGTCTTTTTTCTGGATATACTGCAATTGCTGATACACTACAGTAGTAGCAACAATGAGGATGATAGAGATTGAGAATTGCAGCACCACCAACACCTTCCTGAACGAAATATTGCCCGATCCTACTTTCAAAATGCCTTTCAGCACTTTTACAGGAATGAACGATGACATGAACAGGGCAGGGTAGATGCCGCTTATTAAACCGATAACAAATGGCAGCGCAATTAGTGGTAACAGCGTTTGCCAGTTAAGCAGGCTCTGTATTGATAAAAACTGCCCCGACAGGTTATTTACCATCGGTATTAATAAAAACGTAAGGATGGAAGCTAATAACATCGATACCCAGGTAATTAATATCGACTCACTTAAAAACTGGTTGATAATTTCTTTACGCTGCGCACCCACTACTTTGCGAATTCCTATCTCTTTGGCACGTAAAGTCGAGCGGGCTGTAGACAGGTTCATGTAGTTTATACAGGCTATCAGCAGGATAAACAACGCAATAGCCGAGAAAATATAAACGTGCTGAATATTTCCGTTCTCTTCGGCTTCATCGGCCAGGTGCGAGGTAAGGTGTATATCGGTTAGTTTTTGTAAAGTAAGCCTGGTTACGGCACTGGTTTTTACAGGCTGTGCCATAGCAGCCATTTTTGGGAAATGCACATACTCATCTAAAAAATGAGGCATTTGGACCTGTACGGTTATAGCATCTTCCGGATGGTTAAAGATCAGGAAGGTATAAAATGAGTTGTTGCCAAAATTGGTTTGCAATTGCTTTTCGCCATAAATGGCCGTGTCTCTTAACGTATTAAAAGACATCAGCAACTGCGGGTGGATATGCGAATTAACCGGGAACGGCTGAAAAACGCCGGTAACCACAAAGCCCTTTTTAACGTTGTCCAGCATTACGGTTTTATTGATCGGATCTTCGTTGCCAAAGTATTTTCTGGCGATCTCAGGCGTGATCATCAGGCTGTAAGGCGCATTCAATGCGCGATGTGCGTCGCCTTTTAATACCGGCACGCTAAACACATCAAAAAAGTGCTCATCAGCAAAAACACCGTTTTCTTCGTTAAATAGCTTCTCTTTATAACGTAAAGAGGTAGTGCCATTAGGCAACATACGGCTCATGATCTTTACCTGCGGGAAAGCAGCCTGCAGCAGCGGACCAAACGGCGGCGCCACCGAGCTTAAATGCAAACTCTCTACGCCCGGTGCCGAGTAAAACGTTCGCGTAACGCGGTAGGTGTTTTCGGCATTTTTGTTAAACTTATCATAGCTGCGCTCGTTGCTTACATACGCTACTATCAGCAAACAACAGGTAAGGCCAACAGTAAGGCCGAATATGTTTACAAACGAAATAAACGGATGACGTTGAATGTTGCGCCAGGCGATCTTTAGATAGTTTTTTATCATAACTCTATTTCTTTAAGTCCGTAGTCTTGAGTCGTTAGTCACAGTTTTTTAGTCTATAGTCTACAATCCGACTCAGGACTTAAGACTACCGACTCAAGACTTGCGTTCATTCTGAGCGCAAGCTTTTTACAGGGTTCATTAATGCTGCTTTCGCCGCCTGGAAGCTTACTGTTAAAATGGCTATCAACAACGTAGCGCCACCGGCCAATGCAAACACCCACCAGCTAATTGGGGTAGGGTAGGCAAAGTCCTGCAGCCATTTGTTCATGGCCAACCATCCCAATGGGAAGGCGATTACGGTTGCAATAAGTATCAGTTTTAAAAAATCTGCCGAAAGCATTGTCACCATGTTTTGTACCGACGCACCCAACACTTTACGAATACCTATTTCTTTTGTGCGACGCTCGGCGGTGAACATCGCCAGGCCAAGCAATCCAAGGCAAGCCACGGTTAACGATAGGAGCGTAAACACAGCAAATACCTTTCCGATGGTTTGATCGGCCTTGTAAAGCGCATTAAACGCAGCATCCA
>Ga0209026_1000794_pt1 | contig 17234 bp, 13 predicted proteins | sample AraplaCL_Col_mCL_FD_184262 | JGI IMG/M metagenome (GOLD analysis project Ga0209026, IMG submission 184262) | Arabidopsis root microbial communities from the University of North Carolina, USA - plate scrape CL_Col_mCL (SPAdes) (version 2) | ecosystem: Host-associated > Plants > Roots >... | reverse complement strand
GATCAGATAGCCCTGGGCCATGTCGCAGCCCATGGCCGCCAGGACCGAGAAGGTCGCGTCGTCCTCGATGCCCTCGGCCACGACCTTGAGGCCCAGGCTGTGCGCCAGGTCGATGGTCGAGCGCACGATCAGGGCGTCGCGCTGGCTGACGGTCACGTCCTTGACGATGGAGCGGTCCAGCTTCAACTCCTGGCCGCGGATCTGCTTGAGATAGGCCAGGGACGACAGGCCCGAGCCATAGTCGTCGATGGACACTGCGATCCCCAGCTCGCCGAAGGCGTCCAGCATTCGCAGCGCCACCTCGGGGTTCTCGATGACCGCGGTCTCGGTGATCTCGAAGCACAGCGGCCCAACCGCGTCCTTCAGCGCCTCGCGGCAGAAGTCGACGAAGTCCGGCTCGCCCAGCACCCGGCCCGAGACGTTCACCGACATGCTGATCGCGTGCCCCGCCTCGGCCAGCGCGCGCTGGTCCTCGATGGCGCGGCGCAGGACCCATTCGGTCAGGGCGCGGATGTGGCCGGTCTCCTCGGCCATGGTGATGAACACGTCCGGGAAGATCATCCCGCGGGTGGGGTGACGCCAGCGGACCAGGGCCTCGGCGCCGGTGACCCGGCCCTCGCGCATGTCGAACTTGGGCTGATGCCAGAGGACCAGCTGGTCCTGCAGGATGCCGGTCAGCAGGTTCGACATCAGGCTGAGGTTGGCGGCCGGGTCGCCATAGGCCTCGGCGTCGAAGACGGCGCTCTTGCGTTTGCTGTCGCGGGCCTGGTCCAGGGCGATGCCAGCGCGCTCGATCGAGATGCCCACGGCCTCGGCCAGCGGCGTCAGGCCGATGCTGAGCGCCACGTCGATAGGCTCGCCCACGATCCGCACGGGATGTTCCAGGCCGGCCAGCAGCCGCTGCACGTCGTCCAGCGCCGCCTCCTCGCCGTCGGCGATCAGCACGAAGCCCAGCATGTCGGCCGAAATCCGCGCCACGCCGCAGGCCGGGGCCAGGCCCGCCAGGCGATTGCCGACCATCCGCACCGCCTGGGCCGCCAGTTCGTGGCCGATGGCGTGGCGCATGTGGCTGAAGCGGTCCAGGCCCAGGGCGCAGACGAACACCCGGCCGGCGGGCCAGTCGGTGAAGCCCTCGACCACGCGCTCCAACGCCAGCCGGTTGGGCAGGCCGGTCTCGCCGTCGTGCAGGGCCTGGTGGCTGATCTTGCGCTCGCGTTCGCGCATCTCGGCGGCCATGGCGTTGAAGCTCTCGGCCAGACGGCCGATCTCGTCCTGGCTCTTGATCGCCACCCGGGCGTCCTCGCCGCGCTGCAGCCGGTGGGCCGCCTCGTCCAGTTCGGAGATCGGGCGGGTCAGGCCGCGGGCCAGGGCCCAGCTGCCCCAGCTCACCACCGCCAGGCCGCCCAGGCCCAGCAGGGCTACGATGATCAGCAGCGGCCGATAGGGCGCCAGCGCCAGGGCCAGCGGATAGCGCAGCATCAGCACGGCCCCGCCGTCGGCCTCGAGCGCCGGCAAGCGCTTGACCAGCGCCACCGAGCGCCCGCTGCGCAGGTTCAGGATCTCGGGCTGCGACCTGGCCTTCAGCGAGCGATCGATGACCTGGCGCACCGCGGGGGTCGACAGCTCGGCCGGCGCGCGGCTGTTGGTCCAGGCGCCGCCGGCCGCGCGGTGCAGCACCATGGCCTTCAGCGGAATGGCCGACAGCCGCTCCAAGGCCCGCATTTCGCGCGTGTCCAGCCGCACGGCGAAGACGACCCACCCGATAAGCTCGGGCGACAGCACCGGCGCGCTGACCAGCTGATAGGGCTCACCGCCCAGCATGAAGACGCCCGACGGGTCGTCGGCGGTCTCGAAGGCCTTGGCCAGGGCGGCGCGATCGGCGGGCCGGAAGCTGGCGCCCGTCACCTGCCCGTCGGTCTCGACCATGAAGGCGTAGTCCACGCCCATCCGGGCGCGCAGGTTTTCCAGCGCCGAGCCGATGGTCGGCGCATCACGTGTCGCCACCGCGGCGCGGAAGCCGAAGTCGCGGGACAAGAGGTTGGCGCCTTCCCGCAGGCGTTCGGACCGCAGCGACCAGACCCGATCGAACACGGTGCCGGTGGCGGCCAGTTCGCTGCGCACCTGACGCTCGGCGGCGCTCGAGATCGCCGCGAACACCGCCACGGAAATCACCAGCAGCACCACGCCGAACAGCGCCGCGTACAGCACGGTCAGACGCGTGGACAGCCGTCGGAACAGGCGCGATCCCGGCCATCGGGCGGCGACCGCGCGGGCCGCCGAGTCCAGCGCCTGGCGAATATGCGTGGGGAGGCGCATCCGAGCAGACATAACGGCGCTTCCTGAATCCCCCGTAAAGTTTGAAATCCCAGGACTTTCGGCGCCGCCTCAAACAGACGTTTGCCTGCGCCGGGCGGCCTTGGCACTATCGGGCTTTCAGACGTTCATTTTGAAAGACCGTTGCTTTGACCATTTCCCCTCCGGCGGCCGCGGCCAACGCCGCCGACCCGCTGGCCTCTGTCGACGCCCTGATCGAGGGCCTGGGCTCGGTCGGCTACATTTCCTCGCGCCGCATCGCCACGGCCCTGTTCATGGCCGTGAAGCTGGAGAAGCCGATCCTGGTCGAGGGCTCGGCCGGCGTCGGCAAGACCGAGCTGGCCCTCTCCACCGCCAAGCTGCTGGGCCTGCCGCTGATCCGGATGCAGTGCTACGAGGGCCTGGACGAGTCCAAGGCGCTGTACGAGTGGAAGTACGGCAAGCAGCTCCTCTACACCCAGATCCTCAAGGACCGCATGGGCGAGACCCTGGCCGACGCGCCCGACATGGACGGGGCCATGGAGCGTCTGCACGGCATGGGCGACCTGTTCTTCTCCGAGCCCTTCCTGGAGCCGCGCCCGCTGATGAAGGCGCTGCGCGAGGATGACGGCTGCGTCCTCTTGATCGACGAGGTCGACAAGTCCGACGAGGCCTTCGAAGCCTTCCTGCTGGAAGTGCTGTCGGCCTACCAGGTCTCGGTGCCGGAGCTGGGCGTGATCGCCGCCAAGACCCCGCCGCTGGTGTTCCTGACCTCGAACAATGTGCGCGACCTGGGCGACGCCCTGAAGCGCCGCTGCCTGCACCTGCATATCCCGCTGCCCGAGGCGGCGCTGGAGGAGCGGATCGTGGCGACCCGCGTGCCGGGCATCGAGGCCAAGCTGACCCGCGAGCTGGTCGCCTTCGTCCAGACCCTGCGCACCCTGGACCTGCGCAAGTCGCCGTCGATCTCCGAGACGGTGGACTGGGCCCGCGCCCTGGTGCTGCTGCACGCCGACAGCCTGTCGCCCGACATGGTGCGCGACACCCTGAACGTGATCCTCAAGTTCGAGCAGGACATCGGCGCCATCGAGCCCCAGGTGGTCGAGCTGCTGCATCGCCACTGATGCAGCACACCCTCGAACAGTTCTTCCGCGCGCTGCGGGCCGCCGACGTCCGGGTCTCGCCGGCCGAGGCGATCGACGCCAGCCGGGCGGTCGCGGTGACGGGCTACGGCGACCGGACCCTGTTCCGCGACGCCCTGTGCTCGACCCTGGCCAAGTCGGCCGAGGAGGTGGACCGGTTCGAGACGGTGTTCGACACCTTCTTCGCCCGCGACGCCCTGGCGCCGCCGCCGCAGGGGTCCGAGCGGGACGCGCCGTCCGAGCAGGACATGGCCGCGGTGGAGAGCTCGCCGCTCGCCAAGGCGGTGCTGGAGGGCGACAACGCCCAGATCCAGCAGTCGATGGAGGAGGCCGCCGCCCGCGCCGGCGTCGCCGACATCCGCCTGACCACCCAGCGCTCGCGCCTGACGCGCCGGCTGCTGGAGGAGATGGGCCTGGAGGAGATCGAGAAGATCATCGCCAACGCCCGGCGCATGCCGAACGGCGAGGGCGACGGCCTGGCCGACCGCCTGGACCAGGCGCGCCGCGACCTGTTCGCCGAGGCCCAGCAGTACGTGGCCCGCCAGCACGATCTTTATGCCGCCGGAAGCGCGCGTGAGCTGCGCGAGGAGCGGCTGGCCCGCAAGCAGCTGAACGCCGACGGCGGGGTCGATCCGGTCGACTACCAGTTGATGCAGGCGCTGGTGAAGAAGATGGCCAAGCGCCTGGCGGCCAAATATTCACGCCGCCGCCGCGCCGCCCAGAAGGGCCACCTGGACGTCCGCAAGACCCTGCGCCGGTCCATGGCGCACGGCGGCGTGCCGTTCCAGATCGAATGGAAGGTCAAGAAGATCGACCGCCCGTCGATCGTGGCGATCTGCGACGTGTCGAAGTCGGTGGCCGCGGCCGCCCAGTTCCTGCTGACCTTCCTCTATTCCCTGAACGAGGTGGTCGACCGGATGGAGGCCTTCGCCTTCTCGGGCCGGATGATCAGCGTCACCGAGATCCTGGAGGAGAACGGCGTCGACGGGGCGATCCTGAAGGTGCTGCAGGAGATCGGCTTCCAGCAGACCGACTACGGCCGCTCGCTGCAGGACTTCGCCGAGCAGCACCTGGACAGCCTGGACCGCCGGACCACGGTGATCTTCCTGGGCGACGGACGGTCCAACTTCGCCGACCCGCGCCTGGACATCATGCGGACGATCCACGACCGGGCCCGGGCGGTGATCTGGCTGAACCCCGAGCCCGAGAGCTACTGGGGCCAGGGCGACAGCGTCATGAACCGCTACGCCCGCTTCTGCCACGTGGCCAAGCAGTGCGGCACGATCGAGCAGCTGGAGCGGATCATCGAGGACGTGCTGCGCAGCTACGTGCCGCACTGAGTCATACATTTGCTCGTCATCCCCGGGCTTGACCCGGGGATCCATGCGTCGCGCGACGGTGCGAAAGCCGCCGGCGCTCTGGAATGGATGGCCGGGTCAGGCCCGGCCATGACGAGCGTTGGGATTCCCTACGAACTCCGCCCGGCCCGCACGTCGTCGGCGCGCTTGATGTGCAGGCGGGCCGCCAGTTCGGCGTGGCGCTCGCGGGTGACGGCGTAGGGCAGCAGCGACAGGGCGGCGCCGACCGCGAACAGGGCGGCGAACGGGCCCCAGGCCACGATCAGCAGCCGCAGGGTCGGCTCGGCCACCGTGGCGCCCAGCGCGGCGTGCGCGGTGTCGGGGAAGTGCAGCGCGTCCAGGGCGAACCCCGCCGCCATCTGTCCCAGCCCGGATGCCGCCTTGGACGCGAAGCCCAGGCCGGCGAAATACAGGCCCTCGCGCCGGGCCCCGAACAGCACCTCATGCTCGTCCGCGGCGTCGGCCATCATCGCCGGATAGGCCACGACGAGCAGGCCGATGCCGATCCCGCCCAGGGCGGCATTGGCCATCAGCCACGGCACCGCCGCCTCGCCGGTCGGCGCGAACAGGCCTGTGGCGCGCAGGGTGTGCAGGGTCACCATCGAGGCGATCATGATGACCAGGCCCTGGATGATCACCGTCTTCTTCTCGAACCGGTTCAGCAGCGGCCGGGTGATCGGCACGCCCAGCATGATCGCCGCGTAGAACGCCAGGCTGACCGGCTGGATCATCTGGGGCGTCATCTTCCAGACGAAGGTGTAGGCGTGGTTGTTCAGCGCTCCGTTCACACCGGCGGCGATCCAGAACAGCAGGGCCGACATGAACAGCGAGCGGAAGGAGGCGTTGCGGAACACCTCGGGCAGTTCACGGGCCAGGCCGCCGAACAGGGTCGCGCCCGGCGTCATCGGCTGGGGCAGTCTGCGCGCATAGCTCCAGACGCCCAGGCAGCAGATCGCCCCGGCCGCGAACAGCAGCGCCCCCATGCCCAGGCCGAAGGACGGATAGTAGGCGCGCTGCTGGATGCCACCCGGCCCGGCGAAGAACACCGAATAGGCCAGGATCGTCACCGCCATGCTGATGATCACGCCGAACGCCCCGCGGTAGGCGACGACACTGGCGCGTTCGGCGTAGCCGCTGGCCATCTCGGCCCCCAGCGCCGCGTAGGGCAGGTTGTACAGCGAGGCGACGCCCCGCAGCGCCATCTTGAACATCACCAGCCAAGTGAAGAGGATCAGCGGCTGCAAGCCCAGGGGCGGCGCGAACAACAGCCAGAGCGCCAGGCCGGTGAGCGGCGCGCCCAGCAGCATCAGCGGCAGGCGTCGGCCGAAGCGGGTGCGCAGGTTGTCCGAGAACGAGCCGATCAGCGGGTCCATCACCGCGTCCAGGCACATGCTGATGGCGAGGGCGACACCGACCATCGTGCCCGAGAGGCCGAGGACCGCGGTGTAGTAGAAGAAGACGAAGCCGGCGACGATCAGGTAGCCGGACTCGATCGCCTGGCCGAACGCGTACAGCAGCTTGACGTGGAATGGCGGCTTCAGCTCGCCCTCGGACACCGCGGGCACAGGCCCGCTCAATGCGTCAACTGCCGCCACGTCGTTACTCCCAAGACTTTTCTCGTTAGAAAGTACGGTATCCCTCTGGGAGCCGCTGGCAACACCGACGCCGCGTCATGGCCGCTCAATCCGCCGCGGCCCGACGCTGGCGAAGCGCAGCGGTGATCTGCTCGTGCCGCGCCCGGCTGAGGGCGTAGGGCGAGAAGACGATGGCGCCCACGCCGACCAGCAGGGCCGGCAGCCAGCCCCACGCCAGGGTCAGATGCGACAGCACCTCCTCGGGCGCCGCCGCATTCACCTGGCGGCCCAGCTCGCGTGGGAACTTCAGCACGTCCAGCGCCAGGCCGCCGATCAGCAGCCCCATGCCGCCCGCCGCCTTGCCGGCGAACCCCAGGCCCGAGAAGAACAGACCCTCGCGGCGCGCGCTGTGCAGGTGCTCATGCTCCTCGGCGGCGTCAGCCATCATCGACGGGAAGACGATGAAGACCAGGCCCGAGCCCAGGCCGAAGGTCGCCGAGGTGGCGCACAGCCAGGGCAGCGCCGCCGCGCCGGTCGGGGCGAACAGGCCCAGGCCCCGCAGGCCGGGCAACACGAGCCAGGCGACGGCCACCAGGGCGAAGCCGGCCGCAGCGACCGTCTTCTTCTCGAGGCCGCGCAGCAGGAGTGGCGTCAGCGGCACCCCGGCCAGGATGCCGGCCAGGAAGACATAGGCCACCACCTGGATCGTCTCGGGCCGCAGCTTCCAGACGAAGACGTAGGTGTGGTTGTTCAGCGCCTGGTGCACGCCGGCCGCGCTGGCGAACAGCAGCATCGACAGGAACAGGATCACGAACGTGCGGTTGCGCGCGATCTCGGTCACCTCGCCCATGAAGCGGCGCGCCATGGGCTGGGGCGGCGCGGACGGCGACGGCAGCGCCACCGCAAAGCGCCACACGCCCACGCAGCAGATCAGGCCGCCCGCCAGCACCAGGCCGGCAATGGTCCAGCCGAACGCGGGATAGCTGTCGGCCCGTTGCAGGCCGCCCTCGCCGGCGAAGAAGACGGAGTAGGCCAGGGCCGTGATCATGACGCTGATCAGCAGGCCGGAGAGCAGCCGGTACGAGACGATGCGCGAGCGCTCGACATAGTCGTCCGACATCTCGCCGCCCAGGGCGAAGTACGGGATGTTGTACACCGAGGCGAAGGCGCGCACGCCGCCCTTCGTCAGGGTCAGCCAGGCGAACAGCAGCAGCGGCGTCAGCCCCGACGGCGGCGCGAACAGCAGCCCCATGGTCACCATGGTCAGCGGCGCGCCCAGCAGCATCATCGGCAGGCGACGCCCGAAGCGCGACCTGATGCTGTCCGACCACGAGCCGATCAGCGGATCGAGCGCCGCGTCCAGGGTCATGCTGATGGCCAGGGCCGCGCCCACCAGGCTGCCCGACAGGCCAAGCACGGCCGTGTAGTAGAAGAAGATGAAGGTGTTGATCGCCAGATAGCCGGACTCGACGAACTGGCCGATGCTGTAGAAGAACTTCACCGCGCCAGGCGGTTTCACGCCCTGCGCCTGCGTCGCCCGCGTCTCCGCGGCCACGCCCATGCCATCCACGACCGCCACCTGGTTCCTCCCCGAGCGGTTCTTGTTGGGGGGACGGTAGGCCTATGAATCGCCTTGGCAATCGTGACGCCACGTCACGGCGCTATTCGGCGGCGCGCGCCTCGCGCTGGCGGAGGGCGGCGGCGACCTCGGCGTGGCGGCGGCGCGTGATGGCGTAGGACGCCAGGGTGGCGATGGACGCCAGCACCATCAGGGCGCCCAGCGGCCCCCAGGCGAACAGGATCCGCTGCTGCAACCCCTCGGGCAGCACCAGCCCGACCTGCCGGCCGACATCCTTGGGGAAGCCGATGACGTCCAGCGCGAAGCCGGACAACAGCACGCCCAGTCCCGTCGCCGCCTTGAACGCGAAACCCAGCCCCGCGAAATAGAGGCCCTCGCGCCGGCGGCCGAACAGCTGCTGATGTTCGTCGGCCGCGTCGGCCATCATCGAGGGGAAGGCGATGGCGCAGAAGCCGGCCCCCAGCCCCGCCACCGCCACCAGAGCGGCCAGGTAGGGCACGGCCGCACGGCCCTCGGCGGTGACCAGGCCGGCGATCCGCGGCAGCCCAAGCGCGATCCAGGCGCCGGCCACCAGCCCCATGCCGATGATCGCCACCGTCTTCTTTTCCAGCACCCGCGAGACCAGCGGCGTCAGCGGCACGCCCAGGAACAGCCCGCCCAGGAACGAGAAGGTGGCCGTCTGGATCATGTTCGGCTGCAGCCGCCACACGAAGACGTAGGCATGGCTGTTGAAGGCGGAATTGACCCCCACGGCCGTGTAGCAGACGGCGGCCGAGACGAAGAGGATGCGGAACGAGCGGTTGCGGAAGATCTCGGCCACCTCGCCGGGCAGCCGCCGCAGCAGGTGCTGGTCCACCGGCGGCGCGCCAGGCAATGCGGCGGCGTAGCGCGCCGAGCCGACGGTCGAGACCAGGGTGGAGATGGCGATCATCGCTGCGATGGTCCAGCCGAAGGGCGGATAGCCCTCCAGGCGCTGCAGGCCGCCCTCGCCTTTGAAGAACACCGAATAGGCCAGACCGGTCGCCGTGCCGGTCGCCAGAATGCCGAACACCGTGCGCCATGCCACCAGGCTGGAGCGCTCGTGATAGTCGGCCGACATCTCGGCCCCCAGGGCCACATAGGGCACGTGGAACATCGAGACGCCGGCCCGCACCACCATCGCCCAGCCGGCCAGCCAGGCGAACAGCGCTAGGTCGGGCAGGCCGGCCGGCGGGGCGAACAACATCCCCACCGACACCGCCATCACCGGCCCGCCGAACGCCATCAGCGGGATCCGCCGCCCAAAGCGCGAATGGATGTTGTCGGACCAGGAGCCGAAGAACGGATCCACCGCCGCGTCGGCGCATAGGCCCAGGAACAGGGCCGCGCCCACCAGGCTGCCCGACAGCCCCAGCACGGCCGTATAGTAGAAGAAGACGAAGGCGACGGCGGCGATGAAGGCGGACTCGCCCATGGCGCCCACGCCGTAGAGGAACTTCACCGACAGGGGCGGCCGGCGGCGGTCGGCCGTCAGGCCGGCTTCGATCCCCTCGGCCAACTCACCCTCCAGAACACTCCAGGCGACGGACCCTAGGCGTTGGCTCGCCGCTGGCAAGCCCGCCGCGCATCAGGCGACCGGCGCATCCTTGCGGGCGACGAGGACCATGCGGAATTCCTCGCCGATGTTGAACTGGGTCTTGAGCAGGTGGTTCGCGTCATCGGCCGAGAGCTCGCCCCGATTGAATTGCCCCGCGTAGGGCTGGGCCAGGATGGTGGTGTTCTCCACGATCTCGAAGTCCACCCCGGTGTAGAGCGCCAGCGGCGTATTCGCCGCACCGGCCTGGCGCCAGGCCTCGTTCTTCCGGCGATCGAAGAGCGACAGCATCTGCGGCATGATCGGGCGGACGTGGGTGGGGTCGCCGAGGAAGTTGTCGTGCCGCGGATGCGGGACGTGGATGTGGATCCGGCACCCCGGCTGCGCGATGCGGTAGATCTCCTTCATGATCGCGATGAACACCTTGGCGTCAGCGCCCATGTGTTCCAGCGAATGGATGAACCAGATCTCTTCCGCGCAGTCCGACGGCCAGGGCCACGGCGTCTGCTCCAGGTCCCAGAGTTCGTCCGGCTCGGACTCCGGGGCCGAGTCCACGTTCACGAAGCCGTCCCGCTTGCGCAGTCCGCAACCCATGTTGAACTTCATCGCCGCCTTCCACCTGACCGAATCCCCGAGAGGGATACTCCAAATCGACGGCGCAACCCCAGACCGATCAGGCCTTCAGCATGTCCGGGGTGATCGGCAGGCTGCGGATGCGCTTGCCGGTGGCCGCGAAGATGGCGTTGGTCAGCGCCGGGATCGCCGGCGGCAGAGCCGGCTCGCCCAGCCCCGTCGGCGGGAAGTTGGTCTTCAGGAATTGCACCTCGACCGGCGGCGCCTCGGAAATGCGCATCAGCGGATAGTCGGTGAAATTGGACTGCTCGGCCCGGCCGCCGTCGATGGTGATGGCCTGGTGCAGCGCCTCGGACAGGCCGTCCAGCACCGAGCCCTGCACCTGGTTGATGGCGCCGTACGGGTTGATGATCTGGCTGCCAACATCGGCGGCCACCCAGACCTTCTTCACCTTGACCTCGCCCGCCGGCGAGACCGCCACATGCGCCACCTCCGCGAAGTAGCCCAGGTGGCTGTAGTAGCAGGCGATGCCCATGCCCTCGCCCTTGGGCAGCCTCTTGCGGTTCGCCCAGCCCGACATCTCGCCCGCGGCCTTCAGCACGCCGCGCATGCGGCCCGCGCCATAGGCGGCCGGCGCCTCGCCCACCACGTCCTTGTCGCCCAGCAGCTTGAGCTGGAATGCCAGCGGATCGGCGTCGGCGGCGTGCGCCAGCTCGTCGATGAACGACTGCATGACGAAGGCCAGGGCGTTCGAGCCCGGCGCGCGCAGCGGGCCGGTCGGCACGCCCAGCGGCATGACCGAGGCCTCCAGCCGGCAGTTCTGCACGAACCGCGCGGGGAATTCGGTCGGCCCCATCCCGGCGCTGGGGGCGAAGCCCGTCCCCTCGCCGAAGCTGACGAAGTGGTCGTGCCAGGCCGAGACATTGCCCGCCGCGTCCACGCCGCCGCGGAAGAAGTGGAAGCCCGCCGGCCGGTAGTGGTCGTGGGCCATGTCGTCTTCACGGGTCCACAGCAGCTTCACCGGGGCGCCGGTCTCGCGGGCGATCCAGGCGGCCTCGACCATATAGTCGTTGGCCAGGCGCCGGCCGAAGCCGCCGCCGCCGCGGATCATGTGGACGGTGATGTCCTCGGGCTTCATGCCCAGGGTCTTGGCCGTTAGCTGGCGGCCGGGCTCGGGGAACTGGGTCGGAGCCCAGATCTCCAGCTTGCCGTCCTTGTACTCGGCCGTGCAGTTCTGCGGCTCGAGGTTGGCGTGGCTGAGGAACGGATAGAAGTACGCCGCCTCCACCGTCTTGGCCGACGCCTTCAGCGCCGCGTCCACGTCGCCGTCGTTGCGCGGGGTGCGCTGGGCCTTGCCGGCCGCCAGCGTCTTGGCGGTTTCGGCGAACAGCTTGCTCGACTGCTTGCTGGTCGGGTGGTCGGCCCACTTGGTGTTCAGCTTGTCGCGGCCCTTGCGCGCCGCCCACCAGCTGTCGGCCACCACCGCCACGCCCGGCATCAGCCCCTGGCCGATGACGCCGCCGCCAGGCGAGAAGGCGTTGGGATCGCCCTCGACCACGAAGGCCTTCTTCACGCCCTTGACCGACTTGGCGGCCTCCAGGTCCGCGCTGGCCACCTTGGCCGCGAACACCGGCGCCTTCTCGTAGGTCGCGTACAGCATCCCCGGCCGGCGCACGTCGATGCCGAACAGCGGCTGGCCGGTGACGATCTTGGCCACGTCGTACTGGGCCTTGGGCTTGCCGATGATGCGGTAGGCCTTGGGATCCTTGAGCGTCAGGCTCTTGGGGTCCGGCGCCGTCACATTGGCGCAGGCCAGGGCCAGCGACCCGTAGCTGCGCTTCTTGCCCGACGGCGTGTGGATCACCTGGCCCGGCGCGGTCGTGCAATCGCCCGGACCGCAGTTCCACGCCGTGGCCGCCGCCTGAATCAGCATGGCGCGCGCCACCGCGCCCACCCGGCGCAGCTCTTCCCAGTGCATGGGCGTGGCCATGGACCCGCCGGCGAACTGGCGGCCATAGGCCTTGGGATCGTTCGGCGCCGTCTCGATGACGACGTCCTCCCACGCCACGTCCAGCTCCTCGGCGATCAGCATGGGCAGCATGGTCTTGATGCCCTGGCCGACCTCGGGGTTCTTGGCCTGGATCGTCACCTTGCCGTTCGGCGCCACCTGGACATAGGCGTTGAGCGGCCTGGCCGCGTCGTCCTGCGCCTCGGCCTTCGAGGCCACCGTGAACGCCAGGGTCAGGCCGCCGGCTCCCACCGAGGTCAGGATCTCGCGCCGGTTCGCGCCGCCCAGGCTCTTGTCGTGATAGGTCATGGCTCAGGCCTCCTTCTGGCCGGAGGCGCGCTTGATGGCGGCGCGGATGCGGACATAGGTGGCGCAGCGGCAGATGTTGCCGTTCATCGCCTCGTCGATCTGGGCGTCGGTCGGCTTGGGCGTGGCGCTGAGCAGCGCGGTGGCGCTCATGATCTGGCCGGCCTGGCAGTAGCCGCACTGGGCCACGTCCAGCTCCATCCAGGCCGCCTGCACCTTCTTGCCGACGGGATGGGCCGCCATCCCCTCGATGGTGCTGATCTTGCCCTTGCCGACGCTCTCGACCGGGATCTGGCAGGACCGCATCGGCTGGCCGTCCACATGGACGGTGCAGGCCCCGCAGGCCGCGACACCGCAGCCGTACTTGGTGCCCACGAAGCCCAGGGTATCGCGCAGCACCCACAGCAAGGGCGTGTCGCCATCGACGTCGGCGCTGACCGCCTTGCCGTTCACGTTGAGGGTATAGGCCATGCCCGCGTCTCCACCGTTCGCGTATGGATGCTACCGCGTGGCGAAGGTTCGGCAAATACGCACATCGGCAAAGACCACCGTCTTTCGCGACGATTATTCGTTCGGCACCATCACTACATAACGCTTCAAAGTGCTTTGACGACGCGGATCTGTATATCCGCCTCGAAACCCGCCGGCTCGAACCGCGCCGCAACCTGTCCGCCGTCGTTGCGCAGCGAGATGTCGATCAGCCGGGTGCCGAAGCCTTTCCGCGCCGCGGGCTTCACAGCAGGCCCGCCCGTCTCGCGCCAGTCGACCTGCACCAGCCCTGGCCCCGCCTCCGCCAGGGTCAGCCGGACGCGCCCCGCCGGCGCGGACAGCGCACCGTACTTCACCGCATTGGTCGACAGCTCGTGGATCAGCAGGGCCATGCCGACCACCATCTCGTTCGAGATGCGCACATCGTCCAGGCGGGGATCGATGTCGAACCGCTGCAGATCGAACGGCGTCAGCGCCCGCGCCAGCAGGTCGGTCAGTCGCAGCGAGGCGCCCGAGGCCTGGGTGACCAGGTCCTGGCTGTCGGCCATCGCCTGCAGGCGGGACATCAGCACCGCCTCGAAGTCCTTCACGCCCTCGGCCCGCTTCGCCGTCTGGGCGACGATGCTGATCATCACCAGGATGCCGTTCTTGGCCCGGTGCGCCAGCTCGCGCAGCACCAGCCGGCGGCGATCCTCGGCGGTCCTGCGGTCAGTGACGTCCAGGGTCGAGCCGACCACCAACCGCACCCCGTCGGCATCCTTGAGCACCCGCCCGCGCACGAAGACCCAGCGCGGCTTGCCGTCGACGGTGGCCCGGGTGCGGTGCTCCATGCTGAACAGGCCGCCCTCGGGCCGGTTGCTGGCGTCCTGATAGGCGGCGCGGGTGATCTCCTGATCGTCCGGATGGACCAGGGCCGGATAGTCCTCGATCGCCAGCGGGCCGTCGTGCGTGACGCCGAAGAGCTCGCGGTTGCGGGCGTTCCAGGTCAGGCCGCCCGAGCGGACATCCCACTCCCACAGGCCCAGGCCCGTGGCCTCGACCGCCACCTCGAGGCGGTTCAGCCGTTCGCGCAACCGCGCGAGCTCGCCCTGGTCCTCACCCTTCGCCAACACGCGGCCCCCAGCGGCCATGCACTGCGGCCGAGCGTCACTTTGTGACGCCTGCGGCGGCGGGACAACATCGGAAGTGAATCCGCGACGCCGAAGCGACGCGGTCCGCTCAGAGCTTCGGCAGCAGCACCATGGCGTCGGACAGCTCGTTCGGATTGTCGTCGGGCCGCGCCGGGAAGTTCTGCGCCAGCACCTCGCCGCACAGGCCGATGGCGGCGGTGAAGCCCTCGGCGGGGCGCCCACGCTTCAGGCCCGAGACGAGCGACGCCATCGCCGTGTCCCAGGTGCCGTCGGGCACCTTGGCGTGGATCGCCTCGTCCGCGATCAGCTCGGCCATCCGCTCGGCGGCCGAGACATAGATCAGCACCCCGGTCCGTTCGCGGGTGGCGTGCAGGTTCTTCGACAGGAACTGCTCCTCGGCCCGCACCCGGACCCGGTCGCGCTTGAAGCCGCGCGGGGTCAGGACCCGCCGGACGGGCGGGATCGCCGCCACGATCAGGGTGACCGCGAACAACAGGCCCTGCAGCAACAGCGTGCCGATGAGGGCGGCGCGCGCCGTCGCTTCGCCCACATCCTCGACCTGGTCGGCCGTCCAGCCGCCCACGAAGCCCAGGTCGGGCGCGCTCACCTGGATGCCGAACAGCAACAGGATCGCCGGCGCCAGCAGCGCCACGCCCGCGCCCCAGGCCAGGGGCGTCGCGTGATAGTCGGCGCTCTCCTCGGCCAGCACGCAATAGATCTCGCCGGTGGTCTGCGCCTCGGCGGCGCGCACCGCGGCCTCCACGGCCGCCAGGTCGTCGGGGGTCATGGCCAGCTTCGACATCACCAGCTCCCCGAGGCGCCGCCGCCCCCGCCCGATCCCCCGCCGCCGGAGAACCCGCCGCCGCCCCCGCCGCCGCTGGACCAGCCGCCGCCCGACGAGCCGCCGCTGCTGCCGCCCGAAAAGCCGGGGCCGGTCAGGAGGTAGGGCAACATCCACCACAGGCCGCGCCCGCCATGCAGGCGCCGGGCGCCGAACGCGCGCAGCAGGCCGGCCAGCAGCCAGAAGACCACGCCGATGAAGATGAAGAGCGGGAAGTTGTCGCCGGGATCGCCCTGGTAGTCGTCGGCCATTGCCGACTGAGCGACCGTGGCCTCGGCGAGCGCCGACGCCTGGTCGGCGTCCGACAGGCCCAGCTGCTTGACGATCGCCTCGGTCCCATCGACGACGCCCTGCTCCAGATGGCCTTCCTTGAAGGGCGGCAGGATGGCGCGCTGGATGATGAAGCTGGACATGGCGTCGGTCAGCACCGGCTCCAGGCCATAGCCCACCTCGATCCGCACCTTCCGCTGGTTGGGCGCGACGATCAGGATCGCCCCGTCGTTCTGGCCCTTGCGGCCGATCGCCCAGGTGCGCAGCAGCTGGTAGCCGTAGTCCTCGATCTCGTAGCCCTGCAGGTCCGGCAGGGTCGCCACCACCACCTGATGGCCGGTCTTCTGCTCCAGCGCCGCCAGCTCGGCGGTCAGGTTTGCTTCGGTCGCCGGCGACAGGATCTGCGCGTCGTCCACCACCCGCCCGGTCAGCGGCGGGAACTTGGGCTGCGCGAGGGCGAGCGCCGGCAGGACGAGCGCAAGCCCGACGCCGATCCAGAGGCGATGGAAGAAGCTCAACCTACTTCGGCGGCGGCGAGCCCGGCGCGGCGCCGGGGGGCGGGGCGGCGGCGGGGGCGGCGGGATTGAAGTCCACGGTCGGGGCGGACTGCGCCGTGGCCGTGGCCTCGAATAGCTGCATGGGCTTGCTGGAGCCGTACATCGTCTTGGCCCAGATGATCTGCGGGAAGGTCCGCAGGGTGGTGTTGAAGTCGCGGACGGCCTCGTTGTAGTCGCGCCGCGCGATGGCGATGCGGTTCTCGGTGCCCTCCAGCTGGCTCTGCAGCGCCATGAAGTTCTCGTTCGACTTCAGGTCCGGGTAGTTCTCCTGCAGCACCCGCATCGGCGCCAGGGCCAGCGACAGGCTGTTCTGGGCGGCGGCATAGCGCTGGAACGCGGCCGGGTCGGTGGTGATCGAGGCGTCGCTCTTCACCTGCATTGCGCCGGCGCGGGCCTGGCTGACACCGATCAGCACCGTCGATTCCTGGGCAGCATAGCCCTTCACCGTCGCCACCAGGTTGGGGATCAGGTCGGCGCGGCGCTGGTACTGGTTCTGCACCTCGGCCCACTGGGCCTTGGCCCTCTCTTCCTTGGTCGGGATCGAGTTAATCCCGCAGGCCGCCAGCGCCAGCGGCGCGACGAGAATGAGCGCAAGGCTCCGGAAACGACGCATCAGGCTGTTCATCGAGGTCCCCTTGAGACGCCCTGCAGCAGGCCGCCGATCTTTGGACTGCGCATTGATCCGGCGCAACGCCGACGGCACAAGCAGGCATGGCCAAAGCCAAACCCTATTACGCGCCCGGCAGCCTCAGCGCCGTGTTCTACGACCGGATCACCAGCGCCGACGCCAAGCTGCTGGGCGATGAGGACATCTATGCCAACCTGGTCCCCGAGGGTCGGACGATCCTGGAACTGGGCGCCGGCACGGGCCGCCTGACCGTCGGCCTCGCCGCACGGCTGTACCAGGTCTGCGGCGTCGACATCTCGCCCACCATGCTGTCGCAGGCGCAGGCCCGCGTCGCGCAGCTGCCGGCCGACCAGCGCGAGCGCATCGAGCTGCGCCAGGGCGACATGACCTCGCTGGACCTGAAGCGGACCTTCGACCTGGTCATCTGCCCCTTCTTCACCCTGGCCCACGTGCCGACCGGGGCGGCCTGGCGCAACACCTTCGCCGTCACCGCCCGCCACCTGGCGCCCGACGGGCTGGCGGCCTTCCACCTGCCGAAGCTGGAACTGATGCAGGGCCTGGACGCCCCCGACCCACGTCGCCCGGTCCTGGACCAGCAGCTGGGCGATGGCCGCGCGTTGCTGATGTTCGTGCTGGAGCGCAGCTTCAAGCCGGGCGTGAACCGCCTGGAGCAGGTGCTGGAATACGTCCTCGCCGACGAGACCGGCCGTATCGCCCACCGCAGCGCCGAGCGCCTGACCTACTACATGACCGACCCCGAGCCCCTGGCCGCCACGGCCGGCCTGGTCCTGGATCGCCCGCCCATCGACCTGGGCGGCGTGGGCGACATCTACGTGTTCCGGAAAGCGTAGGGCCCTCCGCTTCCCACTCTCCTCCTCCGTAGGGGGAGGGGGACCATGCGCAGCATGGTGGAG
>Ga0209026_1000788_pt1 | contig 17415 bp, 15 predicted proteins | sample AraplaCL_Col_mCL_FD_184262 | JGI IMG/M metagenome (GOLD analysis project Ga0209026, IMG submission 184262) | Arabidopsis root microbial communities from the University of North Carolina, USA - plate scrape CL_Col_mCL (SPAdes) (version 2) | ecosystem: Host-associated > Plants > Roots >... | reverse complement strand
ATAGGAGGGACAGGTACTTTCGCACCCGATCGGAATACCCTAAACGCAGTATATACACCGTCAGCAGCCGAAATAGCCGCAGGCCAGGTTAAATTGACTTTAAAGGCATCGACAACTAATCCAAAGCCTTGCGATGTAGTAACGAGCGATGTGGTAATTACCATTAATCCAACAAACAACATTACCAGCGTTGCCAGCAAAACTATTTGTACCGGCAATGCTGTAGCATACCAGCCTGTGGCGACTATTGCCAACAGTACCTTTACCTGGACTGCATCGGCTACAGCCAACGCAAGTGGTTTTACAGCAAGCGGCAGCGGGATGATTAACGATATAATTACCAATACCGACCCTGTTAATAATGCCGTTGTTACTTATATTATAACACCGGTAAGTAACGGCTGTAACGGCGTATCATTTACTTATAAGGTTACTGTAACACCAAGCCCGGTAGTTACAGCTACGCTCACTAACAATACTATTTGCAGCGGCATCAACGCGGGTATCGTATTAACATCAAACTTATCCGGAACAACTTACACCTGGACAAGCACTACAAGCGCTGGTGTAACCGGCAATACTAACCAGGCTACACCCATTGCAGTTGCTAAAATTGATGAAGTTTTAAAAAGTACGGCAACAACGGCGTCGACAGTTACCTATACGATAACACCGGTCAGCACAAGTGGCTGCTCCGGCGCACCCGTAACAGTTACCATTAGCATTTTACCTCCGCCGGTACAAAGTAATGCGGGTGCCAACGACGTAATCTGCAACGCACCGGTTTATGTTTTAAACGGCAATGCGCCTGCTCCTTCAACAGGTCAATGGTTGCAGATATCCGGACCGACAGCGGGTGTTACCTTTGCGGATGCTACGCAACCCCATACTACAGTGAGCGGTTTAACCGGTGGCCAGCAATATGTTTTCAGGTGGACAATAACCGGGGCGTCAACCTGCGCGCCAAGCACCAGCGATGTAACTATAACCGATCTGCCGGCAATTATCAGCAGCATCAGCTTTAACCAGCCACAGGTTTGCCAGGGACAGACTATTACCGTTTTAGGTACTAATCCGACAGGTGGTAATAAAACCTATACTTATGCATGGCAAAGCAGCACTGATAATACAAACTGGAGCCCGGTTAGCGGCCAAACAGGCATTAACTTAACTATCCTGGTAACCAACAATATCTGGTACAGGCAAATTGTAACTTCGGGGCCGTGCAGCAATATCAGCAATAGCGTACAGATAAATGTATTGCCGCCAATTGCAAGCAATACTATCACAGCCGATCAAACTATTTGTGCCAGCAATCAACCGGCTTTACTTACAGGCAGCCAGGCAACCGGTGGTGGTACTACTTATAGCTACCAATGGCAAAACAGTATTGATAATGGTAAAACATGGACAGATATAGCCAGCGCAAACGCGATGACCTATCAGCCACCGGTATTAACAGTAAGTACATTGTATCGCCGTGCCATCAGCACGCAGGTTTGTACGGGGCCATTTCAAAACTACAGCAATGCTGTTAGCGTAACGGTAAACCCGGCAGCTAAGGCAAACTATGTTTATATTACCGATAAATCGTGTACGCCATTTGTGATAGATAATCACAATATAGCGGCTACCGATTATCCTGACAGGAACGCGCAGTACACCTGGTATGCAAATGGCGTAGCTATAGGTACGGGTTTAGCATTCCCGGGTTATACCATCAATACCGATGGCCAAAGTGTAGATATTAAACTGGTAGCCACCAATAAGTTCAATTGTGGTGACGATGTTTTCATTCATACGTTTACAACGACTAAAGAGGTTACTGCTGCTATCACGCAAAGCGTAACATCAGGTTGCGGGCCGCTTAGCGTGAATTTTACCAATGCTTCGAGCCCTATAACTAACTCTACCTTTGTTTGGGATTTTGGTAACGGTATTAAATCAACCGCGACAAACCCAGGTAATGTGGTTTTTCAACCCGATCCAAGCGGTAAGGATATTACTTATACCGTAACGCTTACCGCGAATACGACCTGCGGGATTAAGGTTACCACGGCCAAAGTGACTGTGCATAATGCTCCTAAAACCATTATCACTCCGGATAATGTTGTTGGCTGTTCACCATTTACTGTGAACATGATCAACCGATCGGTAGGTGGTGGTGCTACTTATACTTACGATTTTGGTGACGGCAGCCCGGTGCAAACAGTAACCGATACCCAAACAGTGAGCCATACCTATCTCAGTCCTAAAAATCAAAACTTTACAATTAAGGCAACCGCTCAAAGCGCTTGCGGTGTAGGGCAGACACAAGCTTATGTTGTGTCGGTTTCGCCGAATACGATTGTGCCGGCATTGATAGTCGACGCGCCACAATTGGCAGGTTGCGCTCCGTGGCAAGTTAGTTTCCATAACAACACGACCGGTGCCACTAACTACGAGTATGATTTCGGCGACGGTAGCCCACTTGTGCAAAGCAGTGTTTCGCCGGAGTTGGTAAATCACACCTTTTTAAAGGGTGGTACTTATACCGTGCGCTTAAAAGCTACAAATAGCTGTTCTATTAACTACGCTACCCAAACTATAACGGTTTATGCGCAACCAGCACCCGATTTTACCGCTAATATTACCCAGGCTTGTACCCGTGCTGCCGTTACTTTTACCAATAAAACACCAGCGGCAAATACTTACATCTGGGATTTTGGCGATGGTACGACGTCTACAGCGGTAAATCCTACCCATACTTTTGATTATACACATTCGCCATATACCGTTACTTTAACAGCCATAGCTAATCAGGGTTGCCCGGGCAGTATGGTTAAAACGGCCTATATTACCATAGCTGCTCCGCCATTAGCCGATTTTATTGTAAAGCCAGATAGCGTAATTAGTTATCCTAACAAGTACTTTGCCTTTACCGATCGAACTACGCGAGGTGCAGTTACCTGGATGTGGAACTTTGGCGACGGGCAGACATCGAGCAAGCAAAACCCCGAACATACTTATGCCGATACCGGTGTATACAAAGTACGTTTAATTGTATATAATGTACATGGTTGTGCCGATACCGTTGTGCACCGGGTTCGTATTACCGGAACCCCGGGGCAAATGTATTTACCTAACGCCTTTATGCCAAATAGCAGCAATCGCGATCTCAATACTTTCAAGGCTATAGGCTCAGGTATTAAAGAGATGCAGTTACGGGTTTACAATAACTTTGGTGAGCTTGTTTGGCAAACCAATAAGCTGAACGCGCAAGGGCAGCCAATTGAAGGCTGGGATGGAACCATTAACGGGCATTTGGCACAGCAAGGTGTTTATGTTTGGCAGGCAAGCGCTGTATTTATGAACGGTTTGGAATGGCGTGGTATGAGTTACAATAACTCGGCTCCGCAACGCAGTGGTACAGTCAATTTGATCAGGTAAGGATCCAATATTAATTGCGTAATTATTGGCAAATAAGTTATTTTTGATTCAGACCGTAATAAAATGACTAAAAGCCCATCATTAGGTGTTATCCCCGTTGTTATTGTAACCGACGAGCATTACGTTATCCATTTGGCGGCATTGCTAAAATCTATCGAGGTTAACCATAAAACCGGCGAGCATATTGCCGTTTATGTGATTGCCGATGGCGTAAAAAAGAGCAGTCAGAAAAAAATACAGGCTTCTGTTGATGCGGCCATGTTTACCATTAAGTGGATCAGGATGGAAGATACCATTCCGCCGGGTATCAAGCTTCCGCTCGACAGAACATCTTATCCGGTAACCATCTACCTGCGACTGTTTATCCAATATATTGTGCCGCCGGATACTCAAAAAGCTTTGTTTTTGGATGTTGATATGATCGTACTCGACGATGTGAGTAACCTTTATAATCACGATCTGGGCGATAATGTAATTGCCGCCGTGCAAGACCCTCGTTTGCTAACTTTCGATAACAGCTGGGGCGGAATATTTAATTACAAAGAATTAGGCTTTGCGCCCGATACCAAGTACTTTAATACCGGGCTGATCATCTTCAATATGCCCAAATGGATCGAAGGAAATTATGCCCAAAAGATCATCGATTGTATTGACGACAATATCAAATTTGCCAATTATCCCGATCAATATGGCTTTAACGTAGTTTTAGCTAATAAATGGCTTGAGTTGGACACCCGCTGGAACTACTTTGCCTCTGGCGACATCGAGAAGCCGTTCCTGGTTCACTTTATATCGCGGAAGCCATTTTACACATCGTACAATTACAACCCAAAATACAAGGAGCTTTTTTACCAGTATTTGAAACTCACCGAATGGCGCAACGCTAAACCGATAGGGGAGTTGAACCGTTACGTTAAAAAGTTGAAAAATATCTGGGTTAAGATAAAGAAGAAATTTTAAGCTGTATTATAATCTTTCACGCTCAATAAACGCCTGTATCGTATCGGGCGCTGTCATCAAAAAGGTTTGGATACCCAGTTTTGAAGCAGTTTCTAAATGTTGCGGGCTATCATCGATAAATAGCGTTTCTTCAGGCGTCAGGCTGCTATCTTCAAGGATATATTCAAATATCTCGGCATCCGGCTTGCGTTTACCTATCAAATGCGAGTAATAAACCTTCTCAAACAAATGATCATTACCCTCAAAACCGAATTCGCGTTTTAGATAATCGATAATGTAATCGTAGTGGATAGCGTTGATATTGCTCAGTAAAAAGGTGCGGTATTTGCTTTTTAGCTTTATCAGCAGATCGTTGTTGCCTTTAGCGATACCTAATAACATTTTGTTCCAAGCGTTATTGATCTGCTCATCACTCAGGCCCGGATTGCCTGCCTTTTCGCGGATCTTAGCCCTGAATTGTTCTGCGGTTATCTCACCTTTTTCAAAAGCGTTGAAAATGTTATCCTGCTTGCGATGGCCAAAAAACTCGGTAGCGTTGTCGATGCCAAGGTCGGCAAAGGCTTGCTGGGTTAAAGTAAAATCGATGCTGAATATTACGTTGCCGTAATCAAAAATAATGTTCCTGATGTTAGTCATATGCGGGTGCAAATATATTACACCGTTTCGGCAACCGGATCAAATTTTTTAATATCGTCGGCAGTGGAGCCTGTTTTTGCTTTGCCGCCGCGGTTTGAGCGCAATGTGCGCGAAAACAAAGAAAGTTCCCTATCGAACAAAAAGCGGAACAGTAAACCGGTGTACGAGGTATGGTAGCCCAGGTTTTCATAATGTTCGTTAGCCATTGATTTAATTTGGGGCAGCTTGTTCCACGGTACCGATGGAAAATCATGATGCTCGTTGTGGAAACCTACATTGAGGTTAACAAAGTTTAAAACACCGTAATAGCTTTTGGTTTCCTGCTCATCGCCGTGGGTAAGATAGTGCTCCTGTAACCAACGTGCGCCAAGAGGGTGTAATCCAACAGAAAAAAAGAAGCTGAATACCAGAAACATAGTAGCTTTAATGCCGAAAAAATACGCTACACAACCAATAAAAGCAATTTCAACCAGCCAGTTAACAGCTGTCCAGGCATCAAACAGTTGGATCTCTTTTAAACGGAAAGGACGCGCTGCCTGGAAAACCGGGAACAACAACAGCCACAACGCTTTACCATACCACGAGTTGCTGATCAGTTTTGCTTCCCAGTCGAAGGGCATATCGGCATCCAATTCTGCTACACCCTGGTAAGTATGGTGTTTAATATGGTATTTTTGAAAGGACACTGAACTTGGAAACACTAATGGCAGATTTGCCAGTATCCCCGAAAGGATATTTAATGTGCGATTTTTAAATACCAGGTTGTGTGCGCACTCGTGTATACAAATAAACAATGCGTGGCTCGCGAAGGCGCCGATACAATAGGCTGCCAAAAATACAAGCCACCACGAACTGCCTTGTAAAACAATAGCCAGGCCAAGCAACAAGCTCACGCAAAACAGTATAACCAGGAAGGTGTACGGATTTCGGCCAATAAGTTCTCTGATCTCGGGATGTTGGGTGATTATCTTTTTTGTTCTTTTTTTATGAGGTTCGCTCTCATCAGACCAGTTGAACTTATTTTTTTTAGACATATGGTAAAATTATCAATCTTAAGCAGACCGAATATAAAATTAAGAAGTATAAAATCGCGTGGCTTAAGTTATAACAAAATTACCAAATTATAACGGGACTAATAAATTTATATTGCCGTAATGTTAAGAGTTAGCCCAAACGCTGCCCGTTTACAAAGCCGAAAAGTTTGGCCTGGTAGGCAGGGAGGTAGAAACTGCTAAAGAAAAGCATATTTACAGCGATGGTTTTATTATCGCAGCATTGTATTTGCAGGTATTGTTCGCTGTTTACGATAGTGCCTGGTGCCGAGTCGGTAGTATCGGTAAATATTTGCGCATCCATTAGTTTAACTTCCTGTTGGTTAAAAGTAGTTATGGCTCCTTTGTTCCAGGGGTTGACGGCACGCACCAGGTCGCATATCTCAGACGCCGGCATCTGCTGCCAGTTAATGCTTATATCAGTTAATAAGGGGCGTTTTTGATAAGCTGATTTACCAATACCCGGGATTACAGGCAGCGGCATTTTATTCATTAACAATTGCAGAATATAAAACACCCCTTCAACACAGATCTGCCCTAAAAACTGGTTGGCCAGCTCGTAATTAAAATGTGGCTGTATATCTGCTTCCTTTATCCAATAAATGGGACCGTCATCAAACTTTTGGCTTACGCGATGTATGGTAACGCCAATTTTATCGCCTTGCTTTAGCTGCCAGAATACCGGTGTGGATCCGCGGTAAGCAGGGAGCGTACCAAAATGGATGTTGAATAATTGCGTAGGGCAGGCCTTTAGTTTATCGAGATTGATAAGATGTTTATAGCCCAGCATCAGGCAAACATCAAAATTGTTTTTTAAAAGCCAGGTGTATAGGTCGGCAGGGGTTTTCTCCTGTGTGATATTCAGGTTAAACTGTTGAGCAAACGCGCTTACTTTTTGATTGACAAAATCATCTGGCCCGGGCGAAAAATAAACATGCACCGGTATTTGCTGGCCGGTTAATGCGTAAACAAAAGGAATAAAAGTATCGGTGTTAGTTATAAGCCCTACACGCATTGCGGTTTTTTTGCAAACAAAAGCAAACTAATATAGCACAAACTATAGACGTTGTATCGGGTCATTCCATCATTCAGCAAGCATTAGGAATAAATGCTATGAGTGATAGTGAGGTAAAGATTGTATTGGATTACCGAATTTAGAATAAGTAAAACCGTTGGCTTTGTGAGTTGGTGCCAGAGAGGCTTCGTGAGTTGCATGCGAACCTTTATTAATAGTGTCGGTACTGATGAGTACTAAAGTGGGCTCCATCCACACTTTTTTGCCGTTAATCGGAGATGTGTTATAATTAGGAGTAATCATTGTTGTTTTTTTATGACGTAAAAGTAATGTTTTTTTTATTTTTTTTATATTAAATACAAATTTAATATAAAAAAGTAAAGCACACATACCGCGCTTATTAAAAAATATTGATTGACGGCGGTATATGTGCTTGTTTGCAAGTTAATTCTGTGTAGGGAAAATACCCGCCCAGGCAATAATATAGGAGATGGCTAAAAAAGGCATCCTGTTTTCGTGCGGTAAGCTGCCACCTGTGTTTACCACTGTTGTCGGATCTAAGGGGATGATCGTTTTTGGGGAAAAGCTATCCGGTAAATATCTTAATATAGTATTTGTCGGTGTGGTTGTATCAATCGGGGCAGCTAAAAAACTACCTGTTGGTGGTGCAACATTTCCGGCAGCAGTTGATGCCAGAACGTTGTGCGAATGCGCCGGAAGGTTTGGTTGTAAAAGTGTTACCCCTTCCGTGCCGCCGTTTTGGCCCAGTACGCGTGTTGAACGCCCCGGGCCGGTACCCTGGTGTACTACCATTCGGCCACGTAGGTCGGGTACGCCAAAGGTGTTAACACCATCGCCGCCATAGGTGGTGCCTAATAAGGTATATAAAACTTCGTATTGTGCTATTGACTTTAAGCTGCCGTCGCACAAAAAGTAGCCTACTGGAGCAAAAGTAAAACCAACTGATCTTATTTCGCCTACATATGGTTGTGACATGATAATTTGTTTTTAATTGTTTACTAATTAGTTTCTTGACGGAAAAATGCCTGTTAATGAAATACAAACATTCAGGGTTAAAAACGGTGGCATATTTGCATGAGGGGTGGTTTGACCGGTAGCGCCTATAGTGGTTGGAGATAATGGGGTAAGGTTCGAATTGGTATTGATAAAACCCTGAATGGTATCGGTACCGGCCACAGGTTGCGCCAGTATTTCAGCAGGTGGTGCAGCTATTAATGGTACCGTAGCTAATGCGGTTTGTGCGGCAATCATGTGGTTATGGGCAGCCATGTTAGGGGTGAGTAATGTTACGTTTTCTACACCGCCGATTTCGCCCAGTACGTATGTTGCTCCCGATATCGGCGAGGGGCCCGTGCCAACGATGGTGCTGCTTTGAAAATTAGGTAACTGGAAATTTGTTGTTCCGTTACCACCATAGGTGGTGCCTATTAATGAAAATAACGCTTGGTTTTGCGCTATTGCCAGAAGCTGTCCGTTGCATAATGCCCATCCTTTTGGTGGGAAACCAAAGCCAAATACCCTGATTTCGCTTAAATATTGTTGTGACATAATATATTAATTATAAGTTAGGTTAATGATCTGTTAAATCTAATTTCTTGCCGGGAAGTCGCCCTCTAATGCAATGCAATAGCTGATGGTTAAAAACGGCGCTCTGTTTTCGTGCGGAGTGCCACTACCAGTAGGGGTTACACTGGCTGCATTCAATTGTGCATTTACCGGGGTAGTGTGCGTATAACCAAAGGTGCCTGGTAAATTTGTTGGTGGGACTGCATTGTTGTGCCCTACCAAACTCGACAATAAAGACGTTGCGTTTGTTGCGGGTGCATTGGTTTCGTTGGCAACGGATATACCTGTTGCCCCGGCACTTGCAGCATTAAAAACGTGGTTGTGCGCGGGTATTTCGGGTATGGTTAAGCCAATACTTTCTGCACCACCCGTTTCACCCTGGACGTATGACGATAAACCCGGTGCTGATCCAGAACCATATAATGTAACCCCTGCGATGTTAGGCAGCTGAAAATTGGTTGTTCCGTTCCCGCCGTAATAGGTGCCTAATAAAGAAAATAAAGCCGTGTACCGCTGAATGGGTAAAATCTGCCCGTTACATAGCGCCCATCCTCGAGGGGCAAAATTACCTGCGAAAGGCCTGATCTCGCCTAAAAACTGATCTGACATAATTAAATGGTTTAAAACAGTTAAAAAATATAATTAATTGATAAAAAGCTTACTTATATTGGTTGCACAACCAGCACGGTCACCTTGAATGGTAACGCTTCCCTGTTGCCGAAACATTCCAAATTGGGGAATATTGGTTTGCTGTTTCGACCTTCTAAAAGTAGATAAAAAAATATGACAATGTCAAAAAAATATATATTTATTTATTTAGGAAAATAAATAAAATATTAAGAAAATCAGATTGTTGTGGCAAATGAAAAATAGGCCTGTAAATCAAAATAAGCATTAAATGTAAAATAGATAATAGGCGTGCCGTTAACTGGGGCAAAATAATTTTTACTATAATTGGCTTTGATCTGTTAGTATGGCATACACTTTTATTTGGGTGATCGCGTTCCTGGCCGTAGCCGGTGTGATTACCCGCCCCTATAAAATTCCCGAAGCTGTTTGGGCAGTGGCAGGTGCCGCTGTATTAGTTTTCGCCGGTTTGATATCACCATCAGATGGGTTTGCCGGCATTGCCAAGGGTACTGATGTTTACCTGTTTTTAATTGGAATGATGCTGCTCGCTGAAACTGCCCGCGAAGAAAAACTGTTCGACTGGCTTGCTGCCCACGCCACGCAAGCCGCCAAAGGCTCTTCAAAAAAAATGTTCCTGTTAGTTTATATGGTGGGCGTTATTGTTACCGCGCTTCTGTCCAACGATGCAACGGCAGTTGTTTTGACCCCGGCCGTCGCCGCAGCGGTTAAGGCTGCCAAGGTAAACAGGCCATTACCTTATTTGTTTATTTGTGCGTTCGTGGCTAACGCAGCCTCGTTTGTGTTGCCTATATCAAACCCGGCAAACCTGGTGATCTACGGTAGCCATATGCCAACATTGGTGCACTGGCTGTCAGCTTATATCATACCCTCTACCGTTGCTATAATAGCAACCTATGTTCTATTGTATTTAACACAACGCAATGTGTTAAAACAATCAATCGACACCGACATTATTATACCGCCGCTTTCGGCGGGAGGCAAAACGGCTTTATTGGGTATTGCGGGTACGGCTGTTGCCTTATTAGCATCGTCGGCAATGGACCTGCAACTTGGGCTGCCAACGGCTATTACCGGCGTATTAACCTCGGCCATTGTTATTATACGCGCCAAGGGCAGGCCGTGGAAAGTTATCAAAGGGGTTTCCTGGTCAGTATTGCCGCTGGTTGCGGGTTTGTTTGTCATTGTAGAGGCGCTTAACAAAACGGGTTTGATCAACAGTATAAGCAGCTTGTTGAATCAAAGCCTTACACATTCGGTAAACGGAACAATATGGGGGAGTGGCCTTACCGTAGCTTTTACCTGCAACCTGGTGAATAATTTACCCGCAGGCTTAGTTACCGGAAGCGTTTTGCAAATAGGCCATGTTCCGGATATGGTAAAGAGTGCCGTTTTAATAGGTGTCGATCTGGGCCCAAACTTATCTATCACTGGTTCCCTGGCAACTATACTATGGTTGGTAGCCTTGCGCCGCGAAAGCTTGCATGTTGGTGCCTGGGATTTTCTGAAGATCGGATCTGTTGTGATGACAGTTGCTCTTTTATTGACCATGGCCTCACTTTTCATCATGTCATAACTTTTTTTGAAAACTCTATTGCGCAAGTAAATACTTGCATTTATATTTACAAGCACTTACTTGCATAACATGAAAGCCAGACGCGATGTATACCAGGCAATAGCCGACCCGACCCGCCGTGCTATCATCAACATGATAGCCTCGCAACCGCACAATGTAAATTCTATTGCAGAGAATTTCGATATGAGCCGACAAGCCATCTCGCTGCATATCCAGATCTTAACCGACTGTGGCCTTATTGTAATTAAGCAGCAGGGCAGAGATAGGTTTTGCGAAGCACAGTTGGACAAGCTTAGCGAGGTATCTGTATGGGTTGATCAATACCGCCAACATTGGGAAAGTAAGTTAGATGCTTTAGAAAGCTATATCGAACAACTAAAAAAGGAAAGATTTGGAAAACAAAAGTAACACTCATGATCGCGAACTGCTGTTAACCCGCGTTATAGACGCACCCGTAGCTTTATTATGGGAAGTGTGGACCAAGCCAGAGCATATTGCCAACTGGTGGGGGCCAGATGGTTTTACCAATACCATCAGTAAAATGGATATTAAGCCCGGCGGCGAATGGAACCTGGTAATGCATGGCCCGGATGGTACAGACTATACCAATAAAAGCATCTTTAAAGAGGTTGTTCTGCACAAAAAACTGGTTTACGATCACGTTTCGGGCCCAAAGTTTACCGCTTCCATTCAATTTGAGGAACAGGGTGATAAAACTTTGCTAACCTGGCACATGCTTTTTGAAAGCCACGAGCAATTTGTACAGGTGGTAAAAACATTTAAAGCGGATGAAGGCCTGAAACAAAATATTGAAAAGCTAAATCTGTATCTTCAAACAGTAAAAATCTAACCAATAACCACCGACACTCATGAAAACTTCACAAACGCAAGGCACGGGCCGGTACGCGGATATTAACGGCCTTAAAATGTATTACGAAGTACACGGTAGCGGCAGCCCGTTGGTGTTGTTGCACGGAGGTGGCTCCACCATTTACACCACCTTTGGCAGGATATTGCCTGAATTAGCCAAGTCGCACCAGATTATCGCAGTTGAGTTGCAAGCGCACGGGCATAGCGGCGACCGGGATGCACCCGAAACCTTTAAACAGGATGCCGATGATGTGGCTGGTTTACTGCGCCAGCTTAACGTGGCGAAAGCAGACATTTTTGGCTTTAGTAACGGAGGGCAAACCACACTGGAGATAGCCATGCGCCATCCCGAAAAGGTGCGTAAGCTGATCATCGCTTCGGCATTTTACAAACGCGACGGTGTGCCTGCAGGCTTTTGGAGCATGTTTGATGAGCCGAAATTTAGCGACATGCCACAGATATACAAGGACGAGTTTTTAAAGGTGAATAACGACCCCGCTGCATTGCTCAATATGTTTAACAAAGATGCACAGCGGATGCGGAATTTTAAGGACTGGAGCGATGATGATCTCAGGTCAATCAAAGCGCCCGCATTGGTTGTTGCCGGCGACCATGACCTGCCGCTTGCAGAACATTTAGCTGCGATGTCGCGTCTTTTGCCCGACTGCCGCTTGGCGATATTACCCGGCACACACGGCAGTTATATGGGCGAGATCATGTCGCGCGACGGCGATAGTAAAATTCCGGAGCTTTTTGTGACGATGGTTAACGAGTTTTTGGCTGGGATTTAAAGACACATAAACTAGTGTTGTAAAAACGGTCACTCCAGCTTATTGTATCGCAGTTCGACATGGTAAGTGCCGTTTACATACTTGCGGGTGTACGTGCCATAAATATTGCGGTAAGCCGCGCTGCCGCCGGTTATCGGGAAATCGTGGTTGGGCGCTATGGTATCGCCAGGCGTTAAGTTAAATATGCCCGTAGCACAAATAGTGCCATCTGCAAAGCGGAAGGTAGTTGTGGTTACACAATCGTAACGGTTGGTGAACGCGTTGAGGTACATGCTCGAAAACACATCCTGCGTAATGGTATCCTTACGGGCAACCGAATCATGACAGATAGCCAACGCCTGCTCGGTAAACCCTTTGTATACGCCGGGGCTTGCTGTTTGTTTGCTGTACAAAGTATCAAATTGTTTCCGGATATCGCTGTCCTGATAATGCAGCGAAATCACATAAGGCGTTGAGGTGCTGCGTTGTTTACAGGCGCTAAGCAGTAACACTGCACAAATGAAGCAAAGGTTTTTCATATCCGTAGTTTTAAGGTTTGGTGGAAGATGTTCTTGATATATAAATATCTGAAAAAGATATATAAATTGATTGACAGTTGTAGGGGCAGTTATACAGATACCGATAAGCAAGCTACTGAACTAACCGGTATCGTTGAACAGCTCTCCGCAGGTGTTTCTTCTTAATCTGCCTTTGCAATGGCAAGGCTGTACATTAAACTCTCAACTCATCGAGGTTAAATCTCGAACTAAAATATTAAAAAAACACATTCGCACATAAAAGCCATGTTCAGGATTCTTGCATTTTCCCCAAAAAAACCCTATATTGTATAGTGAGCCCGAAGCGCGATGCTGAAAGGTAAGAGCAAAAAGGATGCGAAAATTTCTTACAATTTCCCCCTTGTTGGTTTATTAGTTTAATAGGTCATTAGTTTATTGGTCTTTTATGGTGATGAAAATTGAAACATGGGTATACCCATGTCATACCGATGTGTTCTATGGGTATAAAAATCAGAAAAATGGTCATAGCTGACTTAAATAAGGGTTTTTGCAGAAAATTCAATAAAAATACCCATAAATACCCATGTGTTTTTGGTTCATTGGTTCACTCGTTCATTAGTAATTGGTATTAGCAAAAGTAAAAAGCACAGATGCGGTTTATGGTTTCGAGCTAATTGCCTTCTCCGCGTAAGGGATAGGAGTGGATACCGGCCGGTGGCTAAGGCCTGCAGGCGTATGAACGGATAGCCCGGCCCGCAGGGTACGCCCAAAGCTACCGCATGCATCATTGCGCCCCGTCAATGGTTTACTAAAAAACGAATGATGGCCAGTAATTGCTCACCTATACCAAGCTGTTGAAGAATTTGTTCCTGTACCTCGGCTTGCACATAACCCTGGTCGGCGCCTGGAAAATTGGCAAGCTCTGCATGAAAATTAAGTACAAATTGCTGTGCATCTGCCAGAGCCATTCCGCCATGATTAAGAAGCTGCACAACCAGGTGCCCATGATCACGAACCGCGTGAAATTCTGCGCTGTAGGTTCCCTGGCCGTTTGCCACCGCGATTCCGCCATTTTGGATATAGTGTATTACCATACCGCCGGCATTAAGATTAGGGTGCGGACCTTGCCCTACACCGCCGGGCTGCCCACCGTCCTGAGGTTGTGGTTCTTCTACCAAATCATCCATCGAGTGGTCTTCGGCATCTGTTTGTTCGCCATCCGAACCTTCTTCAATTGCCTGGTCATGCGGTATATAAAATTCATCTGGCAGGTCGTTTTCATCTAAAAAGCCACTGTCCCGCAAACCTGAAGCAACAGACTGATAACCAAAATGCCTTAACTCGTCACGGCGCTCGTTTTCGTCGCCATACCTGCCTGGCTGGTGGGTAAAATAGGGTACGCTGTCGCGATGCGTACGCGTATCATCACCAGTTAAGAATGTTGAGCCGAACTCCATCGACGAATACAGGCCGGGCCGTTGTTCGCCTTGAAGGTGGCGCGATGCAATGATCAAACCATGCTCTTGCCCTACACTGTTTTGCGCAAATTCTCTGGTTGTATGTTGTTGATTGGCCTCTTCGGTAGATGGATGGCGATTGGCCGGATCTTCGCGTTCTTCATCGATCCCTATGGCATGATCGGGCTGGATATGCGCATGTGCCGCTCCCGGATAGTCGGGCAGGCCATACCCCACAAGCTGCTCGCGCGCGGACCCGCCATTGATCGTCCTCTCAGGCCTGCGCCGATCTTCGTGATTACTTCTGATCCCGGTATGGGGCCATGCGGTGTGCTCTATCCGCGGCCGGTCTGGCACGTTATCGTCCTGGCTGGGTTGCGGCAGGGGGAACGGGGCGCCAATGAATCCTTGCTCCCTATCGGCAGGAGCTAAAAAAAGGCCATGCTGCCTGTTCGGATTCGACCCTCCACGCAGGGACTGAAGTTCTTCGGCAACCTGAGTTCTGCCAAGCCGGGCAAGGTCGGCCAGATCTCTTTGGGTAGGTGCGCCACGGCCCGACCAATGCGACTCGTTACTGTTGGGATGGTGGATCCATCTCAACTGTACTACCGCTTTCAACTGTTTAGGCTGTTGTGCAATGCTATTCTCAGGTTGCTGCGGCTGTAAGTTCTGATCATCCGGGGCTGTTGTTTTTTGTTGAAGTACCGGAACAGCGGGCATAGACACTCCGCCCCGCGCGCCGCTTTGGACAGCTTGGTTAGCAGATGCCTTATCTCTATTGGCAAATGAATAAGAAGCCTTCATTTATAAATTTATTGAATCTAATATATAGAATATTTTATTCAAATAATATCTAATATTGATCGCTGTTTGCAATATATATGCCCGCAGGCGAACCGGGGATAACCAAGCCCGCAGAAATACGCCAGGAAAAGGCGCCCCACTTTATTTTGCTTGCTAATTAGTGAATCGTCGGCACAAAAACCATTAAGCATTGAACAAAATGAATGATGAAATATTATATTTACTGCCAGAAGCCTACCAAGCCAAATATTGTTTATGAAAAAATACAGGTACCCTAATATCCAACTGCTGCTTTTTATTTTACTGTTGGCTGGTCGGCCCGCAATGGCGCAGCTTGATAACACGATTACGAACGATGGCGATGTACGAATAGGTACGCTGCCTAACGGTTTTACTTACTATATCCGCAAAAACACCGAGCCGCAAAAGCGTGCTGTATTTTATCTGGTTAACAAAGTTGGGTCGATACTGGAAGAACCCAACCAGCGCGGCCTGGCACATTTTATTGAGCACATGGGTTTTGATGGTACTGTTAACTATCCCAAAAACCAGCTGATAGATTATTTGCAAAAGGCAGGCGTGCGCTTTGGTGCCGATGTTAACGCCTACACCAGTTTCGACCAAACGGTTTACCAATTGCCAATACCAACCGATAACCCCGAGGTTGTAAAAAACGGTGTGCAGATACTATACGATTGGGCGCAAGGTGCACTTTTAATACCTGCCGATATTGAAAGAGAGCGTGGCGTGGTATTGGAAGAAAAGCGGTTACGCATGGGCGCCACCCAACGGATAAACGACCAAACTTACCCGATAATTTATAAAAACTCACGCTATGCCGATCGGTTGCCTATTGGTACCGATGAGGTTTTAAATAACGTAAAACCAGAGGAGCTCCAAAAATTTTATCACGATTGGTACCGGCCCGATTTGCAGGCCCTGATAGCCGTTGGCGATTTTGACGCGGGCGCAATAGAGAAACTGGTTAAGCAAAAGTTTTCGGAATTAAAAAACCCGCCGCACGAACGGCCCCGTGAAACTTATTCCGTTCCGCTCGAAACCAGCAGCATGGCCATTATCACTGATAAGGAATACACTGCTACAACGGCCGAGCTATTGTTTAAGCATCGCAGGCAGCCTTTTACCACCGAGGCTGGCTATGTTGATTACATCACCCGCTCCTTGTTCAATATCATGATACAAAACCGTTTTCGCGAGTTGAATAAGCAGCCTGGTAACCAGTTTACCAACGCGCAGGGTGTGATTACCAATTATCCCGGTGATATGGTGGTGTTACGGTTAAGCGTTACCGCAAATGCGGGGCAACTTGAAAGCAGCCTAAAAGCTATATGGCGCGAGAATGTCCGGGCGATAAAATTTGGCTTTACCCAGGCCGAATTTAAACGTGCTGTAAACATATTTCACAGCTCAAAGTATTATGGTGTTAAACTGAAAGATAAAGCAACATCGCTAAGCTATGTTAACAAGTATATGCAAAACTTTTTGACCGGCGACGCCATACCCGATCAGGAAACCGAGCTAAAGCTGGCGGAATCTTATTTACCGCGACTTAGCTTTAACAGCGTCAACAAAATCTGGACGGAGTATACCACCAGGAGTAAGCGCGATATCATCATTGCCGCGCCCGAGGCGGAGAAAGCCCGCCTGCCCGACTCGGCAACCGTTAAAAAATGGATAGTTGATGTAGTGAACGAAAATATACAGCCTTATACCGATTCGGTAGTTTCGCAGGCGCCAATAATGGCTAAAGTTAAAGACAAGGCTAAAGTAACACAAAAGCAGGTTTTTGACAAGGTAGATGTAACCGAGCTAACGTTAAGCAACGGTGTAAAAGTAATCTTAAAGCCTACCGATTTTGGTAATCAGAATATTGTTTTTACGGGGTTTGCCACTGGTGGCACTTCAGTTTACAGCAACGCCGATTTCCCGAACGCCGTAGCGGCCATGCCTGTGGTAACCGGCGCAGGCGTAGGTGATATGAATAGTATACAACTGCTCAAGCTGCTCGAAAACAAGTCGGTAACAGTTACTCCTTACCTTAGCGCGCATACACAGGGGATAAATGGTACCTG
>Ga0209026_1000787_pt1 | contig 17422 bp, 20 predicted proteins | sample AraplaCL_Col_mCL_FD_184262 | JGI IMG/M metagenome (GOLD analysis project Ga0209026, IMG submission 184262) | Arabidopsis root microbial communities from the University of North Carolina, USA - plate scrape CL_Col_mCL (SPAdes) (version 2) | ecosystem: Host-associated > Plants > Roots >... | reverse complement strand
GTTTATTGGTTTGCCGCTATTTGGTATATTGGGGCTGGTATTTGGTCCGTTATTGCTATCTTACTTTTTATTGCTGGTAGAAATTTACGAAACCAACCGCCTGGCGGCCGACAGGCTTGACAGGATTAGGAACGAATAGATTGCGCACCGCCGGCTGCTTTGTAAGCATTGGCGTAATACAATTGTCAAACCCTTACAAAATAAACTACTTAAAAACAGATGATAACGTTATTGGTTATATTTGACAGGATATTTATTCGTTTTTTAAAACCATTAATCAGCTTAAAAATTATAACAATATGAAAGACAATTCAAAAGTTGTAGTGGCATTGTTAGCCGGACTGGCTGCGGGTGCCGCCCTGGGAATTTTATTTGCACCTGGTAAAGGCGATGAAACTCGCGACAAATTGAGCGAATCATTAAAAAACCTTGGCGACTCTATCCGCGAGACTGCTGCTAACGAGATCAACAACCTGGTAGGCATGAAGGATAAGATCGTTGACAACATTAAAACCAGGTTTAACGACACAGAGGCAGAAGAATATCAGGACGATCTGGAGCACGCATAAAACAGTCATTAAGTCTGTAGTCTTGAGTCCTAAGTAGACTCAGGACTCAAGACTCAAAACTTAAGACTTAAAATATGGAAGAACCACAAGAACCACAAGCGCCGCTGATAGATCAGCTTAAAGAATATGCCGAGACGCAGATCAAGCTGAGCAAATATAAAGCTATTGACAGCGGATCGGGTATTGCCGCGGGCTTAATTGCCGACCTGATGGTGACTTTTACTTGCATTCTGGCCTTTATTTTTGCAAGTATTACATTAGGCTTCTATCTGGCCAGTGTTTTCAATTCAGAGTGGGAAGGGTTTGGTTGCGTAGCCGCATTTTATCTGCTTATTGCTGTCATCTTTATACTAAACAAAAAGGGTTTTGAAAAGCCTATCGCAAACGCATTTGTCCGCAAATTCTTTAAAAGCTAACACCGATGGATTACATAAGCATAGAAAGCCGCGACGATCTGAAAGCCGAAATTTTGCGACTTGAAGGCGTATCACGCGAACAGGGAAAGGTAATAGGCAAGCACTTTAGCAGTCCGGCGGCTATTTTCTCAACCATATTCTCGCTTTTCTCCAGTCCTGCAAAAGACGAGGACGATAAGAACGGCGGCATCTTCAGTCAGGATTTTGTTGGGCTCATCTCTCGCTTTATACTTCCGTTTACACTCAATAAAACCATCTTCCGCAACTCTAATTTCCTGGTTAAGGCTATTGTTGGGTTGATTTCGCAAAAGGCTTCACACTTTATTAATGAGGAGTCGGTAAGCAGCGTGTGGCACAAAGTGGCAGACGTATTTGAAACAGAATCCAGTGGCATTCTGAAAAAAATAAGTTCAATGTTTAGCGGCAAGAAACCACGTAAGGGGGTTAATCATCCATCGCATCATATAGAGCACGCTAATAAATTGCGCCCGGTTGGGTAAGGAATATTAATTCATGTTATCCCGACTTGTTTCGGGATAACATTCCCTCTGTGCGCTTGCGTCTGAGTATTCCGCTATTTCCATAATCAACTATCAACCCGTATTTTTGCCGCTTTAATTTAATAAAGTGGGAAAAGATAAGTTACGCAGGTTTGCCGAGGTTGAAACCTTTAAAAATGTTTTACAATTAGATGCCGGCAAACCCTTTAAAGGCAGTTGGGCAAAAGATTTCTTTAAAAACGATAACCCGGTGGTATTAGAACTGGCCTGCGGCAAAGGCGAGTACACCGTAAACCTGGCGCAACTGTTCCCCAACAAAAACTTTATAGGTATTGATTATAAAGGCAACCGCATTTGGCGCGGCGCTAAAACAGCGTTAGAAGAGGGTGTAGAAAACGTGGCCTTTGTGCGCATACAAATTGAAAACTTGTTAGATTATTTTGCTGAGGGCGAGGTAGATGAAATATGGATTACCTTTCCTGATCCGCAACCGCAGATCAGTCGCGAAAAGAAACGGCTCACCTCACCCCGTTTTTTAGATAAATACAAGATCATTTTAAAACCGGGCGGCGCAGTAAACCTTAAAACTGATAATGACGGATTGCATGCCTACACCGCGGAAAAAATTGAAGAATTAGGGTTGAATCAGCATATCCGTACCGAAGATCTATATCACTCGCCATACGCCGATGAAGTATTGTCAATCAAAACGTATTACGAAAAGAAGTATCTGGCTCACAATAAAAATATTAACTACCTTAAGTTTTCGTTTCCCGATTAATGGAGCCCAATTTTTTTGATAGCGTTCATGAGGTTGCCCGGCTAATACCCAAAGGGCGAGTTACTTCTTACGGTGCTATCGCTGCTTACTTGGGCACCAAAGGCTCATCGCGCATGGTAGGTTGGGCCATGCAGGCGGCGGGTACGGCTAATCCGCCGGTACCGGCGCATCGGGTGGTAAATCGTCAAGGATTGTTAACCGCTAAATTTCAGTTTGGCGGCGATTTGATGCAGCGCTTGTTAGAAAGCGAAGGCGTTATGGTAAAAGACGATAAGGTTCAGAATTTTAAAGAAATTTTCTGGGACCCATCCGTTGAGTTGGCATTATAATTCCTGTTGTAACTTTCTTGTTTTAAAACTAAATAATTAGTTTTTTTATGGCGGGTTTCTTATATTGGTGATAATAAACCTAAAGGCCATGAAAGGAACCTTATTGATCTGTTTTATCAGCACCTTGCTGATTAATGCTGCGCAGGCACAAACCGCCAGGCTTAATATTTCAATCTCTAACTTAAAGCTTCCCGCTAATGTTTTTATTGAGGACCGGACGGTGAGCTATGCCGATTTGAAAAATTCCAACACACCGATAGATTTAGATAGTAAGGGAAGAGGCGCTGTAACGATAGACGTGCCGCAGGCTAAATATGTAATGCTTAACGTTTATCCCTCTAACTCCTATAACGGGCTGGATTATCGTTTATTTCTGTCGCCGGGCGACAACATGGATATCAAAATTGATTTCAAAGCCGAAAAAAGTAGGGTGACTATATCCGGGGCCGGAAGCGCTAACAACCGCCCTGATTTTAATGGTTTTACTGATGTTTGGCCGGATAACAAACATGTAAGAGATAAAACGCCATATACTGCGCTTAATATCTTTAAAAAGGAACTGACAGAAAACAACAAAATATTTGGCAGATATGTAATGTCTTCGCAATACAAAGACAACGGATTGTCGCAGGGTCGCCCTTCGGATGTGTTTATGAAGGTCACCCGGTATAATCTCGATTACTATTTGGCCAGTAAATATTTCGAATTAAAATCAGCAACACTTGACGATACGCATTTCTCCGGTCCGTGGCAAAACGTGCAGGACAGTTTATTTAGAACCATAAAGCTAAATAACGATGATGCATTACCGGCGTATAACTACCAGGCATTGCTTGCCACATTTATGGAGCGCGAGTGGGAAAGACTATTGCGGCAACAGGAAAAGGATCCCGCTGCATTTTACAAACAATGGTATCATACCACCGACGCCAAAGAAGGCGAACGATTATTTAATGAAGAACGGAAAAACCTGTTACGTGAGAAGATCATCAACCGGTATTTTAGTGGCAAAACCGCCGAGCATTTATATGTTGAGCTGCTAAAAGGCAATATGCGCGAAAGCAACTATAAAAACATTGATGTAATTTTTGATCACTTTAAAAAGAAATACCCTGCCAACCCGGCTGTTAAATGGTTTAGAGGACCTATTGCCGACATTGCACAAAAACGAAAAAGAACGCTAACTAATAAAATGGTGCTATTGCCCGGCAACGGCTCGAAACTAAATACGGTTAAAGAAGTAGCCGCTCTATTTAAAGGCAAAACCGTTTTTGTAGATATGTGGGGAACGTGGTGCAGCCCGTGCCGCGAAGACATTGAAAAAAATACCGGGGCTTTGCACGCTGCGCTCAAAGGAAAGAATGTGCAATTTTTGTACATAGCTAATTTCGATTTAAAGCACGCTGAAGAATGGAAAAAGCTGATAGCCTATTACGGACTGGAGGGTAATCACATATTAGCGAACGAAGCCCTGAGTAAAGACATTATGGCTAAAACCAAAAGCAATGGTTTTCCAACCTACTCGATCATCAGAAAAGATGGTACTGTGGTTAAGGCAAAATCTCAATATCCGCTTGATAGCGACGTTGCTGTGAAGGAATTGTTAGACGACGCGAAATAGTACGGCATACCGTAGCGTTAAATTGACCGTTATATCACATTAACCAGCTATATTTAACCGTATGAAATATTTCGCCATTGGAGCGCTGCTTTTTTCTGTTGTGTTGCAAAACACCTTTGCCCAGGACAAAGCCAAAATTAAAGCAGCGGCCACGCAAACTACCAATGCCATAATAAAAGGCGACTACGCAGCCGTTGCCGACCACAGCTATCCGAAACTATTGGCCGAAGTTGGCGGTAAACAGGCTTTCATCAAAACCATGAACCAGGCTATGGATATGATGAAAAAACAAGGTATTGTTATTGAAAAAGTAACCGTAGGCGACCCCGGTGAGATCTACCCGGTTGGTAAGGATATCCTTTGTGTTGTGCCCGAAACAATTACGGTTAAAATGCAAAGCAGATATTTAACCACCACCACACCTATGGTAGCGGTAAGTAGCGATAAAGGCAAAACCTGGTATTTTGTAGATACTTCAAGCAGTTCGCCGCAAAAATTGAAAGAGCTTTTTCCGGCATATAATGGCAAGCCGTCCATCCCGCGCCCTACCAATCCCATATTTTCGGATAAAGCACCTTGATCAGCAACGTCCTTCCTGACGTATTACCCGCCTTTAATTTAGGCTATGAAACTTTTGCGATAATCGGTCAGGAGCCAAACCAATAGAACAGCTGCGCCAAATAGGGCGTAAAAGATTTTTCCGGCAGATTCATCCTTAAACAAAGTAAAGGCAAGGATGATCAACACAACGCCGACGATCAATTCTATCATTCCGTGAAACGACAGCGGGATAAGTTTGATCACACCGCCATTAAAATCTGTAAGCAGCGTTAGCGCCAAATGTATAACACCTAATACGTAGGTAAAAATGGCAAGTAAACCGGTAAAGCCAAAAACCACCGGCGAGGCCAAAAGAAAAGCCACCACCAGGTAATCTATAATTCCGTGCAGCTTGGGTGAAATAAGTTTCATGATGATCTGTTTATGGTTTGTCGTTATTTACGCACAACCCTTACAAACAGATATAAACTTATTCGTGCTCGGCAAAAGTTAATACGTAGTTATTGCAATCTACAATGCTGAATTCGGTTGCGCCGTAAAAGGTTTTTTCGAGACCTTTTAATACAGTTACCTTGTCTTTTATCTTTTCGAAAAAGCCGCGGATATCTTTCAGGTTGATATATAACAATTGCGATGCCCCATTACTGCGGTTGATCTCTGGCAGGTCATCGGCCAGGCTTTCAAAGGTTTGAAACATGAAGGTAACGGTGCCGTTCACCATCATTACCCAAACAAGATCATCGCCGGTTTCGGGCACGCTCATAGTTTTGGTGAATCCTAATATTTCGTAAAAGGCAATGGTTTGCGCCATATTATTCACAAAGATGTTGGGCGATAAAGTTTCCATGAATTTTAAAATAAATTGTTGATTTTGTTTATGATATAAAAGTAAAGATTTATAAATTTAAAAACTAAAATTTTTAGCAATTTATTTATATTTAATCACTCATTCAATAATCTAATAAATCAATAATTATACACGCCGTGGGAAAACTAATAGATGATTTTGAAAGCTATCGTACCAAAATGAACGATAGGATAATGGAAACTGCCAATACCAACATCAAGCGCTTTTTTGCGCTGGATACCACCACTTACGCCGAGGGTGCTTTGGATGTGAAAACCAAGGAAATGCTGGGCCTGGTTGCCTCCATGGTATTGCGCTGCGACGATTGCATAAAATATCACCTGGGCAAATGCCACGAAGCCGGCGTAAACAGCGCAGAAATGAACGAGGTGTTTATGATCGCTAATCTGGTAGGAGGATCTATTGTAATTCCGCATTATCGCAGAGCGGTAGAGTATTGGGATGAGTTGAATGAGTCTTAAGTCCAGAGTCCTTAGTCTTGAGTCAATAGTATGAGTTCGTTTAGAGATTTAATTGCTTATAAAAAAGCCTTTGCTTTAGCGATGGAGATATTTTTCCTTACCAAGTCATTTCCCAAAGAAGAGACATATAGTCTTATAGATCAAATTCGGCGCTCATCTCGCTCTGTTTTCGCCTGCATTGCAGAATCGTATAAGAAAAGACGATACCCCAATCATTTTATAAGTAAACTCAGCGACGCCGATACAGAAACGCGGAAACTCAATCATGGCTTGACGCGTCGTTGGCGTGCGGTTATGTCTCGCAACAAAAGTTCGACGAAATGAATCAACAAGCGGAAGAAATCTCAAAGTTGCTGAACTATATGATGAACAATCCGGATAAATTTAAATAAGATGGAGCAAAAAAGGACTCAAGACTCAGAACTCAAGACTGAAGACTTAAAGAGATGCAAGTGGTGCGGAACTGACCCACTTTACATGGAGTATCACGACAAAGAATGGGGAAAAGAAGTCCATGATGATAAAACCCTGTTCGAGTTCCTGGTCCTTGAATCTGCGCAGGCAGGTTTAAGCTGGATCACCATTTTGCGCCGTCGCGAAAATTATCGTAAGGCTTTTGCCGATTTCAATGTAGAAAAAGTGGCTGCCTTTAATGAGCAGGATATAGAACGTTTGATGAATGATGAGGGCATTATCCGCAATCGCTTAAAAATACTCGCCGCGATCAATAACGCGAAATTGTTTATCGAGGTGCAAAAGGAGTTTGGCTCGTTTGACAAATACTTGTACAGCTTTATGCTGGATGGTAAACCGATCAACAATCAATCTGGCTCTACACCTGCCAGCACCGAAATATCAGATGCCATCAGTAAAGACATGAAAAAGCGTGGCTTCAAGTTTTTCGGCACCACTATTTGCTATGCGCATATGCAGGCAACAGGTATGGTGAATGATCATATCCCCGGGTGTTCGTTTAAATAGGTCACCCTTGTCATTCTGAGCGATAGCGAAGAATCTTAACCTGTTATGAATGGAGGATATGTCGCTCGTTTAAGATACTTCGCTGCCGCTCAGCATGACAATCTATTTACAGGCAGAAAAAACAAATATGTAATTGTATTTTTGAGCAAATCGGTGTAATCAAAAAATCATCGGTGCAATTATTATCTATATGAAGAAGTTATTCCTTTTAGATGGCATGGCCCTTATTTACCGGGCGCATTTTGCCTTAAGCAAAACCCCCCGTTTTACTTCCACGGGTGTAAATACCTCGGCGGTGATGGGCTTTACCAATACCCTGCTTGATGTGCTTAAAAAGGAGAGACCTACCCACATGGCGGTGGTATTTGATACTGATGCACCCACTGAGCGCCACACCGAATTTGAAGCTTACAAGGCCCATCGCGAGTCGATGCCCGAGGATCTGTCGAAGGCTCTTCCATACATTTTTAAATTGATTTTGGGTTTCAATATCCCCGTAATTACGTCGGATGGGTATGAGGCGGATGATATCATCGGCACGCTGGCCAAAAAAGCCGAAAAAGAAGGCTACCAGGTGTACTGTATGACGCCTGATAAAGACTTTGGACAACTGGTTTCCGAAAACATCTTCATTTACAAACCTGCCCGCATGGGTAACGAAATGGAAATTTTAGGCGTTAAGGAAATTTGCGCCAAATGGGAAGTGGAGCGCGTTGAGCAGGTGATTGATATATTGGGCCTTTGGGGCGACGCGGTGGATGGTATTCCGGGTATCCCCGGTGTGGGTGAAAAGACTGCCAAAATGCTTATTAAACAATATGGGTCAGTTGAAAATATAATTGAACATAGCCACGAGCTAAAAGGCAAGCTTCGAGAAAATATTGAGCAATTTGCCGAGCAGGGCAAAAAATCAAAATGGCTGGCTACCATTAACCTAAATGTCCCTGTTGAGTTAGACGAAGCCGGTTTAGAGATTTGCGCACCAAGCAAAGATCTGTTAGAACCCTTGTTTGCTGAGCTGGAATTTAGAACGTTGGGTCGCCGTGTGTTTGGTGACGATTTCAGCATTACCGAGATCAAAGCCAGTGGCGTACAAACCGACCTGTTCGGACAGCCTGTTGACGGTCAGCCAAGAACGCTGACAGTAGATGTGCAGGACATTGCCGAACCACAATTTGAAACCTCTGCAAAAAACATAAACAACGTACCGCACAGTTATTACCTGGCGGATACGGTTGAAAAGCGTGCAGAACTCATTAACATCCTGAAACAGCAAAAAAGCTTTTGCTTTGATACCGAGACCACCGGTACAGATGCCAACGACTGCGAGCTGGTGGGCCTGTCGTTTGCTGTAAAAGAATTTGAGGGCTGGTACGTACCTGTTCCGCACGACCAGATAGAGACGCAAAAGATAGTCAATGAATTTAAGGAGGTAATGGAAAACCCCGCCATCGGCAAAATAGGGCAGAACCTTAAATTCGATATCCTGATGCTGAAATGGTACAGCGTTGAACTATGCGGCGACCTGTTTGATACCATGATGGCGCATTATATCATCGATCCGGATACCCGCCATAACATGGATATATTGTCTGAAAATTACCTGGGTTACAAACCGGTATCTATTACCGAGCTGATCGGTGCAAAAGGCAAGAACCAGGGCAATATGCGCGATGTGGAGATCGAGAAAATAAAAGACTATGCCGCCGAAGATGCGGATGTTACCCTGCAGCTTAAAAATGTTTTCGAACCGAAGATAAAACAGGTTGGTGCCGAAAAGCTATTGCACGAAGTGGAAAATCCGCTGATCTACGTTTTGGCGGATATTGAACATGAAGGTGTACGCATTGACCATGATACGCTGAAAGAGTTTTCTAAAGAGCTGGAGACCGACATCGCCAAGCTGGAAAAAATAGTTTATGAAAAGGCCGGTGTTCGTTTCAACATCGCGTCGCCAAAGCAATTGGGCGAGGTGCTTTTTGAAAAACTGATGCTCGATCCTAAAGCCAAAAAAACAAAAACCGGTCAGTACCAAACCGGCGAGGATGTGTTGCTATCTTTAGCTGCCAAGAGCGATATCGTGCGGGATATTCTGGATTATCGCCAGCTGCAAAAGCTGAAATCAACCTATGTGGATGCGCTACCTCAAATGGTGAATAAAAAAACCGGCAGGGTACATACTTCCTACAACCAGGCAGTGGCGGCAACGGGTCGTTTAAGCTCAACCAACCCGAACTTGCAAAATATCCCGATCAGGACCGAGCGCGGCCGCGAAGTGCGTAAAGCATTTATCCCGCGCGATGAAAACCACACCATTGTCTCGGCGGATTATTCGCAAATAGAGCTGCGCATTATTGCCGAAATAAGCAAGGATGCAAACATGATGGAGGCGTTCGTCCAAAATGTTGACATCCACACGGCAACCGCGGCTAAAGTTTATGGCGTTAGCTTAGAAGAAGTAACCAGCGATCAGCGCCGCAACGCCAAAGCGGTAAACTTTGGTATTATTTACGGGCAATCTGCGTTCGGCCTGTCGCAAAACCTGGGCATCCCACGTAAAGAAGCTGCCGAGATCATCGAAAATTATTTTGCGCAATACCCCGGCATCAAACAATACATGAGCGATACCATGAATTTTGCCCGCGAAAACGGTTATGTGGTTACCTTAATGGGTCGCCGCCGTTATCTACGCGATATCAATTCGGCCAATCAAACCGTGCGCGGTTTCGCCGAGCGAAATGCTATTAATGCGCCGATTCAAGGATCAGCGGCAGATATGATCAAGATCGCCATGATCAATATCCACAGAGAGATCAAAACAAAAGGTTTGCAAGCAAAGATGACCATGCAGGTGCATGACGAGTTGGTATTTGATGTGCCACATAATGAAGTGGAGTTGATCAAACCCATCATCATGGATAACATGAAAAATGCCATTAAAACCGAAGTGCCGATCATGGTGGAAATTGGCACAGGGGTTAATTGGTTGGAAGCGCATTAAGCTGATGAATTTTCTAAAGAAACTATTTGGGGAGAAGCCCAAAGAGGTTGAAGAAAAGAGCCCTGAAAACACACGCCTCAACTTCTTACTAACTAATTATAGCCAAAATCGTTCGCAAGGCAATTACGAGTTAGTGGTGAAAGAATTATTGAACGGAAACTCGTTTCTTATCGTTCCAACAATCAATGATGGTATTAAAAATGATTGGACTAAATTGGATACTGATCAAACAATAAAAATTACATCTGTTTTCAATTTGGATGGACTAAAAGTATTAGGGGTTTTTAGCAGTGAAGCAAGGCTATACCATTGGGCAAAAACTGCTACCCAATATACCGCATTGCAAGCACAAGCTGTTCTTGACTTATGTAAGGAACAAGATATTAGTCGGATAGTAATAAATAGCGATTCAAATGACATGTTCGTTTTAGAGCGCAATAGCAATACAAAAACACTACACATAAAAAAAGACGAAATTGTCACCGTGGGAACTCCTGCTGAACCCCTAAGTAGCCATATTATTCAAAATATGGTTAAGGGATTCAAATTAATTGAAGAAGTTTTAGAGGCGTATCAGTATCTAATGGAAAGGAATGGCGAGGTCAGCATCATGATTGGTATTAAACTCTCGGCTTATTCTGATAATGCCAAAAAGGCGGTGCTTTATAAAATCCAAGATGCTCTTTTGGACGAATCAAGCCAAATGCATGTGGACATATTGTTTTTAGACACCCGGGATATCTATAATAACGCAAAAAACATTGAAGGAGCGCTTTTTTATAAAAAGGGACAGTAGTCCATTGTCTTCAAAATATTAAACAGCTAACAAAAACCCTGTTTTTATTTAATTTTAGCAGGGTTTGAAACACATTTTTCAAATTAACTGTTTGTTCTTTTGGATAATTGTTTAGTACCTTAATCCATCATTTTCCTGTATGCGAATTTATCACCTAAGCGCTGAATGTTATCCCGTGGCCAAAGTTGGCGGCCTGGCCGATGTTGTGGGCGCCTTGCCCAAATATCAAAACCAGGCAGGCTTAGATGCGGCGGTGGTAATGCCTTATTACAATCGTAAATTTGTGCAGGAAAACGAGTTTGAAACCGTATTTCAAAGCGCAACGCTGCTGGGTACCCGTCGCCTGTATTTTGAGATATTAAAAGAGAAGACCAATAAACTTGGCTTCGAACTTTTCCTGGTGAAGATACCGGGGTTGGTTGACCGCGAAAACGTTTACAGCTATCCCGATGAACGCGAACAATTCATCGCATATCAACTGGCCTTTTTAGATTGGATAAGCTACTCGCAGCAATCGCCCGATCTGATTCATTGTCATGACCATCATACCGGCCTGGTGCCTTTCCTGTTATATCATTCAAAACTGTATACCCGTTTGTCTAAAACGCCTACGGTGTTCACTGTACATAACGGGCAATATCATGGAGCGTTTGGCTGGCAAAATTTGTCGTGGCTGCCGGAGATCGACCTAACCCAAACCGGTTTGCTGGATTGGAACGGTGGTATCAATCCGCTGGCTGCAGCCATAAAATGCTGTAATAAATACACTACGGTTTCGCCAACCTATTTGGAGGAATTAACCGTTAGCTCAAATGGCCTGGAATATCTGTTCTATTTAGAAAGAGGTAAAGGAACCGGCATTGTAAACGGTATAGATACCGAAGTATGGAACCCCGCAACCGATCCGATGATCGTAGAGCGGTTTACCGCTGCGAAAGTTACCGCGGGCAAGCAAGCTAACAAAGCGGCACTTTGCGCTCGGTTTAATCTTTCGGTTGATTTGCCTTTGATCTCTTTTATCGGCAGGCTGGTAGTAGAAAAAGGGGCCGATCTGATAGCGGAGGCTATTGAGCTGAGCCTGAAGGAAAATCCTGATAAAATAAACTTCTTTATTTTGGGCGCCGGCGATGAGGAAACGGAAAAGGAGCTACAACTATTAAAAGAAAAATACGGCAAAAACTGCAACGTTTTTATCGGCTATAACGAAGAGTTGGCGCACCTGGTTTACGCCGGGTCTGATTTTCTGCTGATGCCATCACGCGTAGAGCCATGCGGTTTAAATCAACTTTATTCTTTACGCTACGGAACTATGCCTATCGTACGCACTACGGGTGGCTTAAAAGATACCGTGATTGATTTTGGCGAAAAAGAAGGCTACGGCATCCGCTTTGAAAAAGCCAGTGTAGAAGATATCTGCTATTCGGTTAACCGCGCCATCACGGTTTATGCCGACGCTAAAAAAATGCAGCAACTGCGTAAACGCATGATGGCACTCGATTTTTCGTGGGACGTTTCGGCCCGTAAATACATCGAGATTTACCAAAGTTTAAAACCCATATCTATATGACATCGAAAGTAATTTGTATTGTACTTGGTGGCGGTCAGGGTAGCCGCCTTTACCCGCTAACCGCATCGCGCTCAAAACCTGCCGTGCCAATAGCCGGGAAGTACAGATTGGTAGACATTCCCATCTCCAACTGCCTGCACTCGGGTATTAACCGTATTTATGTTCTCACGCAGTTCAATTCGGCGTCGTTAAATAAGCATATTAAAAACACGTACCACTTTAGCAGCTTTAGCGAGGCTTTTGTGGATATTTTGGCGGCCGAACAAACCCCCGCCAGCGGTTCATGGTTCCAGGGCACTGCCGATGCGGTTCGCCAAAGTTTGCACCACCTTTCGGTACATGAATTTGATTATGTGTTGATCCTTTCGGGCGACCAGCTATACCAAATGGATTTTGAAGATATGATCCAGCATCATATCGAAACACACGCGGAGATCTCAATAGCAACCATCCCGGTTCACGTGAATGATGTACCTGGCTTCGGTATCCTTAAAACAGATGCCGACAGCGTAATTACCGACTTTGTAGAAAAACCGAAAACGGGCTACGAGAACCTGGTATCAAACGTAAGTCCTGAGATGCAGGATCAGGGACGCATTTACTTGGCATCGATGGGTATTTACATCTTCAATCGTAAGTTATTATATGAGTTGCTGCAGGGCAACGAGCGAACCGACTTTGGCAAAGAGATCATCCCCGACTCAATAAAAGATCATAAAGTAGTTAGCTATCAATATGAAGGTTACTGGACCGATATTGGTACCATCGCTTCGTTCTTTGAAGCTAACCTGGGCTTAACTGATGATATCCCGCAGTTTAACCTGTTTGATAAAAACTTCATTTATACCCGGGCGCGCATGTTGCCACCGTCCAAAATATCGGGCACGCATTTAGAACGCTGTATAGTTGCCGAGGGCTGTATTGTTAACGCCAGTAAAGTATCGCATTCTATTATCGGCATACGTACCCGCATAGGCTTTGATACGGAGATTGAGAATTGCTTCATTATGGGTAGCGATAACTACCAAACGCTGGAGCAAATAGCCGAATCGGAAACTAATGGTACACCGATAATGGGTATTGGCGACAGATGCCGCATAAAAAACGCCATTATTGATAAAAATACCCACATTGGCAATGATGTATGCATTAACTGTGGCGACAAATTGGAGGATGGCGATTTTCCTACCCATACCGTTAAAGATGGTTTGGTGGTGATAAAGAAAAGAGCCATAATACCCAATGGTACAGTAATTTAAATTTGGAAATTTCGGTTCGATTTTTGTTATATTTACGTAAATCAAAAAAATCCTCACCAATAACCAAACAAAAAATTATGAAAAAAGCACTGAGCCTGATGTTAGCTGCAGCTATCATGGTTGGCAGCGTAACCGCAGCCCCTGTTCAAAAAATGAAAGAAAAAACCAAAACCGACACTTCAAAAACTAAAGTGAAGGCTAAGGCGGGAAAAATGAAAGCAAAAACTAAAACAAAAACCCCTCCTGCTCCACCTCAAAAGTAATCGGAACTATTCTAACAAAAGAGCCCTTAACAGAAATGTTAGGGCTCTTTTGTTTATACCAAATTAAAAAAGACTTGTCATTCTTCGCTACCGCTCCGAATAACTAAATGGATATTACAGATCTATCGTCTCCCCAATAGCCGGTAACTGGATATTAATACCCGCTGTACTAAATTTCTCCTTTGCCAGCTCTTTATCAATCCTGATAACGGGGAAGGTATCGTAATGCACACCGACCACATTTTTACAATTGATAAGCCCGGTTGATTTAATGGCGTCATCTACGTTCATGGTGTAGTTATCACCAATAGGCAAAATGGCCCAATCCAGGTTTTCATCAGCCAATAACTTCATGTCGTAGGTTAAGGCAGTATCGCCGGCAAAGTAAATTTTTTTATCGCCCCCGGTAATTACAAAACCTGCAGGTACACCGCCGTAGCTACCGTCGGGCATTGAACTGGAATGCAGCGCATAAACCATCTTCACCCTGCCGAAATCAAAATCAAAACCGCCGCCTATGTTCATGCCGTGAGTGTTGGTAATGCCTTTAGTGCCTAACCAATGGGCTATTTCGGCAATGCAGATCACTTTGGCGCCGCTGGCCTTCTGGATGGTCTCCAGGTCTGCTACATGATCACCGTGCCCGTGAGAGATCAATATATAATCGGGTTTAATGGTGCTGATGTCGATGTGTTTGGCCAGCTCGTTTGGCGTAATAAAGGGGTCAAACAAAAGTTTTTTGCCTTTTACTTCTAGTTGAACTGAGGAATGGCCATAATAAGTAAGTTTCATAGATGTAGATTATATTAAATTATATTTCCGGCTTTATAAGAAAAATCAATTTGAAGGGTCTGTATTTGAAATTAAAGGTTCTGCATGGCGATAAAAGGCGTCTACCATATTCCAGTTAAACTTTGCACCAGGCTTGCCAATTTCCCAATCATTAATATTTTTCGCAACGCCAGGATATTGCATGAGTTCCACATAAGAAAACGACCCGTCCTCGTGATAATGGAATATATATTCAATTTCCCCATTAGTGTCGTAGTGCCATTTTTCGAAAGTCTCGTACAGTGGCCTACCGGTATCAAAATCACAATCAATCGTTTCAACGTTATTATTTGATGAAACTATCTGCCTTGCACGATTTTCTAATTGGCTGTTTCTATAAGTAAATATTTCAGCAAACTCATAGGTCATATTAGTAACCTTTGGAAGGCGAAATGTGGCATTTGGGTAATCAGAAATAAAAGTTAAAATATCCGAAGACGAAGAGATATCAATAATTATCTCAGTTGGAATTTTTTTCTCAAACCGAATAGTTTTAAAAACCACTTCGTCCTTGAGGGTAATTTCGAAATAATCAGGTGAAATTTCTACTTCCTTTTTCGAGAGGGGCTGCCCTAAAAAATCGATGTAAGTTGTGCTAATGCCCATAACTCGAAGATACTATAAATGACTATCATTTACCGAACAAAGCACCCAAACCACCCATGCCGCCCAGCATATTTTGCGTAAGCGCCGCCATTTCGCTTTGGCTCACGTTTTCGGCTTGTTCTATGGCTTTGTTAACGGCCGTTACTAAAAGTTCTTCCAGCTCTTCCTTATCAGCATCTCTCAGAAAATCCGGATCAATATCAATTGCCTGGATCACTTTATTGGCATTGGCCTTAACGTTGATCTTTCCACCCTCTACCGAACCGTAAACGGTGATGCCGTCTAATCTTTTCTTTACCTCGCCAGCCTTTTGCTGGGCTTCCATTATTTTGTCGAACATGTTGCCCCCTAACCCCCTAAAGGGGGAATTAAAGATTTAATTATATAGATAGCCTCCGTTATTCTCCCCTTTAGGGGCCGGGGGCCTAATCGTCACTTTCATCGCCCCTGCCACTGTAAGCGCCTTTTCTAACCACCGGCATGCCAACAGTTTTAAAAAAGTCGTCTAATTGTAGCAAGCTGCCGTTAGCTAAATTGGTTAACAGCACAACGGTAATATCGTTTTTCATATCGCGCAGATAAATGTGGCGGAAACCGTGCCACCAGCCGGTATGATAAATTACCTCCTGGCCGGCTGCCTTGAAAATACGCCAGCCGTAGCCATAATTAAAGTGCCCATGTATCCACGGGTTGCGCGGCACGTAGGCCGAATCCATGCTTGCTTTTTTCAATAGCCTGCCTGCACGTAAGGCGCGGTCGTATAAAAACAGGTCGCCAACGGTGCTGTAAACGCCCTTATCGCCAACAGGGCCATCTAAAAAGTTCTGCGCAACAGAGTATTTCCACTGTCCGCGATCATGGCCCACCACGTCCACCGGAATTTTATCATATACCGCCTTTGAATAAACGGCAGTATGCGTCATCCCCGCAGGGATAAAAATATTTTGCTTTACGTATTGCGCATAAGGCATGCCGGTCACCTTTTCGATGATGGAGCCCAGCACCATAAAGTTGGAGTTATTATAAAGGAACGATTTGTCAGGTTTGTTAAACGGATGCGGCTTGTATTGAGCGATCAGCGCCATTTCCTCGGCATTGGTTAGCCCCTTCTTTTGATTGCGATGCTCTTTGCGGTAGATATCATCGGTAAAGTAAACGTAATTCATCATACCCGAGCGATGCGTTAGCAGCAATTTGATGGTAACGCCATCGTAGGGGAAATCGGGAAAGAATTTTTTTACATCGTCAGTCAAATGAAGTTTGCCACGCTCTATTAACTGGAGAATGGCAGTAGAGGTAATAGTTTTACTAATAGAAGCCAACTCAAATTGCGAATTGATCTTTAAACTATCGCGATGCAGGTAATCTGCCCACCCTATGGCCTTTTCGTAAACTATCTTGCCGTGTTTGGCCACCAGCACATCGCCGTTAAAGCCGCGGGTTTTGTGTAATTTTTGTACCTCGGCATCTATGCGCTGGTCGGCATTTTTAGGATTATAAGCCAGCAGCGCCTTGGTATCTAAGGGCGGCGGCGGTGCTAATGTTACCGTTTCAGTATTGTCGGTTTTGGGTTTTGATGAACAAGCTGCCAAAATCATTACCCCGGCAGCAAGGGTTAAAACGCTGTTATACAGTAATCTCATAAATAAAAACGGGTCACTTAGGGTAACTGCAAAATAGAAATTATACTTCACGATAAATTAACATTTGTACAAAAACTTTTACACAGTTTGCGTCTGTTTTGTAGCTTTAGATTATGAAGAATTTGAGCCGCATTTTTTGCTTTGCGATATTGAGTATGATGCTTAGCGTAGCCGGACTTGCGCAAGATGCCGGCGACCTGATGAAACAGGGCGCCGAGTTGTTTGGCGCGGGAAAGTATGAGGACGCCATCGCAAAATATAATGACGCGTTAAAGCTCGACGCCTCATATCCCCAAGGATACTATAATCTCGGGCTGGCCTATTTCGGTGCGAAGAAATATGCCGAAGCCGAAACTGCTGCCATAGAAG
>Ga0209026_1000784_pt1 | contig 17581 bp, 13 predicted proteins | sample AraplaCL_Col_mCL_FD_184262 | JGI IMG/M metagenome (GOLD analysis project Ga0209026, IMG submission 184262) | Arabidopsis root microbial communities from the University of North Carolina, USA - plate scrape CL_Col_mCL (SPAdes) (version 2) | ecosystem: Host-associated > Plants > Roots >... | reverse complement strand
GGCGCGCGGCGTCGGTCCGATGGCCTGCCGGCCACTGGTTTGAGCCGTCGCCGACGTAGCCGGCCGCCCCGGCCTTGCGGGCGATGTCGATCAGGATCGGGACGAAGCCATGATCGCCCCGGCCGTGGGTGGTCGGCGGCAGTCGCACCACCGACGCCCGCACGCCGCTGGCGGCCACGTCGGCGATGGCCGCTTCGGTTGCCCTCGGATAGCTCCCGGACGGCGCAGGCGGGTTGTCCGCCTCGGTCGCCAGCCGCCCCGGCGCCAGGCCGGCCAGGCCGGAGGTGGCGAGCAGCGGGCGATCCGAGCCGCGCAGGACCTCGCCCAAGATCTCGATGGCCCGCCGGTCCTCGGCGGCGTTGTCCGCGAACTTCGAGAAGTCGTGGTTGAAGGCGGTGTGGATCACCCCGTCCGCCTGGGCCGCGCCGCTGCGAAGGCTAGCAAGGTCGCTGAGGTCGCCGCGATGGACCTCGGCCCCCGTCGCTGCGAGGGCCGCCGCGCTGGCGTCAGAACGGGCGAGGCCCAGCACCTGATGCCCAGCCGCCAACAGATCCTGCACCACAGCGGACCCAACGAAGCCGGTCGCGCCGGTAACGAAAACACGCATGAAATAGCTCCTGACCCTAGGTCTGAAGCCAGTGTCCGCGCCGAACCATTACTGGTAAAGTAGTGACCTTATCATGGTATAATTACTAACTGGCTGGCTGGCGGACGAGATGAGCGACAACGCCCTGGGAGCGTACCTGCGTGACCGCCGGACCCGGCTGGACCCGGCCGCGTTCGGGCTGGCGGCCACCCGCCGGCGCACGCCGGGCCTGCGCCGCGAAGAGGTGGCCCAGCGGGCGAACATCAGCGCCACCTGGTACACCTGGCTGGAGCAGGGTCGCGGCGGAGCCCCCTCGCCCGACGTGCTGGACCGGATCGCCCGCGCCCTGCTGCTCACCGACGTCGAGCGCGAGCACCTGTTCCTCATCGGCCTCGGCCACCCGCCCGAGGTTCGCTACCACTCCGGCGAAGGCGTGACGCCCCGACTTCAAAGGCTGCTGGACGCCCTGGAGGTCAGCCCGGCGCTGGTGCGCACCGCCACCTGGGATGTGGTCGCCTGGAATCCGGCCGCGGCGGCGGTGCTCACCGACTACGGCGCACTGCCCCCTGGCCAGCGCAACATCCTGCGGATGATCTTCGGCGACCCCAAGGTTCGCGCGGCCCAGTACGACTGGGCGCAGGTCGCCCGCTTCGTCGTGGCCGCCTTCCGGGCCGACGCCACACGCGCCGGCGCCGTGGCCGAAGTGACCGCCCTGGTCGACGAGCTTTCGCGCCTCAGCCCCGAGTTCGCCGCCCTGTGGCGCGAGAACGACGTGCAGACCTATGGCGAGGGCCTGAAGCGCCTGCGCCACCCGGTGCTGGGCGAGATCGCGTTCGAGTATTCGGCCTTCGCCATCGATGGCCGGCCCGACCTGGGCATGGTAGTCTACAATCCTGCCACGGCGGCCGACGCGGCCCGGATCCGTGCGCACCTCGCGACGCTGGCGACACAGGCCAAGGTCGCCTGAGCCCTTCCCCTGCGGAAGGCTTGCATCCCGAGGACCAGGGCCTATTCCTCCGCCTGATGCTTTGCCGCCTCCTGTACGCCAGCCGAATTTCGGAGCCGGCCGCCTCACGTATCGTCAGTACGATGCACGACATCCTGGCCGTGTCCGCCAAGCGTAACCAGCGGGACGCGATCACCGGCCTGCTGCTGGCCGACGGCGAGAGCTTCGTGCAGGTGCTGGAAGGCGCAGATCGGCTGGTGACCGCCTGCTACGAGCGGATCCTGATGGACGACCGGCATCGCGACGCGCGGTTGCGCCTGCTGGCCGGCATCGACGAACGCAGCTTTCCGCGCTGGTCCATGTGCGGCCTGCACCTGTCGGCCATGGACGACACCCTGCTGACCGCGCCCGACATCGGCTTCGACCTGATCGACGCCGACGCCGGCGCGCTGCTGCAGCACCTGGGCGGGATCGCCCAGCGGCATGCCCGCCGGCTGGACGCCGAACACCAGCGACTGATCGCGGCGTCCTGACCGTCAAGCCGGCCGGCCGTTCTAGCGCGGCGCCATCCGGATCGCGCCGTCCAGGCGGACGTCTTCACCGTTGAAGTAGCCGTTGGTGATCATTGTCTCGGCGAGCTGGGCGTACTCCTCGGCCTGGCCCAGGCGCTTGGGGAACGGCACCGAGGCCGACAAGCCGGCCTTCACATGCTCGGCCGCGCGGGCCAGCAGCGGGGTATCGAAGATCCCCGGCAGGATGGTGTTGACCCGGATGGCCTCGCTGGAGAGGTCGCGGGCGATGGTCAGGGTCATGCCGACGATCCCGGCCTTGGAGGCGGTGTAGGCCACCTGGCCGATCTGGCCATCCTCGGCCGCCACCGAGGCGGTGTTGACGATGGCGCCGCGGTCGCCGTCGTCCAGCACGTCCAGGCTCAGCATGCCGGCCGCGCTCTTGGTGATGCAGCGGAAGGTGCCGATCAGGTTGATCTGGACAATCCGCTCGAAGTTATCGAGCGGGTATTCCTTGACCTCGCCCGTCTGCTTGTCGCGGCTGACGGTCTTGGCCCCGCCGCCGACGCCAGCGCAGTTCACCAGGATGCGCTCCTGACCGTTGGCCGCGCGCGCCTTGGCGAAGGCCGCATCGATTTCCTCGGTAGAGGTGACGTTGGCCTTGCAGAAGACGCCGCCAAGCTCCTTGGCCAGGGCCTCGCCCAGTTCTTCGTTCAGGTCGAACAGCGCCACCTTCACGCCGTGGCTGGCCAGCCGCCGCGCGGTCGCCGCGCCGAGGCCCGAGGCGCCGCCGGTGATGACGGCCGAGACGGTGTTGTCGAGTTTCATGGTCGCTCCAGACTATCCGGCGCGCCTCATCCCATCCCGCACCCAACGTCAGGCAAGGGTCAGCCGGTCAGGCCGAACTCGCGCATGGCCGGGATGAAGTTGACGTTGTCGTGGTTGTCCCGCGTCAGCTTGATCAGCACGAACCGCTGCAGTTCGGAGAGCCGCCGCCACTGGTGCTCGGTCGGCGGCGAGACGCCCACGGACTGGGCGAAGGCGGTGACCACCGGCGGGGTGTCGCCCAGTGCTTCCCACAGGGCGGCCGGCGCCTCGGGCAGCGGCTTGGCGTCTTCCTTCGCGCGCAGGGCCACGAGCTCGACCAGGCGGTCGTGATAGGCGCAAACCTCGCAGGCCGAGCCGCAGGGCAGGTCCAGGAGTTCCTGGCGGTCCTCGCGGGTGAACCGGCTCCACTGGCGCAGCGACAGCTTGATGCCGCTGCGGTCCAGTTTCAGCCGCACCGCCATGGGGATGCAGCGCAGGCTGGCGACGAAGTCGTCCTCGAAGGCGAACAGGTGGTTGTCGTTCATCATCCGACCTCCGCGAGGGGTGCTTGGACAGGTGCGGCGACGGCCGCCTGGGCCGTCACCTCGCCGACGATCAGGACGACCGGGCCGGTGGGCGCGGCGGCGGCGAGAACCGCGCCCAGGTCGGCCAGCGTCCCGGGGATGGCGCGAGCGTCGGGCCGGCCGGCGTTCTCGACGGCGATGGCCGGGGTGCCGGGCGCGCGGCCCTGCTCGATCAGCTTGCGGGCGGCGGCCTCCAGGCGGTCGCGGCCCATGTAGAGCGCGACGGTGGTCTGGGCGTCGGCCGCAGCGGCCCAGCCGCCTTCGGTCAGGCCGCTGTCCTCGGTGGTGGCGGTGGCGATCAGCAGGCGCCGCGCCTCGCCGCGATGGGTGAGCGGGAAGCCGAACTGGGCGGCCGCGGCGCTGGCGGCGGTGACGCCGGGCACGACCTCGGTGGCGACGCCATGGGAATGCAGGAAGGCCGCCTCCTCGCCCACCCGGCCGAAGACCGACGGGTCGCCGCCCTTCAGCCGCACCACGTCCAGGCCGCGGCGGGCCAGGCGCAGCATCAGGCGGTTGATGGTCTCCTGCTTCATGCTGGTCCGGCCGGCGCGCTTGCCCGTCTGGATCTTCAGGCATGCGGCGGGCGCCAGGGCCAGCACCTCGTCCGAGACCAGGGCGTCGTAGAGCAGCGCCTGGGCGCCCTCGATGGCCCGCAGCGCGCGAACAGTCAGCAGGTCGGCCGAGCCGGGCCCGGCGCCGACCAGGCGCACCTTTCCCGGGTCATGCGGCATGGCGGACATCTCCCTTGGCGGCGGCGATCAGGCGAGCGATCTCGGGGCGGCACGAGCCGCAGCTGGTTCCGGCGCCGGTGGCCTCGCCCACGGCGTCCAGGGTGGCGCAGCCAGTCGCGATGGCGGTCTCGATCCGCTTGGCCCGCACACCGCGGCAGGCGCAGACGATGGGGCTGGCGTCCAGCGCCTGGCCCGGCGGGCGGCCGATCAGCAGGGCGGTGCGGTCGGTGGCGGTCAGGGCCTCGGCGGCGAACAGGTCGGCCAGCCAGTCGCGCGGCGGCAGGACGCCGGCGGTCGTGAAGAAGATCACCCGGTCCAGGCGCTCGCCGTCGATCCAGGCCTCGCGCAGGCCGCCAGCGGCCGGGTCTTCATAGCGCAGGACGTCCCCGCCCTTGCGGGTCAGGGCCTTCTGGACGGCGGCCCGCTCACGCGCGTCGCCGCGGCCGGCGAACTCGTGCAGCTGGCAGGCGGTCTGCGGAATGCGCCGCCAGACGAGGTCCAGGCCGGTCGGCGCCTTCCAGCCCTCGCGGGCGATGAAGAAGCCGCGCCAGGTCTCGCGATAGGTGCGGACGCGGGCGGGGGTGTGCTTGAACTCCGGCTGGCCCGAGCGTGGATCCACCTTGGGGGCCACCAGCGGATTGGCTCGGCCCGAGGGGGCGAAGGCCTCGGTCCAGTGCATCGGCATGAACACCGAGCCCGGCCGCTGGCGGTCGGTCAGCCGGGCCAGGGCGATCGCCTCGCCGTGGGCGGTCTGGACGCGCGTCAGGGCGCCCTCCCCGATCCCCAGCGGTTCGGCGTCGGCGGGATGGATCTCGACGTAGGGCTCAGGCGCGTGGCGGCACAGTTCGGGCGCCAGGGCCGTACGGGTCATGGTGTGCCACTGGTCGCGGACCCGGCCGGTGTTCAGCGACAGCGGATAGACGCCGGAGGTGGCTTCGGCCGGGCCCCGCGCGGCGACCGGAACCATGCGCGCCCGGCCGTCGGGGGTCTGGTAGCGGCCGTCGGTGAACAGCCGCGCCGTGCCGCCCTCGGCGGTCACCGGCCACTGCACCGGCTCCAGGGCGTCGTAGGCCTCGGGCGTCAGGGTCGCCAGCGGCCCCAGGTTCAGCACCCGGCCGGTGTTCTCGTAGACCGAAAGCCGGCCCCACTCGCGGAAGACCTGGGCCTGGGTGCGCCAGCCGAAGGCGTCGCCGAAGCCCATGGCGGTCCCGACGTCGGCGATGATCCGCCAGTCGGGCCGCGCCTCGCCCGGCGGGTCGAACAGTCGGCGCTGGCGGCTGATGCGGCGCTCGGAATTGGTGACCGTCCCGTCCTTCTCGCCCCAGGCCAGGGCGGGCAGCTTCACGTGGGCGTATTGCAGGGTGTCGGTCTCGGCGACGCAGTCGGACACCACCACGAAGGGGCAGGCCTCCAGCGCCGCGCGCACCCGGCCGGCGTCCGGCAGGCTGACCGCCGGGTTGGTGGCCATGACCCAGACCGCCTTGATCCGGCCGTCGGCCACCGCGTCGAACATGTCGATGGCCTTGAGGCCCGCGGCCGGCGCGATGGTGGGCGAGCCCCAGAACCGCTGGACGCGGGCGCGGCTGACCTCGTCGAAGTCCATGTGCCCGGCCAGGGTCGTGGCCATGCCGCCGGTCTCGCGCCCACCCATGGCGTTGGGCTGCCCGGTGATCGAGAACGGGCAGGCGCCGGGCTTGCCGATCCGGCCCGTCGCCAGGTGGACGTTGAGGATCGCCGAACCCTTGGCCACGCCCTGGGCCGACTGGTTGGCGCCCATGGAGAACAGGCTGACGGTCCGCGGGGTCTCCGCGAACTGCCGGAAGAAGGTCTCAAGGTCGGCCAGGGGCACGCCACAGTCGGCGGCGACGGCGGCCGGCGACTGGTCGGCCTGGGCCAGCTCGGCCTCGACGTCCGCAAAGCCCGCCACGTGGGCGGCGATGTAGCTGCGGTCGACCGCGCCGCGTCGGATCAGGTCGGCCAGCAGGCCGTTCCACAGGCGCACGTCGGTCTGGGGCGCCAGGGCCAGGTGCAGGTCGGCGCCGTCGGCGGTGTCGGTGCGGCGCGGGTCGATGACCACGTGCCGCTGGCCGCGGGCGCGCGCCGCCTCCATCCGCCGATAGAGCACCGGATGGGTCCATGCCGCGTTGTGGCCGGAGAAGACCACCAGGTCGGCCAGGTCCAGATCCTCGTAGCAGCCGGGCACCAGGTCGGCGCCGAAGGCCAGCTTGTGGGCCATCACCGCCGAGGCCATGCAGAGCCGCGAATTGGTGTCGATGTTTCCCGAGCCGATGAAGCCCTTCATCAGCTTGTTGGCGGCGTAGTAGTCCTCGGTCAGCAGCTGGCCCGAGACGTAGAAGGCCACCGAGTCCGGGCCGTGCCGGGCGATGGTCTCTGCGAACCGGCCGGCCACCCGCTGGGTCGCCTCGGCCCACGAGACCCGGCGATTGCCGACCATCGGATGAAGCAGCCGCCCCTCCAGGCCCACCGTCTTGCCCAGCGCCGTGCCCTTGGAGCACAGGCGGCCCAGATTGGCGGGATGGTCCGCGTCACCGCGGACCTCCAACGCGCGCCCGTCCGCCGCCGCGGTGACGCCGCAGCCGACACCGCAGTAGGGGCATGCGGTGCGGATGCTCATGGCCTAGGCGCGCCCCAGCAGGATGCGACCGTCCTCGACGCGCAACGGGACCACCGGCGTGCAGCCCTTGCCCCGGTCGGCGCCCATGGCCTCGCCCGTGGCCAGCTCGATGTTCCAGCTATGCAGGGGGCAGGTCACCGCATGGCCGTGGACGATGCCCTGGCTGAGCGGCCCGCCCTTATGGGGGCACTTGTCCTGCAGGGCGAAGACGCGGCCGTCGCCGGTGCGGAAGATGGCGATGTCACCTTCGGCCGTCGGCACACGGCGCGAGCCGCGCAGGGGCACGTCGGTGACGGCGCCCACGTCGGTCCACTGGATCGGGTCGATGACCAGGGCGTTCATGCGAACTCCATGCGGCGGCTGAGCGGGTTGAATTCATGGGCGTCGCGGCCGGCCACGCGCTCGGCCCAGGGGTCGACGCGGTAGAAGCGCTGCGAATACGAGAAGCGGTCGTAGAGCGCGCGGCGGCGCCCGGGGTCCTCGACCGCGGCCTTGAGCGCATCCAGGCCGATGCGGTCCATCCACTTGTAGACCCGCTCCAGGTACCAGGCGTCCTCGCGGTAGAACTGCATGATCGCGCAGATCGCCCAGACGGCCTCGTCCTCGGTAGCGACCTTGGTGAGGATCTCGGTCCCCTTGATGTGCAGGCCGGCCGCACCGCCCACGTGGATCTCGTAGCCGCTGTCCACGCAGATGACGCCGATGTCCTTGCAGGTGGCCTCGGCGCAGTTCCGCGGGCAGCCGGAGACCGCCAGCTTCACCTTGGCCGGGGACCACGAGCCCCACATGAACTTCTCGAGCCGCACGCCCAGGCCGGTGGAGTCCTGGGTCCCGAACCGGCACCAGTCGGTCCCGACGCAGGTCTTCACGGTACGCAGGCCCTTGGCGTAGGCGTGGCCCGAGACCATGCCGGCGGCGTTGAGGTCGGCCCAGACGGCGGGCAGGTCGTCCTTCTTTACGCCCAGCAGGTCGATGCGCTGGCCGCCGGTGACCTTGACCGTCGGGATGTCGAACTTGTCGACCACGTCGGCGATGGCGCGCAGCTCGTCCGAGCTGGTGACCCCGCCCCACATGCGTGGGACGACCGAATAGGTGCCATCCTTCTGGATGTTGGCGTGGACCCGCTCGTTGACGAACCGGGACTGGCGATCGTCGCGATAGTCGCCGGGCCAGGCGCAGACCAGGTAATAGTTCAGCGCCGGGCGGCAGGACGAACAGCCGTCGGGGGTGTTCCACTCCAGCGCCTGCATGGCCGCGGGGATGGACTTCAGCTCCTCCTCGACGATCCGCCGGCGGACCTCGTCGTGGCCGCGATGGGTGCAGCCGCAGACCGGCTTGGGCCCCGTCTGGGCCTGGAAGGCGTCGCCCAGGCTCAGCTTCAGCAGCTTCTCGACCAGCGGCGTGCAGGTGCCGCACGAGGCCGAGGCCTTGGTGACCGCCCGCACGCTCTCCAGCGTGGTCAGGCCCTGGTCGCCGATCGCGGAGACGATCTCGCCCTTGCAGACGCCGTTGCAGCCGCACACCTCGGCGGTGTCGGCCATGGCCGCAACGGCCGCACTAGGGTCCAGGCCCCGAAGGCCCTCCGTGGCGGCCTGGCCGAAGACCAGGGTCTCGCGGAACGCGGCGACCTCCTCGCCGGACTTCATCAGGTCGAAGTACCAGCCGCCGTCGGCGGCATCGCCGAACAGCACCGCGCCGGCGACCTTGCCGCCCTCCAGGACGATGCGCTTGTAGACCCCGCGTCCGGCGTCGCGGAACACGATGTCCTCACACCCCTCCCCGCCGCCGAACTTGCCGGCCGAGAAGACATCGACGCCCGAAACCTTGAGCCGCGTCGAGAGCACCGAGCCCTCGTAGGCGCCCGAGCCGGCGGTGAGAGCCTCGCCGAGCGCGCGGCACATCTCCCAGATCGGCGCGACCAGGCCATAGCACTGGCCGCGATGCTCGACGCATTCGCCGACGGCGTAGATGTGCGGATCGGACGTGCGCATCTGGTCGTCGACGACCACGCCCCGGCCCACGTTCAGGCCCGCGGCCTTGGCCAGCCCGGTGTTGGGGCGGATCCCCACCGACATGACCAGCAGGTCGCACGGCAGGACGCGGCCGTCCTTCAGCTTCAGGCCTTTGACCCGGCCGCCCTCGCCGACGATTCCATCGGACTGGGCCTCCAGCACGGTCTCGACGCCGCGGGCCAGCATGGCCTCGGTGAGCAGGAAGCCGGCGGAGGCGTCCAGCTGACGCTCCATCAGCACGTCCATGAGGTGGACGACGGTGGCCTTCATGCCGCGGCGGGCCAGGCCATAGGCCGCCTCGATCCCCAGCAGGCCTCCACCGATGACCACCGCCCGACTGTCGGGTAACGCCGAAGCGGCGGTCATGGCCTCCACGTCATCGAAGTCGCGGAAGGTGACGACGCCCGCCAGGTCCGAACCCGGAAGCGGCAGACGAATCGGGTCCGACCCAGTGGCCAGGATCAGACGGTCGTATGGCCAAGCTTCGCCACCCGCCACGCGGATCAACCTGCGCGCGACATCAATCTCGCTGACGGCGAGTCCGGCGTGGAGGGTGATGCCGTTCTCGCGGTACCAGGCCTCGTCGTTGATCACGATGTCGGCGAAGGATTTCTCCCCCGCCAGCACCGGCGACAGCATGATCCGGTCGTAGTTCACCCGTGGCTCGGCGCCGAAGATGGTGATCTCGTAGCGGTCCGGGTCGCGCTTGAGCACTTCCTGCACCGCCCGGCAGCCGGCCATGCCGTTGCCGATGACGACGAGCTTTTCCTTAGCCATCGACCAACCTTCCTTAGAGACGCAGGGCCGAGGCGGCGGCGCCGGCCAGCTCGGGCCAGGTCTTCCGCCAGCGAGCCTTAACCCCCGTCAGGCCGACCAGGGCCAGCAGCGCCAGGCCGGCGAACGCCAGGAGGCCCAGCTGGTAGGAACCGGTCGCCTGCTTGGCCCAGCCCAGGCTGGAGGCCAGGTAGAAGCCGCCGATGCCGCCGGTCATGCCGACCAGGCCGGTGACGACGCCGATCTCCTTGCCGAAGCGCTGGGGCGCCAGCTGGAAGACCGCGCCGTTGCCGGCGCCCAGGGCCATCATCGAGAACATCATCAGGGCCAGGGCGACCCAGGCGCTGGGCTGCTGGAAGCTGACCAGGGCCAGGCCCAGGGCGGCCAGGACATAGACCACCGTCAGGGTGCGCACCCCGCCGAAGCGGTCGGCCAGGGCCCCGCCGACCGGTCGGATGAACGAGCCGGCGAAGACGCAGGCGGCGGTGAAGAAGCCGGCCGTGACCGCGGGCAGGCCGTACTCGGCGTTGAAGTAGATGGTCAGCGAGGACGACAGGCCGACAAAGCCGCCGAAGGTGACGCCGTACAGGGCCATCAGCCACCAGGCGTCGCCCGTGGCCAGGACGCTCATGTACTCGGCCAGGGTCTTGGCCGGCGGCCGGTTCGGTGCGTCCTTGGCGAAGATCAGATAGACGACGAAGGCGATGCTGAGCGGCAGGGCGGCCAGGCCGATCACGTTCTGCCAGCCGTAGGCCTGGGCCAGGGCGGGGGCGAACAGGGCGGCGAGCGCGGTGCCCGAGTTGCCGGCGCCGGCGATGCCCAGGGCCAGGCCCTGATGTTCAGGCGGATACCAGCGCGAAGCCAGCGGCAGGGCGACGGCGAACGAGGCGCCGGCGACGCCCAGGACCACGCCCAACGCTAGGACCTGATGATAGTTGTGCACGCCCAGGAACCAAGCCACGCCCAGCCCAGCCAGGACGACGAGCTGGCCGATGAGGCCGGTCTTCTTCGGGCCGATATGGTCGACCATCAGGCCGGCCACCAGCCGGAGCAGCGCGCCCGACAGCACGGGAATGGCCACCATCAGGCCCTTCTGCGCCGGCGTCAGGCCGAAATCCTTCGAGATCGCGACGCCCAGCGGACCCAGGATCACCCAGGTCATGAAGCTGAGGTCGAAGTACAGGAATGCGGAAAGCAGCGTCGGGGTGTGCCCCGACTTCAGGAACGAGCGGCTGACCATGGGTTTAGGCCCCGTGCTGGAGTTGGACAGGCGGCGTCGCCAAGGGTTCGGATGGGGCTCGTCATCGAGCCGGTCCGGTGAGCCGCGAACGCCGTTGTCCTGGGCCTGACCGATAGAAGACCTCTTGCCGGGAACACTGTCACGCGAGACAGACGCTGGCGGAGGTCGCTGCGTGTTGCAGCGCAATATTTGGGCGCCCGCGAAACGGACGGCGCCCGGAAAATAGCCGTCAGAGACGATACTCGAGGGTGAACCACACCTTGGTCCGCGACGGCGGCGGCGTGGCTGCGCCGGCCGGAACGCGCTTCGCCCGCTCGAAATCGGCGTACTTCAGCGCCGCGCTCAGCCGCGGGTGCAGCTGAGCCTGGAGCTGGGCGTCCCACTCGTGGCCGAGGTCGGCCCCGGTCCGCTGACCGTCGAAATCGTGGTAGCGCACCAGCAGCTCGGCCTTGCCGATCGTGCCGGCGCGCCACTTGGGCCGCACGATCAGGGCCAGGTTGCGATCCTCGATCCCGTCCACGAAGCCCTTGTTCCCACCCGCTGGCTGGACGAAGGCGTCCGCCCAGCCCTGGAAGGCGTGCGCTGTCGCGAGCGGCATGGTGAAACCGCGCTGGCCATTGCCCTCCAGCGACTCGAACCCTGCCTTGGCGGTGTAGATCCCGTACGTGGCCGCCAGGTCGCCGCCCCAGTCGTCCAGGCTGTAGTCGGCGGTGTTCCCCCGATAGTCGCGCTGGTTGGCGAAGGTGGCGTTGTAGGCCAGAGCCAGCGGGCCGAGCTTCCCCTGCCCCGAGGCCTTCACCCCGCGGGTGACCGAGGCGTTGGCCGGGCTGTTCTGGAAGTCGAGTGCATAGACAAAGGCGGCCAGCTTCAGCGTCGGCGCCGCCTGCCAGACCAGGTTGGCCAGGTGGCTGTCGGAGTCCCAGTCGCGCTTCTCGCCCAGAACCCGGTTCACATGGGTCACATAGGCGTAGGTGAGCTTCACGGGCCCCTTCGTGGCGTCGAGGCGCAGCGCGTCGAACGTCTGCTCGTCCTGGCGCCAGCCCACGTTGCCGACGAAGCGCTGATCGTCGATCAGGATCCGCTGCCGGCCCGCCGTGGCCTGGAAGGCCTTGCTGGGCGCCCAGGTGAGCTGAAGCCGGTTCAGTTCGGTGGTGTCCGGGTCGTTGATCACCGGATAGCGGGCCTTGTCGGCGCCGTTCAGCGGCGGCGTCGCAGCGCCGGGCACGTTGACCGCGAAGTGCTCGGGCCCGATGCGGTGAACGTTGGCGATTTCGACCAAGCCCTTCAGATCATGCCAGGCGGCGGTCTCCCAGCCGAGGTGGGTGCGCACGGTGAGCGCCTCGCCGTCCTCACGCAGCACGGGGGTGCGCTTCTGGTCCACGCTCTCGTAGCGGGCCCGCACCTCCAGCAGCAGCTTGCCGCCGGTGATCGCGTCGGCCAGCGAGGCGGGCTCGGCGGCCGTGGCGCATCCCGCCCAGCCCAATGCCGCGCCGCAGGCGGCGGCGCGCAACAGTCTCTTGTCCATGGCTATCCCCTTGAGCCAAAAAAAACGCCCGCCCGGGGCGGTGAGCCCCGTGCGGACGTCGGTGTCCGATCAGTTCGGCCTGTCAGCGGCCGGCGCAGGACCTCATCGCCCCGCGCTGCAGGTTGGAGGTCGCCACGCCGCGGCCCGCGCGGCAACGCGTGGGTTCACGGTGAATGGCGAACCGGCGTTTCCTGAGCGCCCTGCGCGCGCCGCAGGCGCCGCTGCGCCCAAGTTCTGGGCGATCAGGCCCCGACGATGCGGCTGAGCGGGCCCTGAGCGGCGTGGCGACGGGCGTCGGCCAGACGGAATTCGCCGGCGGTGCTGTAGCCCTTCAGCGGCTCGAGCGGCGGCGGCAGCGACAGGCCGGCGGCGGTAGCGGCCTCGCCGAACAGGTCGGGGCGGTAGATCCGCCGGGCCAGGGCGGCGATGTCGAGGTCCGCGGGAAGATGCCCCCATCGCATCATCTGCGCGGCCAGCCACCCGGCGTGGATCGGCTCGGGCCGGTTGGCGCCGCCGCTATGGAAGATCATGTCGGCCAGCGAGCGGCGGATGACGTCGGCGTCGGCGCCAACGTGTTGGGGCGCGGCCAGCAGGGCCACCAGTTCGTCGCGGTTCTCAGGCGCGTCCGCCCAGGCCGCCGCCTTCAGCAGCGCGCGCAGCAGCGCCTGCAGCACCTGGGGGTTCGCCTCGGCCCAGGCCTCCGTGACCGTGAAGACCTTGTCCGGCGTCCGCGGCCAGAGTTGCCCGCCCCGCGCGGCGATCAGGCCCGCGCCCGCCGCCTCGGCCGCGCTGTCCCACGGCTCGGTCACGCAGAAGCCCTCGACCACGCCGCCGACCAGCAGCTCGGTCATCCGCGCCGGCGGCGCCACGGTCAGGCGTACGTCGCGGTCGGGATCGACGCCTGCCCGGGCCAGCCAGTCGCGCAGCAGGTAGTTGTGCGTCGAGAACGGGAAGACCACCGCCAGGGTCAGCGGGCTGGCGCCCTCGGTCCGCCGCCAGGCGATCAAGCGCGCCAGCCCCTCGGCGCTCGTCCCGGTGTCGAGGGCGCCGGCCAGGCGCGAGGACAGGGTGATCGCCGGGCCGTTCAGGTTCAGGGCGAAGGGCGCGACCAGCGGCGTCGGCTCGCCCCCTGACGCCCCCAGGGTGATGGCCAGCGCGGCGGGCGAGAGCATGTGGGCGCCGTCCAGTGCGCCCACGCTCATCTTGTCGCGCATGGTGGCCCACGAGACTTCCCGGACCAGGTCGACGTCCAGGCCCTCGGCGGCGAAGAAGCCCTTCGTGTCGGCGACGATCAGGCTCGCGGCGTCATTGAGGGCGATGAAGCCCAGGCGCAGGCGCGTCATGAGCCGCCCCCCTTCAGCACGCCGGCGAAGGCCAGCAGGTCGGCGGCCACGGCGCCCAGCGGCCGGCCCGTATCCATGGAGAGCTTGCGCAGCAGCTTGTAGGCGGCGTCCTCGTCCAGGCCGCGCTCCTTCATCAAGAGCGCCTTGGCCCGTTCGACGGTCTTGCGCGAAGCCAGGTCCGCCTTGGCCTTCTCCAGGTCCTGGCGCAGGCCGTTCATCAGCTGGAAGCGGCTCATGGCGACTTCCAGCACCGAGCGCACCCGCGCGGCCGATAAACCGTCGACCACATAGGCCGAGACGCCCGCCAGCACCGCCTGCTCGGCCAGTCCCGGTTCGGAGCGGTCGACGAACATGACCACGGGCCGTGGGTTGGCGGCGGTGGACTCCCGCAGGCTGTCGATGGTGTCGCGGTCCGGACTGTCCGACGCGACGACGATCACGTCCGGGCCGAACACCGCCGCCTCGCGCTCGTCGAACATGGCGGCATGGCGCACCTCCAGCGGTTTGACGCCGGCGAGACCCTCCGCCACCAGGGCGGCGCGGGCCGGATCGGGATCCACCACGAGCACACGCATGTCGGCCGACTAGGCGGGCGCTGCGGTCAAGGTCTCAGGCCATCGGTGGGCCGCGCGCCGCGACGCCGCGGGAAGCCTAGAAATTGATCAGGGAATGCCGTCGTCTTGGGCGGAATCGGGCGTGACGAAGCGCCTCAGCAGGGTTTCGCGCTCTTCGGGCGTGTTCGCGCCACGCAACCGCTGGGCCGCATCCGGCGGGCAGGCGGGCCGCGCCAGGCCGGCGTGTTCGACCAGCCGGCGCATCGACCACCCCGCGCCAGCGTCGCCCGGCAAGGCGTCGATAGCCATGACCAGCGGCAGGTGCAGATCCTCATACGCCGCGCCCGGCGCAGGGGCGGCCAGCAGAGGCGCGAGGTCCGCCGCAGCGATGGTGGGCGCGTCGACCGCCAGCACCAGCGCTCGCGTGCATCCCCTCGCCCGCAAGGCGGAGACGCCAGCAACCAGCCCGGCAACCGGGCCGCCGCCTGGCGGATCCTCGGCGATGTGCGAGAGGCCGTAGTCCACCGGCCCAGCCGCCACGGTGACCTCCACCGCCAGGTCGCGCGCCAGATCCGCCAGCCGGTCGACGGCGCGCCGGCCGTCCCAGTCCAGCGCCGCCTTGTCGGCGCCCATGCGGGACGACTTGCCGCCGGTCAGGATCACGACGCCCAGGGTCATGCCCTTGGCTAGCGCGACCGCGGCCGTCTCACCAGACGTCGACGAAGGACCGGGCGGTCCCCGGCGCGCGCGGCGGGCAGGACTTGATCCCGCGGACGATCCAGTCGCGGGTCTCCGCCGGGTCGATCACGGCGTCGATCTCATTGACCTGGGCCACCGAGATCGCCTTGCCCGTCTGGTACATGCGACCGACCAGCTTCTGGAACAGGGCTTCGCGCGCGTCGGGGTCGGTCTCGGCCTCCAGCTCCTTGCGGTAGCCCAGGCGCACCGCGCCCTCCAGGCCCATGGGACCGAACTCAGCGGTAGGCCAGGCGATGGTGAAGGCCGAGGCCGAGAAGTCCCCGCCCGTCATGGCCTGGGCGCCCAGGCCGTAGCCCTTGCGCAGCACCACCGCGAACAGCGGCACGCTCATGCCGGCGGCTGTCACGAACAGGCGCGAGCCGCGGCGGATGGCGCCCGTCGCTTCGCTGTCCGGGCCGACCATGAAGCCGGGCGTGTCGCACAGGCTCATCACCGGCACGCCGAAGGCGTCGCAAAGCTGCAGGAACCGGCCGCCCTTCTCCGCGCCCTCGCTGTCGATCGCCCCGCCCAGGTGGCGCGGATCGTTGGCGATCAGGCCCAGGGGCCGGCCCTCGATCCGCAGGAAGCCGGTGATCATTCCCTTGCCGTAGCCGCCGCGCAGCTCGATCCACGTGCCCGTGTCGGCCAGGGTCTCGATGATCCGGCGCACGTCATAGGCCCGCACCCGGTTCTCGGGGATTAGGTGGCGCAAGGTCCGCTGGTCGGCGCAAGTCCAGTCCGCGACATCGCCCTGGAAATAGCCCAGCAGCTGGCGCGCCGCCGCGGTCGCCGCCGCCTCGTCGGCCACTAAAAGATCCAGCGCGCCGTTGGCGTACTGGACGGCCGAGGGGCCGATCTCGTCCGGCGTGAAGACACCCAGGCCGCCGCCCTCGATCATCGCCGGGCCGCCCAGGCCGATGTTCGAATACTCCGTCGCGATCGTGATGTCGGCACAGCCGAAGAACACGGCGTTGCCCGCAAAGCAGCGCCCCGAATTGATGGCGATGCGCGGCGCCACGCCCGACAGACGGGCGAAGGTGGTGAAACTGGTGGTGTCCAGGGACGAGGCCGAGAGGCCGCCCACGTCCACATCGCCGGGCCGCCCACCGCCGCCCTCGGTGTACCAGATCACCGGCAGCTTCCAGTGCTCGGCCAGCTCCAGGATCCGATCGGTCTTCTTGTGGCTGAAATGCCCCTGGGTGCCGGCCAAGACCGTGAAGTCATAGGCCAGGGCCACGCACCGCACGCCGCCCACTTCGCCCACGCCCGTGACAATGCCGTCGGCCGGCGTGTTGACCTGCAGATCCTCGACCGTGCGCCGGCGCTTCTGGGCGGCGATGGCCAGCGCGCCGTATTCCTTGAAGGTGCCGGGGTCGAACAGGTCGTCCAGGTTCTCGCGGGCCGTCCGCTGGTTGGTGCGGCGACGCCGGGCGATGGCGTCCGGGCGCTTCTCGTCCAGGGTCAGGGCGTTGCGGGCGATCACCTCGGCCAGGTCCGGCCGGATCAGGTCCAGGTCGATCTCCTCGGCGGCCACCGCATGCGCGGCGTCCTCGCCGGGCTCGATGAAGGCCAGCGGTGCGCCGTCGTCCAGGGTGTCGCCGACGGCGGCGGCCAGGGCCTGCACCACGCCGGCCACCGGAGCGGTGACCACGTGCTGCATCTTCATGGCTTCCAGTACGGCCACGGGCTGGCCGGCGGCGATGGTATCGCCCGGCGCGACCTCCAAGCTCACCACCGTGCCCCGCAGCGGCGCGGGCGCAGGTCGGGTTCCCGCCGGCGTGGCGACATGGACGCGCGCCTCGGTCGCCTTGGCTTCGGCCACCTGGGGCGGGGCCAGGTCGTCCGCGCGGGCCAGTAGCGCGGGCAGGTTCGCCTCAAGGAAGTTGGTGTCAGCCTGCCCAGCCACGAACTCGGGCCGCTCCAGCACGGCGCGCAGCAGCGGCAGGCCAGTGGGCGCGCCCTCGATACGGAACTCGGCGGCGGCGCGGCTCGCGCGGACAGCGGCGGCGGCCAGGGTCGGCGCGTGGACGACCACCTTGGCGACCAGGGAGTCAAAGGCCGGGTTCGTGCGGTAACCGCCATAGCCGTAGCCATCGACCCGAACGCCGGGCCCCGTCGGCGGTTCGTAGCGGCCGAGGACGCCGCCGGCTCCGCTGGTGATCTGGCCGTCAGCGCCCAGGCTCTCCAGGTTCACACGCAGTTGGATCGCCGCCCCGTTCGACGGCGGCGGACCGGCCGCGACGCCCAGATCGGCGAGGCTGCCGCCCGCAGCGAGGCCCAGTTGGATCTGTACCAGATCCAGGCCCGTGATGGCCTCAGTGACGGTGTGCTCGACCTGCAGCCGGGGGTTCACCTCCATGAAGGCCGCCGTCGCACCGTCGCCCGCGTCCAGCAGATACTCGAAGGTCGCCAGACCCCGCAGACCAGCGGCCGTCGCCATGCGCACCGAGGCTTCCTGCAACATCAGCCGCACCTCGGACGAGAGGCCGATGGCCGGCGCCACCTCGATCAGTTTCTGGCGGCGGCGCTGGATCGAGCACTCGCGGTCGTGGATCGCGACGGCCGAGGTCCCGTCGCCGACGATCTGCACCTCGATA
>Ga0209026_1000782_pt1 | contig 17635 bp, 11 predicted proteins | sample AraplaCL_Col_mCL_FD_184262 | JGI IMG/M metagenome (GOLD analysis project Ga0209026, IMG submission 184262) | Arabidopsis root microbial communities from the University of North Carolina, USA - plate scrape CL_Col_mCL (SPAdes) (version 2) | ecosystem: Host-associated > Plants > Roots >... | reverse complement strand
GCACGCTCGCGTCCGCCGACGGCGCCGGCAACGGCACGTCCGTTACTGCCACAACTAACGAGTTTGGTATTGCCAGCGCCATGCTGACACTTGGGAAATTGACTTCCGATAACGCGTACTACACCACGCTCAACGTAGGCGATGCCAATCAAACGCAGGTCGGTTGGACTGTTGTCGACGTTTCGGCAGCAAGTAAAGCCGGCAGCCTGCCGGTATCGGCGCCGTTCACCGCCGTGGCCACGCCGGACGTGCAATCGCAGCTCAAGCAGGTAAGCCCGAGCGTTGCGGTGGCTACGAATCTTGGAACAGGTGGCTATTACCAAGGCAACGCCGGCACTTGGGTCGACAACTTCGGCGTCGAGGCCGAAGATCAATACGGCAATCCCATTGCCAACGTCAAGATCAGCTTTTCGATGAGCAGCCAACTAATGTGCTCCTCCGACAAGACCGCCGGGTTCCAACAAGGTGCGGTATTTGACAACACCGTTCAGGCCAACGGCAAGATGGCGGGCTGCTCGGTTGCCACGCCCTTGCTCGGCGATTGCGGTTCAACCTCCGTCAATGAAACTTCCCCGACAGCTGGCACCGCCACAGTCGGCGTCATCCTCAGCAACGACCCGACCGGCGTCAATACCGTCAACGCCTCCGGCGGCGGCTTCAAAGCCAGCCAAATGTATGTCGCCAGCGGTATCTGCGGCAATCCTGACGTGCCGGCGATCTATAGCGGGCTGATACAGGGTGGCGGACAAGTCACCGATGCAAAGGGAACCAACGTCAGCGCGGCGAAGACGTCAAGCAAGTATGGTCAAAAGATTAGTGCTTCGCTTTATGCATCGGCCTATCAGTACGAGGTTCGCACCAACAGTAAAGGTCCATATATCCATTATTTCCCGTATGCGTCTTATTCGAAGACTACGGGCACGGTCAATTTCTCGGTTTCGAACGGCGGTTCGGCCAGCGGTCAGAGCGCCGATGGACAAGGCGGATACGCTACAGACGTTATCACGGGCCCAGCCCCTGGCGCCGATGTTGTCGCGGCAACCGCGACGCAAGTCGACGTCAAAGTACCGCAGATCGTCGGTGGAGTTTTGCAAATTACAGATCAGTCGATCGACATTCCTTCGTCGCCGATTGCCACGGTGTATGCAGTGACGCCGCAGATCGTGCAAATGCAGGATGCGTTTTCCGGCGCACCACTGCCGCTGATCCCGGTTGATGTCAATGGAAACAGCCAGACACAATTGGCCATGGCCTATCAGATTCAGCCCGCGCAATACACCGATTTGTCCTCGGACATCGACCTGTTCCAGAACGGCGTATGGTTCAGCTACGTCACGGGCAATTCCAAGAGCGGTGCCGGTACGGCAACCATACAGCGCGCCGTGCAGTTTGACCCCAACCAGCAGTATCAAGCTCAACTCGTGCTCAATCGCGGTTCGCAGGTGGAAATGCGTTCGGCCAAGTTCGCCATGCCGACCCATCAGCAACTATTGGTCTCTGCCACGGATAAAGTACGCGCATCAACCGAAGTCGACGTTGCCGACAAGCGCGTCTGCGATGTCGAAGGTGATTTCCAATTCGTCGTCGCGCAACCAGTATATGCCACCCTGACAGCCGTCCAGCTCGATGCCACAGGTGTTCCGCTTTCGAGCGCCCCGATTACACTGATCAACAACGTGGCTTACCCGGCTGGCACCAATGATTTTTCTATTGATGCGACCTCGGGTGCAGGGTATTCGCTCGGCACTGGCGTCTACCAATATACGCTGAAAGTCGTTTCGCAAATCGATCCGTCGCAGACCGATCAGCACCAGGGCACAATCGAGTCTGCTGCAGTCGAAGATTATCAATTGCCCGTAGGCCAAATCCTGGTCAAGGGTGTCAACGTCAAGAACGGCAGCCTGGTTGCCCAGAGCGAGTCGCTCGATGTGCCTGGCCGTGGACCGGCCCTGCGCTTCCAGCCTACCTACTCGTCGGGAGCGCGCGGCGCCTACGACTCCATGGGCGTTAACTGGACCCATAACTTCGAATCGAGCATCCACATCAATAAATGCGGCGATGTGATCGTGTCGGGCGGCGACGCCGGCGGTGCCCATTTCTTCCCGCAATCGGACGGCACGCTGAAGCCGGATCGCGGGTATCACAGCACGTTGGTAAAAAACACCGCCGACTTTTCCTTCGATTTTTACAGCAAGGACGGCACGCGTTACCACTACACTTTCTTCGCGCGCAACAAGAGATGGCAATTGGCCTATGTGCAGGATACGAACGGCAACAAGCAGACACTCAACTATGACTATAACGCCGTCCCGGCACCACTGCTGGTCAATGTGACCGACAGTGCAGGGCGGCAGTTGAACTTCAAATATGCGTTGCAACCGCTCATGCAGCCAATTGCGGCGCAAGCAGGTCAGCCGCTGTCTGCTCAGTTGCCATTCCTGCAGGCCGTAACCGGTCCTGGTGGGCTGGAAATGGATTTCACCTACGACACCTATGGCAATCTCACCGCTATCAATCGTAACGGCCGCAGTGAATTGTTTTCATACAGCGAAGATGCGCCCTGGTGGTTCGACAAGGGCATGCTCAAGACTTATACGGATCCGAACGGTAACGTCACCGGCTACACTTTCAATCCACAATCGTTTACTGTCAATCCGACCACCGGCGCATCGGCCATCGCGGTGCCATACAGCTATGTCACGCAGGTCAAGACACCTACGGGCACAGTCGGCTTCACGATCGACCCGACTACCTGGCAGAAGACCACTGTCACTAACGAAAACGGTGCGATCACAACCTACAACCTGAACGGCTACGGCAACCCGCTGTCGATCATTGATCCAGCAGGCACGACAACCATGGAATGGGCGTTAGACGACGTCCTCATGCTCAGTAAAACCGATGCGCGCGGTGTAAAAACCACGTTTGGCTATGACAGCGCAGGTAACCAGACCAGCGCAGCCGTCGCCGGCGCAACCACCTCGCACACGTACCTGCTTCAAACCTCGGCGCCATACATCAACAACCGCGTCACCAGCGTGGTTGATCGTAACGGCAAACAGACGCAATACGTATACGACACCAACGGCAATCTGACAACAGAGAAGAAGCCAGAAAATGTAACCATCAAGCATGCCTACGCCGGCAACGGCGATCGCCTCGCCACCACCGACGGCAACGGCGGCACGACGCAATATACCTATGACACAGCAGGCGAACTGATTTCCACGGCCGAACCGAGCGGTGCCACCAGCAAGATGGTGCGCGACGCACGTGAGCGCGTCACCAGCAGCAGCGACGCCAACGGCAACACCACCAATTTTGTCTACGACAACCAGGACCGCGTCACCCAACGCATCGACGCCATCGGCGGCAAGAAGAGCTTCGTTTATGACGCCAACGGCAACAAGTTGAGCGAGCAGGATGAAAACGGCAACACTACAAGCTGGACCTATGACCCGCTGAACCACCCGGCTACAGAAACCGATGCGGCGGGCGCCGGCAAGACCTTCACCTACGACCCGATCGGCAACAAGATCAGCGAAACCGATTTCCGCGGCAACGTCACAAGCTACGCCTACGACGGCGTCAACCGCGTCACCAAGCGCGTCGAACCGCTCGGCAAAACCACCAGCTATCAATACGACCCGATCGGCAACGTCACGCGGGAAACCGATGCCCTTGGCCGAATCACAACGCACACCTACGACGACATGAGCCGCCGCATCGGCACGGTCGACGCCGCAGGAGGCAGTTGGGTCCTCGGCTACGATGCGAACGGCAACAAGACGCTCAGCACTGACCCCAACGGCAACAGCACAAGCTACACCTACGATGGCCTCAACCGTCTGACTGCCACCAACCAGCCGCTGGGCCGGATCACCAGCACCGGTTACGATTTCAACAGCAATAAAATCTTTGTCACGGACGCCAACGGCAACGCCACCCAATACCGCTACGACGCCGACGACCGCATGGTTGGCGAGACCGATGCGAATGGCATCAAAACCACCTATTTCTACGACGCAGAAAAGAATCTCGTTAAAAAAATCGACGGACGCCTGTCTGTCATCAAATACAGCTACGACGCCCTCAACCGCAAAGCGGACATGACCGATGGCGCAGGCTACGTCACCACGTATCAATACGATGCAGTCGGCAACCAGGTCCAGGAGATTCTGCCGAACAAAAACACCATCAACGACAGTTACGACAAGCTCAACCGGCTGACCTCCACCAGCGACGCCATCGGCAGCGTCGGCGCCTGGAGCTATGATGCCGACGGCAACAAGCTGACCGAAACCGACGGCAACGGCAACACCACCAGCCACACCTACAACGCCCTCAACCAGTTGACCGCAAGCCAGTTGCCGGCCGGGCGTTCCATTGTCTATACGGTCGACCTGATGGGCAACATCACCGGCAAGACCGATCTCGGCACCACGTCGGCCTATACCTACGACGCACTCAACCGCGTCACCGCCGACGACGAAAGCGCCAGCGGCGGCGGTATTGTCGCCACCACCTACGACCCGGTCGGCAACAAACTCAGCATCAGCGACCGCAACGGCAACGTCACGCAATTTAAATACGACAAGCTCAATCGCCAGATTCTGACCACCGATCCGCTCGGCAAGACCGTCACTACCACCTACGACCTGGTCGGCAACAAACTCACGCAAACCGACAAGCGCGGCACCGTCACCGCCTACACCTACGACAAGGAAGACCGTCCGCTCACCGTCATCAAGGACGGCGTCTTGATCGACACCAAGGGCTACGACGCCGTCGGCAACCAGACCTCCAGCATGGATGCCAACGGCAACACCACGGCCTACACCTACGACGAACGCAACCTGCGCATTGAAGAAAGCCGTCTGTTGGCAGCCATCACCAATTTCAAGCTCGACAGCATGGGCGACGTGGTGCAAATCAACGACCCCGAAAACCGCATCACCACCAACAGCTACGACGCCCGCCGCAGACTGATCGCCAGCACCAACAACGCCGGCGAAACAACACAAAAAACCTACGACCTCGCCAACAACCACCTGACGACGCAACGTCCGCTAGGCAACACGGCGACTTACGGCTACGACACGGCAGATCGCCTCGTTCAAGTCACCGACGGCATGGGCGGCATCACCAAGTATGAATTCGATGCGGCCGACAACCATACCGCCGTCACCGATGCCAACGGCAATAAAACCACCTACGGCTACGACAAGCTGCACCGGCGCATCGCCATCGGTTACCCAGGCGGCGCAGGTGAAACCTTTGCCTACGACAACGACGGTAACCTGCTGACCCATATCGACGGCAACGGCATGACCACCACGCGCACCTTCGATGCGCAGAACCGCGAAGTCAGCAAGGCATTCTCCAGCAGCGCCGATGGCATGACCAATATTGCCACCGGCTACGACGCCAACAACAACATCGTCAGCGTCAAGCAAACCGGCGGCGCGGCGGCCGGCACCGTCACCTACAGCTACGACCACTTCGACCGCCAGCAACAACACACCGACGCCTTCGGCGCCGTCGTCAATACCACCTACGACGCCAACGGCAACAAAACCAGCCTCATCACCGGCGACGGCAAAGTCACCCGCTACAGCTACGACACCTTAAATCGCGTCACCAGCATCATCGGCCAATCCGGCACTATCAACTACACCTACGACAAGAGCAGTCTCAACACCGGCATTGCGTACAGCAACGGCGTCACCAGCACCAACAGCTATGACGCCGCGCCAAGAATTGCTACGGTCATCCATGCGAAAAGTGGCAACAATCTCTCACGCACCGACTACACCTACGACCGCAACGGCAACCGCACCAAGGAGACCATCAACCGCAACGCCGGCGCGCAGGCCACAGCCTACACATTCGACGCCGACGACCGCCTGACTCAAACCACGCTGACCACGGGCAACCAAACCGTCGTCACCACCTACACGCTCGACCCCGAGAGCAACCGTACCGCCGAGCAAATCGTCACCACGCCCCTGAACGGCCGCGCAAGCACCGTCAACAAGACCTACGCCTATAACGGCCGCAACGAGCTCACCGCGATTGCCGACAGCAGCCTCGGCAGCGCCGGCAACACCAGCCTCAGCTACGACAGCCAGGGCAACCTCATCCAGAAGAATGCCGGCAGCGACACCACGCTCTACAGCTACAACGCCACCGACAACCTCACGCAAATCGCCAAGAACGGCAACGTGCGTGGCCGCTACGGCAACGATTACAAGGGATTGCGCGTTGTCAAAACCGCACCCGATCCGCTGCGGCCGGGCAGTGCGCCGGTCACGCTAACCACCCTCTGGGATGGTCGCAACGCCTTCCTGGACAGCATAGGCGGCACCGTCTCGGCACGCTATGAAAGCGACGGCCATCACCCCGTTTCCATGTGGAATGCCGAAGATGGTGTGCAAGCGCTGCATCACGATGCACTGGGTAGCATCGTCGCCACCACCGACACCAGCGGCGCCCTGAAGAGTGAAAACATCTACGATGCCTACGGCAACGTCGAAACGCAGACCGGGCAGAGCGCCAATAAGTTCGGGTATACCGGCCATCAGATGGATCAGGAAAGCGGGCTGATTTACTTCCAGGCGCGCTATTACGATCCGACGATTGGGATGTTCATTACGCAGGACCCGTATGAGGGGGCTTGGGATACGCCGGCTTCGTTGCATCATTATCTATACGCTTACTCGAATCCGACCGTTTATGTGGACTTGACGGGGTACGCGACATGGGATACCGCAATCCAGCACCGTCCGATGACGCAGGCAGATCGTGAGGCGGCATCGCAGGTTGTGGAGGACGTCAAATACTCAGCTGGCGTTGTTGTAGGTGTGGTACATGGTGCAGTTGTGTCGACCGTGAAAGGCGGGGTCGAATTCGCAAAAGCAATGGGCGACGCGCAGATGGCCGACCCAATGCGAGGCGGAACCATGCAGCAACAAATGGAAGCCTCGCAACGTCTTATGGATCGTGGTCATGCGATTGCTCATACGGCGACACATTTGGGTGAGGCCAAAGACCAGTTTGATGAACATATCGGCCAAGTCAATGCCAGTGCCGAGAAAAAATTGGCTAATGGCAATTCGTTTGGGGCAGGCCGTGATCGCGGGTACGTCGGTGGCGAAGTAGGTGCTGCTGTAGGAGGTGTTTTAGAAGGTGGCTCTGGACTGGCGCGTTTGGGTGGCAAGCTTGTCACCAAGAGCGTCAGAACTTCAACAGCGGTCGGTGGAGCCGCCGGGGATGCAGCGGCGGCCACCAAGGCTGCAGGCACAGCGGAGGTGCCGAGCAAACCTGTTATAGTAGACGCAAGGTCGCCAGGGCATGTTACGGCAGAAGATCACACTGGTGCCGGAATAGATGCCAATAGGAGTGCCAATCCGCAGCGCCGCAGTGTTGGTGCTATGGCGACTTCAAGGGAAAACTTGATTCGTGCAAATGTGGCAGATAGTCGCGCCGGCACGGAGTCAAGTGATTTTTCTAAACATCCTATAAGAGAAAAAGTTGCTACTAGTGAAAAAGGCGTGGTACTAGGAGGAAGGCATCGCGATACAGCTGTTTCTGGAAAAGCTTTTGGTACAGAGTCCCATCATTTAATTGCTGACGAAGTCAGTCCAATAGCAACAAATGATGCTCCTGCACTTAGAATGTCTACCAGACATCATTATGAAACTGGAAGTCACGGCATCCAAGGGCGTGCAGGTAAGGTATTCAGAAAACAACAGGGTGATTTGGCTAAGTCAGGAAAACTCGATGAGGCTATGAAAATGGGAATAGATGATGTTCGTGCAAAATTTGGTGATATGTATGATTCTTCCATAGAAAAGATGCTAAATGATTTGCCGAAAAATAATGATGGGACTATAGACTGGACAGAATTCAAAATGAAAAAAGGAAGAGATAAATGAAATTTATTATTCAGCCGTATGTGGGGGCACTACCAATTTCATTTGGACTTGAGCCACCAGTCGTGCAGAATATTTTTAGCGATGAGCCCAAGACATCAATAAATAGCCTTGGCGAATATGTAGAGTTTTATGGTGCAGTTAATGTAATTTATTGCGCCGATAAGAGAAAGGTTGTTGAAATAGGTTTTGCTCCCAAATTAGTAGATTTGGAATTTGACGGAATCCAATTATTTGGTTCAGACGGAAATGCCAATCCATTAAGTATTTTGTATTCAATTGATCCAAATCCTGTCGAAACATATGGATTTATTTTGTTTAATAAAATTGGCGTTAGCGTAACCGGATTTCATGACGGAAACGACAGTCAAAAAGCCGTTACAGTTTACAGTGCTGGAAGGTGGGACGAGGATTTAGAGGATGCAAAACCATTTTTCTGGAATGTTTGATATTTCTCAATTGCCCCGTCCGCGTCCAATTGGCATAAATCGCGGACGGCAAAGCGGCAGTTTTTTAAAAACCTGAGCTTCCCCTGAAATTTCGTCTTCCAAAGGTGGCGTAAAATCGATGTTATTTTGGAACCCAACACTCGGCGCCGAATTGACTCGCCACCTCGGCTATAGCAGCAATGATAAAATCGGCGCCATGGATTTGCCGCAGAATTCGCCCGCTCTAATCTCCCTCCCGCCATCGTGGCAAGCTTGATCGCGCAACTGCGGCAACCTCACGCAAATCGCCAAGAACGGCAACGTGCTGGGCCGTTACGGCAACGACTACAAGGGATTGCGCGTCGTCAAAACCGCGCCCGATCCGCTGCGGCCGGGTAGTGCGGCGGCACCCAACCTGAGCATTTGTACAGATGGCATGGTGGGAATTTCCAAAATGAGACCAAAGGCGTTCCGCTTAATCTACATTTTCCGGAGGAATTTTAATGTCGAAAATCTCAATCGCTAGTGCATTACCTATCGAAAATCAAGAGGCTGCGGAGTTAATTCACAAAGTCACCAAGATTTCGTTGCAGTCCGCAAGACAACGCTTGAAGCAAGGGGCTGTTGGAATTCTTTACACGACAGAACTCTTTTTAAACGATCATGTTGAAAGAGACAAAGAAATTAGAAAGTTGCTTGAGGGATTTCGAAAATTTGGTATTGAGCTATTTATCGTGGAAATCCCCTTTGACATGAATTGGGGTGATGTTAGTGATTTGTCGAAATATCGCATCAATAGTGAGATACATGTAAATATTCTTGATGAAGCGAAAGGGCACTTTCAATAGAATTTTCTCGATACTTGCTCTGTTCTGTTGCTGCCCTGTTCGGTGTTCGGAACAACACCCGCAACCCTCGCCCCGTTTTTTTGGAGTGGCGAGATGGGCTTTCCGCTGTTCAAGCCAACTGGCAAAAAAACAGCTGGTTTGCCGGCAGCAAGGCAAGCGCTTTGACCGACAGACTGGGGCGATAAAAGAGTGACTATTGTCCTTACGATGCGGTTTTGTTTTGGATCTTGGGGCTGGTCGCTTGCGTGGCCACCGGCAGTTCGTAGCTCGTAGATACTGTTATCCTCGTCAAGCTGCAGAACACCAAAAGGCGACATGAATGAGTTTGCGCATCATGGCGCCGATGATCAGTTTGGCAGGCTTGCTGGTTGAACTCAGGCATTGCTGGAAACTGCGCCCCCAATCGGTTTTGTACAAAGTCATCAGGGCGGGCATGTATAGCCATTTGCGCAGGATGGCATGCCCGATGTTCGACATACGTGTCTTGCACCAAATATTGACGTTTTCGTGCTGTTGGATGGGCACAGCGCTGCACGGGGTACGACGATGCAAACCAAACGATGCGCTGCCTGGGGGCAAAAATTCCATCCCCACACCAAATCGCCTCGCCAGATCTACTGCTCTAAGGTCGAGTGCCGAAGGGGTCGCAAGCGGAGATGGCAACAACGGAAGCTCCAATCCGATCCAGACTACCTGGAGAACCAAGCGTGCGCCAAGCTGGCCTGGGCCAACCGACATGGCGACCACGGGCGCCAGTACCGCGAGGAGCACCCGAACTGTGCAAACAGTGCCGAGAAAAGCAAAAGGACCGCAACACCCATCGGCGGTTGATCGCCAAATGCGTAGCCGCGCGGCCGGGACAGGATATAGAAATCAAACTCTCGTTGCGGCAATGGGCGCATGCTACTTAGGTTCCGATTTGTACGACGCCGTTGGACCCAAATAGATCCATGGCGTCAATGTATCGCATGGCAGATTTTGCATCTTTCCAACCGACATACTCCATCAGCGTTTTTAAATTCCACCCATTGGAAGTAGCCCAATTGGCGAAGCCACGCCGAAGAGAATGACTGCTGTACTGTTCAGCGTATTCGATGCCAGCAGATGCGAATAATGAGCGCATCAATGGCACCAAACTATTAACGTGTAAGCCTTTTTCAGCGATGTGTCCCCAGCGATCAATTGCGCGGAAAACAGGCCCATCCACCTGATGCGCCGCTTCGATCCATGCAAGGTATGCCTCAACGGGACAGAGGATATTCAGCGCTGGCGCCTTGAATGTCGTACCGTGATTGTGATGATCCGCCTTGGTCTGCGGCAGAAAGCAGACAAGCCCTTGACCGGCAACCGCCTGCACATGTTCCACGCGTAGGCTGGTCAGTTCGTCGCCGCGAAATCCTCGCCAAAATCCGAGCAAAACAAACGCCTTGTCACGAGCAAACCTTACACGCTTGTCGACATTTCCTTGGTTAACTGCATCACCGATACCGGCGTCAAGCCAAGAAACAATACGGCGCAACTGACCTAGCTGTAACGGGCGAGCCTGCTTTTCCTGCGCAGGGTGACGAGCCTGGATGCCGCGCAGCACCTTGCGTACGATGGGCGCCTTAGTCGGATCCGGAAAACCTTGGTCGAGATGCCATTGTGCGAGCGCCGCGAGTCGCTGCCGCCTACCGCAGCATCGAGAGGCATAAAAAACGCCTGCTCATGGCAGGCGTTGAAAAGCGAGAAATACTGGATTTTTTAAAGTGCTGCAGGCTCCGGTGCCAGGCTGTCAAACATCCTTTCAAGCCGTGTCCGTACTGTCCGTAGGCCAGCCAAAATCGCCTTAAGAAATTTCGCATAATTTGTATTATGTCAAATACTGTCAAAAAACTACACGCAGTATGGACATGGTTTAAACGGCTGTTTTTTGGCACTGCACCTGATAGGCCGCGATTGACTTGAGACATATCCGCATCTGATTTGAAACATCCGCGAATGATCTGATACTTTAACAGGTCACGTCATCTTCCGACCATACGACGAAGCAACTCCATGCCGCGTTGATTGCGCGGGTCCGTATCGGCAGCAAACTGCGATCCGCTCCCATTCGGCTCCGCACTCAACTGAACAGAACCTTGGCCGTGCCGTTCATTCATGCGCCGTATCAATTCCATGCCTCGCGCATTGCGCGGGTCGTCCACCTGCGCACCGCTTGAACTGTTGACTGCAACCTGGCTGAGATCGGTCAAGGAAGGCAAAGCCGGATTGTTCGTTATCGCCACGCTCACGATGCGCTGCACGTCACCAGTCGCGCCGTCGAAGCAAAATACCTGCGACACATAGCGATACTCACGGGATGCGATCATGGTTTTAGCCTTGTCGTTCCACTTGATGCCGATGGCAAACATGCCTTCACCGTCGCGCCATTCAAGGCGGTTAAACCAACCGGCAGCCGGTACAGGTTGCCCGTTTTGCGCGGCAAGTATCGATTGATGCTCATAGTCGATAAGGATGTCTTTGCCGCCCGACAGCGATGCGGCGATGACGGACGCCGCATCGCCGGCATCCATTTTCCAGCCCGGCAATCCCTGCGGGCGTCCATCGTTGGCGCGAAACACGCCATTCGGCAGAATCCGCATTTCATTTCCTGCACCCGTTAATTCCTGCGACAAACTGGTAAATTGCATGGTCAGTTCCTTGATGGCGGCAGGCGAACGCCGAGCGCGTTAAGTTTGCCCGCAAGGTCGGCCTTTTGTGACTGCAAATCGGCCAACTGCGCATTTAGTGCGGCGATCGCGGCGCGACGTGTCACCCGGTCAGTGCCGATCTGATCGGGGCGTATCTTGTCGTATCCGAATGCCTCGGGCGGCATGTTCGCCATCAATGTCGATAGCGCCTGCTTAATCAATTGAGCGAAGAAACAGTAAAGCGCTTGGTCGTTAAAAGCAGCTTTATTGGGTGTAATTAACTGAAGGTAGCCAGCCCCATTTACCGCCGACTCGACGTCGCAAAAACGCATCGGCTTTCCCACAAACGTGGGGTCATTTCTATATGGACCCAAATAGCCTTTGGCAAAAGCGCTGATTGTTGTCGTAATCTCGCTCTGTCCGTATTTCGAACCACTTGAGTCAATAAAATCCAATATGCCCGCTTGCAGATCGGCGAGAGGCAAATAGCCCAACGGCGCGGCGGCAAGTTGGTCTTTCGTATTGGCGATTTGCACGCATATGCTGTCGTAGTCGGCTTTTAGTTGGGTGACTGTTGATTGCACTTGCGCAAAGGCAGTGGCGGCGGCGTCAAATGTTGGGTCGTCGGTAGACATGGTGAATCTTTCTATGGTTATGCATTTTCATGCGGATGTGCTGCGGTCATATCGGTCTGCTTCAATATTTGCCAGATGCGACGGGATGTAAGCTCGAACTTGGAAACCAATTGATTGATCGTCACGCCGCTGTCATAGGCCATAACAATCTTGCGATTCCGGTCGTACAAGATCGCTTTCATACCTGCCGGGATGTAGATCGTTTCCCCGCCGAAGTGACCGCAAAGCCGCCGTGCGGCATTGGTGCCGATCACTTCGGCCAATGCGGAAAAGGACTTGTCGCCGCGCCCTATTTCGCCTTTCTGGATGACGAAATTGCGACCGCCAAAGGTGCTCTTTTGCGTTAAAAGTCGCGTTGCCTCCATCCCGATTACGTGGTGGAGCAGTGGAATAATTGATTGGGGTTTGCTGGTCGCAGGCATCGCGGAAAAGTCCTCATCTGATTGCGTGCCGTGTGACGCGTCGATGATAAGGATTTTGAATGAAGGGCTTCGCCTTGCTAACAGGAAGCGTTTCAGTGCTTTGTTATGGTGTGTGCTTTGCGACTATTTTTGTCGCATGAATGCTATTACGTGGATAACCGCAAAGTAGTGCGGAGGAGTCATTTCAGATTGGTCCACGACGGGCGACACAGCCCGTTTGCACTGATACTATACCCAACCGAACGCGACACTTTTGGCCATATTCTCCAAACTATCGCCAAATGCAGAATTTGCCTCCCAGAATTCAGCTATGGATAGAAATTGTGAACTTGCAAGCGGCCTAGAAACGGTCGTGCCCTTAACGATTCTCAGCTCGGATTCTGCAATGTTATTTGTACCCTGTCTCCGCACCTCAATCACAAGACTAGACAACCCAAGCAGGGTACGCGCTTTGTCATCGTTTTCGAACTGCTCACCAAAGTGTTGGGCCAACATGTAACCATCAAGGGAACCAAAACACATTTTGGTCCATTCTTGCCCTTGCAACTTTGTAACATGGCCATTCCAGCCATGAACGCCAATATAGGTCACCACCTCGTCCCCAGATGTCACTATCACTTGAAATGCCGGCATATAGGTTGGGTCTTGACGGCCAAATAGCTTCACCAGACTAAATGTAATATTCGCCAAGTTGTATATGTGAACAGAAACCGTGGCATTGGGGTGTCGTAATTCAACTCCATCAAGGATTTCTTCAAAGAGCGTCGACCAGTCACCATCTCCCAATAGCACTAAACGAGCGTCAACTCTAAACTGCTCCCAATTTTGGACATATCTCGGTGACACCGTCTTGATAAGGTAATGGTTTGCACCTCCTTCCGTCTTTGCAGCCTCCTTGATTAGCTGATCGTCTGTCAGAATTGTTGAATTGGTGCCATAACGTCCTTCGCGTGCCGATACAGTAATGACCCAATCGGACGACATGATCTGAGCCAACTTCTCAGGGTATCCAATTTCGGAACTGTCGTAGTCGAACTGGATCCGATCCATAACGGCGACGAGGAAATTTTCGTCCAAGTCGTCAAGCTCGTCGTCCCAATCTATTGCGGCTTTTATACGGTCGGCATTCGTTGAATTTGCGCCTTTGAGTGGAGACGAGAAGATCAAATACGCACCATGGGGATGAATGACTGCACGATTCCCGCCCGAGTAATCAGCGGATAGCACGGCAAAGTCCAACAGCTCTGCTTGCTTTGCCGCCGCAACTAGATTGGGAATTTCTGAATCGCGTCGGACCGGATCGGAAAATAGGAAGACGTGCTGCTGTCGACAAATTGTCAGCGGCTGATCAAGGATCGGCGGAACAAAAGGAGTAACATCCGTAACGTGACCGTCTGGTTGCGCAGTAATAACCAAACCTTCCGTTGGCACTTCACGGACTTGCATGTACTCGGCGAATGGAACCGCAAGCTCGTGCCATTCCGTTGAAAGCAGAAGGGCTCGAATATTTTCTGGTCGAATGCCAAGCGTCGCTTTCAATAACGCCACATACTTGGTCAGCTCATGCAAAGCTGCCCGCGCCACTTGGTCGCTTCGTTTTATTTCGATTACAACGTAATGTCCAAATGATGTGTCTTGCGCGCGAATGTCAATCGCTCCACCTGCGCCAAACGGATTCTCAAGCGGGTATTCTGGTCGTATTAGGCGTAAGTTTGGGGCCAGAAGATCTAGGTGCCCGGCGAGATAATCTCTGATCTTCGCTTCGAGGCGATTCACTCTTCGTCCTCGGTCATCGCTCCCTCTACCGTCTGAGGCCCTATCTTCGTCGCCATTTTCGCTCCTCTCATTTTGCTTTTCACTTTGCCGTACCGCCGCAGTCAAGCTCTTCCGCATGCCGTGCTGTGACATGAATCACTGCCGTTGAGAAGGGAGTCCGACGACCGCTCTTGTCCGATCCTTGTCGATTGTAACGCAACACCAACTGCCCGCAAATAGTCCTTTCTGCCATTGCGGGATGATGTAGTGCGGTTGCTCCAATGCATCTGCATTAGCGTTAAAACCGCGTTAAAACAGTCATCAGGTAAATTTTGCGCGTTGCGCGATGGTTGCGTGCCGATCGGACGGCAAACGCCTCCAGGAAGTGGCGGCATACGATAGTTTATTCTGATGCGTCAAAAAAAACGACCCTGGTTTGCGGGGTCGTTTTGTTTGGCGCGTATGGTTGAGACTGAACTATGCACGTTCCCTCACGTGTCTTTTCCTGTGCCGCAGCTTGCCACTGAAAAAAAGTTCGATTCGCTGCCTGATGGTTTGCCTTGGTTGCGGCGTTGGTGCAGTCGGCTCCTGCTGCACCGGCATCCGACCAGACTGCTGCGCGCCGATCACGGCAGCTTGTTCGCGCTCCACTTCCAATGCACTGATGCCCCGGTAAGGCTCGTCCAGAAATTGGGTGTTCAGGCCGCGCATATTGGCGCCCAGTTGCCGCAAAACAATCCCCACGCCGTTTAACGTATCCGGGTAGGCGTCGTCCTTCCCGAATTGCAGTAAATCGCCAATGGCCGCGACTCCCGCGCCGAGGTCATCCACCTGGTTGAACAATCTTTCGCAATGTGCGGCTGCCTTCATTTCCTCACCTCCCGTTTGTCCGTGTTGTCGTTCCAGTTGTTTAGCGCCGCAATCAGCTTGCGCATCGCATCGCGCGTCAAAAAGCGCGGATGCGATATCTTGCACGTCTTCTTGGTGAAGGCGATGAACCGGACATCGTCGCAGCCAGCAGCCATCCCCAGTTCTACGCATAGGCGGTTGGCGGCATTCCATTGCGCCGCCGTCGGCCGGCCATCCTTCAATACTGCGCCCTGCACTTTCTTGATGCTGGGATGCTCCAGCGCGTTGCACAGGCGCAGGGTGGCGACTACCGATGCCAATTCTTGCAAGGTGCAATCCTTGGCGCTGCGCTTGCCGCACAGGCTTTCCAGCCACGCGCGATAGTCCGCGTCGTCGGAGTAGCCAAGTCTGGCCGCGCCCAAGTGAATCATGGCGTAATACTGGCTCTTGGTCGGCATTGTTTATCCCTTCGGCACGTTGTTGAGCGTAACCAAGTTGATTTCGCCGTATTCGTGCAAGGCGCGTCGGAATGCCTGGACAAGGCTGCGCAGTGCGCCGGGACTTTTGGCGATCTTCACGCATAGGGCGCGCTCGGCCTTGCCGCTGACACCCCATGCCGCCATGACGTTGTCGACATCCTCGTCATTGACGCCGGGAATTTCCTTGCGAAACGATGCCATCCGGCTCAATAGCTGGGCATGCTGGCCGCTTTTCAGGCGGCGGTACAGTTCGCCGTTGCCGATCAGGACGATGCCGAAGCATCCGGCATCGACGAAGCGGCGCAGGCCGTTAAAGATGCGTAGGCCGTTGATGTTTTTCGCGTCGCCCAGGTGTTGGGCTTCTTCCACGATCAGCACCCCGCCCTTGCCCTGCGTCTTATCGGCTATTTCCTTAAAAATTGCGGCTTCGTCGTGGGCGTCGTAGTTAGGGCTGACGCAAGCCCGCGCAATCATGCGTAGCACCGATTTTGACGACAACGAAAACTCGTTCAATTCGATAGGCCAGACCGGGCAATCGAAGCCCTCGTCTTTTCTGGCCCTTGCCACGTACTCGGCAACGCCGACGCTTTTGCCGCTACCGGGCGGCGCGGATACGTCGACAATCTCGACCAAATCGCGCGACATCGATATCGCGGCGACCACGTCGCGGGTGACGCTGGTTTCAATACGCGCCGGGCTGCGGCTTTTTTCATTGGCGCGTTCGTGGTCAAGCTCATTGAATCGGCCTTCCAGTTTCGTCTCGATCATCATGGCTTCGCTCTCTGCCCCAACGCGTAACGGCTCGCGAAACCAGTCGAAATCCGTTGCCCATGCATGGATTGCCTCGGCCTTCAGGCGCGTTTCATTGGCGATGCGCGCCATGGATAAGCCGCGCGATATTTCGTCGGCCAAACGGTTTTTCAAATGCTCCCAGCGCGCCATTTCGGCGGCTAAAGCCTCCTGCACTTGGTCCGGCGTCAAGTCCAGGTAACGCGCCTGTCGCGCTTCCAACTTGCGGCGCTCTTCGCTTGCGCTGGTGAAACGGGCACCGTTAAATCCATTGTTTACGCCGACTGATAATTCGTTTAGCATGTGTATCCTTTGTTAAGTTGTTCGTGTGGCGGGGTGCGAACCCGCCGCATTTGGGTCTGCCGGTCTGCATGCGGCTGCTACCGCATGTGGGCTGGCAAATTCTTTTCTCGCTGCTTGCGCCGCATTTCTTCCAGTTCCGCTTCCGATATCTGCTCTCCTTTTTGCCCCCTGACTTTTTCCTGTCTTGCCTCTTCGGCCTTGCGTTTCAATTCCGCTAAATATGCTTGCGTGTCAGATTCTCCTTGTAGACCGTTGGTGTCGGCTTGCGCCCGTTTTGCCTCTTCGCCGCGATAGACCTCGCCGGTTTCCAGATCGATAGATTCGCCCGGTCTGCCGGGTATCGGTTCGAGTTGGTTGATTGCGGCGATGGCGGTCGGTGCTTTTCTTGGCGGCACCAGCACGCCGGCCGGCGTCGGCAGGGGACTCAATTCCGGCATTTGGCTAATACTCGGCATTGCCACTTCACCGCCCGCCTTGACCGCTTTGATTGCCTTCGCTCGTGATTTCAGATACGCACCCTT